>OBUT01000387.1_pt1 | contig 11908 bp, 12 predicted proteins | sample 1475941 | NCBI WGS metagenome assembly OBUT01 (sample SAMEA2579956, study PRJEB22360) | human gut metagenome | biome: human gut; feature: human-associated habitat; material: faeces | place: Denmark | collected 2008/2010
CTGAAGCTCTACCGCCTAAAGGCGGTGGTTTTTACCTTAGGCTTGGAAAATAAAACTATTGATTCTCTGTCACCTCCTTCATATACCGGCCCATTCCTCACCGCATGGACATTTCCTCAGACGGCTCTTCCGGCTCAAAATAAACTGTCAGTTCTTCCGGCGTGGCGGCCATGAATTGTGCCAGCGTCATGTCCTCCGCCAGATAGTGCCAGTCGGCCAGGCTATAGCTGCCATCTTCCCCTAACGGGAGCGGTTCCCTGCTCAGGATCGTTCCCCAGTAATTTAAAAGCACAAAAGGCTTTGCCTCACACAAAATACTTCTGTTCTCTTGTACATACCGGATATCATAACAGAACAGCCCTTCCGGTATTGTGCTGTCCTCCAGCCTTCGGTCTGTAAACGCCACCAGATACCTATCGTTGAGCGTCATCAGTTCGTATTCTAATTTTGCCGCATCCACCCTTACCATTTCCCCTCCCAACTCCTTCCTCTGCTGGATTTCGTTCTACTCCATCTCCATCCCGCATATGCGCCTGTCCTGGCAAGGTTCCACCACCTCCTGCCCTTCCGTATATTCATGGCGGAACGGTTCATCCGTCCGGGCCACGGTCCCATAGGAAGTGCTGGCAAACCCATTTTCCTCGAATAGTCTTTTCCCATATCCTTGAAAATCGAACTGTGCAAACGCCGGATCGTTGGTATTGATCCCAACCTCCTTCAGCACATACTCCGCATAGGCGCCGCAGGACAGGATCATGGGATCAAACGCATAGCATTCTAAATTCGCTGCAAGATCCAGAGCCATATCCAAGTCCCAGCACTGCTCATACTGCAGGACGGCCTTATATTTCACAAGCGTCCTGCTGTCCGGGAATGCCTGTATCCGCCTCGCCAGCTCATTCAGCTTTCTAATATCCTCATCCCCGGCCAGCTGGTACTCTAAAGCCGGGATGCAGCTTTTCGTCTCCACAATACAACATGAATCAAACCCCGGCTCCCCCAATGCTTTCAGCGCCTGCCTCATCCGTTCTTCCGTTGCCGGAAGCTCCAGCCAGATTCCCTCCTCCTCCATCCTCTCTGCACTGGCCAGCCGCAAGGAAATGCTTCCCCAATGCCCTTTCACGGTTTCCGGCAGACAGATGCCGTCGTATACCTCCTGAAAAGCCGCATGGTTCCGGAATATATATCCTCTCCCGGTAAAGGTGCCGCAGTCCATGCGGCGCTTCTCCTGCCCCGCTTTCTGGAGGTCGATCAGTTCCAGGACTTCATCCGGAAGGCCATCCAGAAGATCCAGCATCTCCCCTTCCATGCATACCTCCCCAAGCTGCCGGTCATCCACAATGCCATGATAATAATCATAACAGTCCAGGTTAGCAGAAAACCATCCAGGAGGTGAATGTACTGGCATGGAAGGCCAGCCAGATGGATGAGACATCGCAGGAAAGCAGGCATTCCTTCAGGAAATCCGGCCAGCCTTTAAACATGCTGATGTCATACGCCGCCTCATCCAGCTCCGATACCTGCGCCCGCTGCATGGCATCTTCAATAGTGTTCTGGTCTGCCGGCAGCGCAATCTCCGCCCCTTTATACCAGCGTTCCCCCTGCAGTTCCTTTGACCGGATCGTTGCCCGCATCTTCATCTACATCCCTCCCATCTGCATGGACATCCCCTGCCTTGGAGCCGCTTTCAGTTCCTCCTCGGTCTTAATGAAAAAGCCATCGCCCGAATTCCAAAAGCTGACATACAGTTCCCCTTCCTGGATCTGGAGTGGCTTCTGTTCAAAACCCTCTCCCCATCCGTCACTGGCCTGTCCACTCCATTCCTCCGACAGCGCTTTCAGCTCGCTCTCAGTCAGTTTTCCGTGAACCCGTATCTCTAAAACTCCCCAAAGCTGATCCTGCCACAATTCTACCGTTGGCGTCATGGATTCCACCTTGCGCTTCAGCAGGCGGTTATCCAGATACTCCGCCAGCCCGCCTTTTTCCTGCATCCCCTTGATATCCTCCCGAACCATCTCTGCGATCTGCTCATCAAATGCTGCCAGATTCTCCGGCGAATATTCTATGGAACACTCCATCGCATTTCCCCATTCGTCCCATGGATATAAATTGCCCGTTAGCGGGCTGAACAGCCGGACTGTCGTCAGTTCCTCTGGACGAAGCCTGACCGGCCGGTCTTTCCGAACCACCAGCCCATAGTCCGTCTCCACTACGCCATCCGCCTGCATCCTGCTTTTTCCATACCCCTCATAATCGATGTAAATGCCCAGTCTGCTGTCAAACTGATAGATCCAATCCGCCAGCACATGGCACGCATACGAGGACGGCTCCCTGATTTCATCCGGCAAAATGGAATAACGTTCCAGGTTTGCGGCAATCTCAATTGCCTCATCCATGTTTTCTGGAAGTTCCGCCTCCAGCGCCGCGCACAATTTCTTCCGTTTCTCATCCGAGGACAGGACCCCTTCCTCTTTTAAAAGCCTCACATAAGCATTCAGCCCGCGGACATCAAGAGTAAGTGGCAGATGATTGACTAACTCCCATTCCTGTGTGGTAACTTCATCAGGAACACAATGCCCAAGATCCTACACGCCCAGATTTTTTGCTGCCACCTCCAGTTTTTCTGCGGAGGCTGGCAGCGCTATCTACAAGATCTTTGACCTGCCGCCAGATCCATTTTTCTTAATCTGCGCCATAAGGACCGCCCCGCTATCATAGGCTGGATCAGGGCATTGTTTTCCATTATAAATTTCTTCTAAAGGCTTCCCATTCCTGAAAATATATCCCGACCCGGAAAAACAGCCCATATGCTCCTTTGCATAGTTCTCTCCGGTCAGTCCGTAATCCAGGACAGCGGCAAGCTCCTCCGGCGAATCTTCGCTGTTGTCCAGAAGGTATTCCCCCAATTTCTCCTCATCACATGCGCCTGGGTACAGCGAGAATTTATCCAGGTTGCAGGACAGGTTCACAATCTCCATGATGGTATGCGGCTTTTCAATCTCCAGAGCCGCTAAGAAAGTTTCCCGTTCAGGACCGGTAAAGCCCTCCATGCGCTGTTTCAAGAAATGCAGTTCTTCCGGCCCATTTTCCCGGCGGATGCTTTTCCCGGTCAGGTGCTTTTTCAAGACAGGTTCTTCCATCTCGATATCCGCGATCTCATATCCCGCATCCTCACCTTCCCCGATCCCCGAAAAGAATTCCCGGATGGTCTGATAAGAAGAGGGGATGTTCAGCCAGCCCTGTTCCCCATTCTCCAGGTTTCTTACTTTCACACTCAGCATACCGTCCTCCCCTCCATGCATAACACCCCGGCTCCATGCCGCCGGATCAGAAACGCGGTAATGACCAGCCGGAAGGCATGTTCGCTCACAAGCTCCGGATCGACCAGCTCTGACAGGCTGATATATAAATCTTTCGCCGTATGGAACAGCACATACCCATCCAAGTCCACCCCGTGGATCTGGATTTCCTGGAACCGGATAATATTTGGCAGGATCGCAGGCACCGATTTTCCCCAGAGGAACCGGTCGGCAGATAAGAGATATACCACCGCACACAGGGCGTCCTCGTCCGCCGTCTCCTCATGTGCCTCCCAGATCCGGTCAAACCGGTTCCGATGCCCCGGCAGGAAAAAGACCGGCGTATTCCTTGCCGACACGCTCGACACACGGGCCACAAAGGGGCTTACCGCCACCTCCATGGCAAACTGTTCCAGCAGCTCGTCAAAAGGGACACACGCTGCCATACGCCGTCCACGCTGGCAGGTGCATCCCCTTTCTTTTCTGTCTGTGCCGTTCTTTCCTCTTTTGGTGCGCCTCTGGCACGCCCCATCCTTTATGCCGTACACCCGGCTGCTTACCACAATCCCACTGCCGCGGGGCCGGAATCCGGGTATCCGCTGCATCTCGATCTCAAAATCCGCGTAAGGGGTATTCCCCATAAACCGTACTGTCATGCTCCTCCGTCCTTCCTATCATTTTTTACTTCCCCCCAAACTGCATTCCCATCGGCTGGAGAGGGGAACATGCCCTCTCCCCTGTTTCTCCCAGAGACAGACAACGCCCTTTCAGTTCCTGCTCTGTATAAAGCTCGGCATTTACCTTGCCCGCGCAAAAATCCAGATAAAACAGTATCCATTCCCACAGTCGATGCCATCCTAATCCGCTCAATCGCTTCTGCTCTAAATCCATCCTTTATAGAGTCAGATATCTTTTCCCGGCCGGAACTCTGCCTCCTTCCCCGATTTATCGCAAAAAAACAGCGCTGTATCTCCCAGCGCCTAAAAAATCAGATATTCTGCTTTTTCTTCCTGCAAATCCCTCCCCTACATCCGCATTTCCATACCCGTCTCCTGTTCCTCTCCCGCTGTGATCGTCACATATTCCCCGATGATCGACAGCGCCTCCTCATAACTATGGCAGTCACCCCCTGTAATCCGTTTCTGCATTTCCTGCGCCTGTCCAGCCAGACCGTTGTCACGCAAAGTACGGGATGCAACACCGATCAGATGAAAGATGTTTCCATTCTCCCCGATGAGGGGGCATTCCGGTTTTTCCTGTCCTGCCGCATGATGCCCGAAGCCTCCCAAGCGGTTATTCACATAATCGGACAGCCATTTCCCCTCAAACTGGGGATGTGTCCTCAGCCGCCAGACTGCCAGTTTCCCCACATCCAGTTTTTCTTCCCCAAAGAAAAATACCAGATTCGTCAGCCCTCCATTCTGAAAGCAGGCCACATCCTCCAGCCGGTCCCCATCCTGCAGGATTCCTTCCTCTGTCAGCAGCTGGTTGATCCCATCCACCCATTCCTGCAGATCCCCGCCGCAGCCCTGCAAGACCAGCCCCTCCCTATTCTCCATCTGCCGGAGCTCCTCCTTTGTGATTTGCCGCACACACCTTTGATTTTTCCTTTCGGTCTCATTTCCTGCCATATGTTCTCCTCTCCTAACATTGTTTTTGTGAAACCATCCAAGAGAAAACTTCCTCCTCCATATTCACTTCGATTCCATCCTCTCTTAACGCTTGAAAGCATTCCCGCACCCCTTCCAGCCAATCAGGTTTTATGTCAGCTGGGCAGTTAAATATGGGGGACGAATCTCTGGACAACGGATACCAAAATTTATATTCCTCATGCAATTTTTCCCTGCTTAACCGCCGCTTCCGTGGCAATGTATATTCCCAGAAAAAAGATGCTCTGTCTGAATCTTCCTTTGCCTTTTTCAGTTTCCCGGACGGTTTCCATCTTTTCAGTATTTCATCATAATCATGATTTATCAGTTCGCCATTCTCCCATTCATATCCTGTCCCATATGCACAGAACAGATGGTTTAAACAATGCTTCCTTGTTGGAAACAAATCTCCGTGAAAATCCAACATGCACTGTATGGTCCATTCAAATTTCATGTTCGCCTCCTGCTCACATCTGCATCCCCATGCCAAATCCCTGTTCTTCTTCCCCCTTTTCCATCTCCGCTATATTGGGAGTATCGTTAATCCGATGGGCGGACTGGATTCCACCATACTTTTCTTTGTGGATCACAGAGGAACGGACATACACGGTCTTTCCATCCCGATAAGTCCTGTAATGTCCTCGCCGGGTATGGGGAGCCATCTCATACCCTGTTCTTCTGGTACCCATGCGCCCAGTCCTCTTTTTAAAATAACTCATTTCCAGCTCATACGGCTCCTGCCCAATATCCGCTTTCATATCAAAAATCTTGATACAGTTCTGGTCAACGTACTTGGAACATCGGAGCCTGTCCGCAGCATAGCCGTGTTCACTCCCGGCCTCCTTCTTCTGTTTCCGCTGGATCTGTTTTATCTTTTCCATCTCCATCAGATAATCCAAAAGACAGCACAAGAGCGCCGCCATCTCCGGCTGGTTATCCAATACCCAGCTGACAGATTTCTTCCTGATGATATCCGACTTTTCCAGCCGCTGTACAGAAATATCATTTTCCTTTTCAACCAGATACGCATACTCACTCTGCCCCTCGCTCTGTACATTCATAATGTAATGAATGTCCCTCTGGAACAAACTGTCCAGCCTTTCCATCTCCGGTAACTTCATCTACCTCCTTCTTACGGCTGATCAGGTTGTTAAAATATTTGTATTGGGGCAGGTTCTGTTTATCCACAAATTTTGCCATTTACACCACCTCTTCTGCCAGAAATCATTCCTATCAGCTACACATCTCCCTTCACTCTTTCCACCCTTATCCCTCTGTCATCGTCTCAATAGTTACTTCCTCCGGTTCAATTCCAATTGCCTGAAACAGATCCAGCAAAGGCTGGTTCACAGTTTTAACCGGCTCCTTTTCCCCAATCAGAATTACACCCGGAACGGTTTCAATTATCAGATCTCCGTTCCGGGAAACCCCCAGCCGTATCCAAAAGACAGTTCGGAATCGACAAGACGCCGCCTTCCGTTTCATGTTTCTTCTTTCCCATAGTTCCTCCTTCCATCATCCATAAACCACTTTCTTCTTTGCCCTGATTTCACTCCTTTTCTCATCTCAATACCTCTATGTCATCTGTCAAACCACTAAAAAATCGAGGTCAAAAACGGTCGTTTTTAAGCCGATTTTTGCCTCGATTTTTTGTCCAAAACCACAATATCTTGTGTTTTTCTTCTCTATTTCTTCTTTTCACCACAAAACGTCATCTGAATCACGACTTCAACATGCACCGTCCCAGCAAACATATCCACCGGCCAAGCCTCCACCGCCCGATACCCCAGCTTCTTCATATACCCCACATCCCTAGCCAGCGTTTCCGGATTACACGACACATACACAACCCTTCCGGCTCCCAGCTTTCCTACGGCGTCCATAAACTCCTCCGTACTTCCGCTTCTGGGAGGATCCATAATAACCACATCGGCTTTCTCGCCCTGTTCAGCCATATTCACCAGAAAACGGCCGGCATCATTGCAATAAAAACGAATATTCTCTATTCCATTCATCTTTGCATTGTTAATTGCATCCCTGACTGCATCCTGATTCAGTTCCACTCCAATAACCTTCCCGGCAGCCTTACTTGCTATGATTCCAATGGTTCCGATACCGCAGTACGCATCCACCACCAGTTCCTGTCCGGTAAGACCGGCCAGTGACAATGCCTTTTCATAAAGAATTTCCGTCTGCACCGGATTCACCTGGTAAAATGACTTTGACGATATACGGAACCGGCATCCACACAGTTCGTCCACGATATATCCCTTGCCATATAGCACATGCTCCTTATCACCCAGAACCATGCTTGTTCCTCTTCCGTTAATATTCTGGACGATGGTCGTAATCTCCGGATGTTTTTCCCGCAAAGCCTTAACAAAGTTATTCTTAGACGGAAACACAGGAGATGCCGTAACCAGCACTACCATAATTTCCTCTGTGGAAAATCCCTTGCGGATTAAGACATGTCTGAGAAGTCCAAAGCCCGTATCCTCATCATAGGTCCGGATTTTAAAAGATTTGAGCATTCCGCGTATAGTACCGATGATTTCATCCGCCTTCTGGTCCTCTATAAGACACTTCTCCACAGGAACTACATGGTGTGTATTTTCTTCATATATTCCGGAAATGATATTTCCTCTTTTATCTCTGTCAAATACAGCATGCACCTTATTGCGGTAATGGAATGGATCCTTCATGCCTATAATAGGCTTTACAGGACAGAGCCCTTTTAGCAGTTCTTCCACCTGCTTCTGTTTGAACTTAAGCTGCTCAGCATACTCCATATCCAGCAGCTGGCAGCCTCCGCACAGGTTCAGCACCGGACATATACTGTTACTCCTTCTGGTTCCCCGTCCCCCATATGAACCGCCTCTTTTGGAATCCTCTTTCCGGTTTTCAGCAATGAACCCCCTTCCATTTTGTTTTTTTGGTACAGACAATCCATCCGCCCCTTTGCGTTCCCTTAGTGAACTGCCATCCCTGCGTTTTTCTCCACTGCGCTGTTTCGACAAAGCGTCCTCATTCCTTGCAAACCGTTTCCCGCTTTTACCAACACCAGTCTTACCTTCTTCGTCCCTCACCCTACGTTTACTATCCGTCACTCTGTCTTTGTCTCCATTTACGACTTTCCTGCTTCCTGTTCCCGGACCTGTATCCATTCTTTTAGCCGTCTTTCCAGCTATTTTTTTAGCCCTCTCTCTATCCATTCTTCCAGCCATCTTTCTATCCATCTTTCTATCTCCTATATTCATCCATAATTTTCCGCGCCTATAACAATTTCCATGTCACTCCAACTTCATTCAAAAATACTTACACACCCCCCCTAAGTCAAAATCCATATGGCCATTCTACCATATATTTCCCCTTATGTATAACCATATAAACTGAATAAATCACATCTCTCTGCTGTCCAATAACAAGGTTACATAAACTTTTACCATACCCATTATAAAGGCCCTATCTCTTAAAAGTGTCCATGCTAATGGATACAGTATACCACCCCATCCCCGTTCCCCTATCCCTGTTTCCTCATCCCCCAGCCACCCCAACACAAATCCTCTCTCACAAAAAAGACCGGACATTTCCCGCAGCACTACTCTGCATTCTGCAATGCCGCGGAATTGCCCAGCCCTTTTTCACCCATTAACAATTTCAGTCTGTCCGGCCCTTTTCTTCTTATCCGGCCATCATCAACCGCTCCTACTCCTCAATCCTCCCCACTGCACCATCTTCCGCAACCAATGTCTCTCAAATCCACTCCGCCATCCCAGCCGCTCAATCTCAGCCGCTCATTTCCCCATCTCTCAAACCGCTCTCGTAACCTCTGCCAGCCACACTCTCTCATCCTCATCCAGATACGGGCTAATCTTCTCATATACCTGCTCATGGTACCGGTTCAGCAGTTCCACATCCCGGTCAGACATAATCTCCCTGTCAATTACCTCCAAATCAATAGGAACATATGTCAGATACTCAAACCGCAGGAACTGGCCATATTCATTCTTCTCATCCTCAACACACAAAACCAGATTCTCCGTCCTGATTCCGTGGCTTCCCTCAATATACACACCAGGTTCATCCGATGTAATCATGCCCGCTTCCATCACCGCATTGTCCTGGCGCTCCGGGACCATTTTGAAGCGGATGCCGTTGGGGCGCTCATGTACGCTGGACAAGTAGCTCACCCCGTGTCCGGTACCGTGTTCATAGTTAAGTCCCCGTCTCCACAGTGGCTCTCTGGCCGCCTAATCAAGGCTGAGTCCGCGGCAGCCATGAAGGAACTTCACATCTCCCAGACGCAGCATGCTCATAAGCACTAAGGTAAAATGTTCCTTTTCCTCATCTGTCACAGGCCCCATGGCAATGGTTCTGGTAATGTCAGTGGTCCCTTCATAATACTGGCCTCCGGAATCAATGAGGTACAGTCCCCTGGGCTCCAGAGGAATGCTGCTCTCCGGTGTGGCGGAGTAATGGCACATGGCTCCATGTGCTCCATATGCGGATATGGTTGCAAAGCTCAGGCCAATACACCCCTCCTGGTCCATGCGCAGCTTCCCAAGATAATCCGACACGCTGATTTCGTCCATGGGAATGCGTCCCATATTCTTCTTCAGCCAGTAAATAAACTTGGTCATGGCCACGCCGTCCTTGATATGGGCCCGCTTTTCATTTTCTATCTCCACGTCATTTTTAACTGCCTTCATGTAAGCAGTGGGATTCATCCTGTCGATTACCTTATTGGAGCCGTTAATCAGGCGGTATACAGCATAGTTGACACGGCATTTTTCCAGCAGAACGTTCTCGCCCTTGAGCCCCTCCACCATGTCGTATACTCCGTCATAAGGCATCACCGTGACCCCCATCCGTTCCAGATACTCCTTCACGCTTATGTCCTCTGCATCCTCCAGATACGGATAAGCTTTTCCTTCCAGCACACTGCTGTTGACAAACAGATACAGTTGGTCCGTGGTCACCAGGGCGTACGATAACACCACCGGATTGTACAGGATGTCGTTACCTCTGATATTTAACAGCCACGCTATATCATCCAGGGAGGTAAGCACATGGACAGATGCATGGGCCTTTTTCATATCCTCCCTCACATCCGCAATCTTATCCAATGCACGCTTTCCCGCATACCTCTCATCCAGAACCCATGCAGGTTCTGCTGACAGCTCAGGCCGTTCTTTCCATATCATGCCTGCCAGGTCTTCCCCATAGGAAATACGCGCTCCCCGCTCCTTCAGCAGTTCCTCCAAAGCAAGCCCTTCGGCTGCATTGACTACCCGGCCGTCAAATCCCAGGCAGCCGCCCTCAGGCATTTTATCGTCCAGATATGCTCCCAAGGAAGGTATGCCCTCCTGTCCCATTTTCATCATGGTCACCGTGGAATCCTTTAACTGGGCCGCTGCCTGCACATAATAACGTCCGTCTACCCAAAGGCATGCTTCGTCCATTGTAACCAGAGCCGTACCGGCCGAGCCGGTAAATCCGGTCATATATTCCCTGCATTTGAAATATTCTCCCACATATTCGGATTCATGGAAATCTGCCGTGGGTATCATATACGCATCCATTCCCCGCTCTTTCATCAATTTCCGCAATGCATCCAACCTGCCCTGAATCACATTCATAATATTATCCATCCTTCCGTTTCTTTCTATTCGTTTCCTCTGCACTTATTTCTTCCTCATCGCATCCTCTATGGCCGCCCCAATGCCTTCATTGTAAGTAGGCTGTGCCCGCATGGCAAAGGACATTTCCTCCGCGCTCAGTCCGTTTGCTATAGCCGTGGCTATTTCCCCAATCATATCCGTAGCCCTGGGGCACATCATCTGCGCCCCCACGATGGTATTTGAATATGCCTCAAATACCAGACGGATAAATCCATTTTCCCCTCCGGTTATGATGGATTTTCCATTTTCCCTCATGGAAAAATGACCGCAGCGCACCTTCAGTCCCTTTTCCCTGGCAATTTCCTCCGTGATGCCAACGGTGGCAATCTCCGGGTCCGTATAGATACAGTTTGGAACGATTGGAAGGGACACATACATACCGTTGGGCACTACCTCCAGCTTAATGCTGTGGGGTCTTCCGGCTATCTTCTCCACCACATATGTACCCTGGGCCGCTGCCACATGGGCCAGCTGTGTCCTGGCGGACACGTCCCCGATGGCATAGATTCCCCGCTCGCTTGTCTCAAAATCGCTGTTTACGGCAATCTTCCCGCCTTCCATCTCAAGAGAAATATCCTTGCCTAAAAGCTTCTCCACATTGGGCCGGCGACCGATGGCCATGAGTATCTGGCCTGCCCTCATTTTGATGGGATCTCCCTCCCCGTTGGGAGTGATGACGCAGCTGAGTCCGCCCACTTCCTCCAGTATCTCAGTAACCGTGGCATCACAGTACACGTCAATGCCCTTTTGGCGCAGCTCCTTTTCCAGCTCCGCAGACATTACATCATCCATAGGCGCCATCAGATGCTTCTGCTTCTCCACAATGGTCACATGGGAACACAGGTTATTGAACATGGTGGCAAACTCCACCGCGATAACGCCTCCGCCCATGATTGTCAGCCTGTCAAAATTCCAGCTCTCAGCTGCCAGCAGCCTGTCGCTGTTCCATACGCCTGCAAGGTCCGCGCCGGGAATCCGGCTCATGTAGGGCACTGCGCCTGTGGCTATGATGACTGCATTTCCGCGGAAGAATTCCCGGCCGCCCTCCTTTAGCTCCACCTCCACGGTCCTGTCCCTGCGAAGCACCGCTGTTCCATAAACAATTTCCACATTTAGCATTTCAAATCCGTATTTAATGCCGTCCCTGTATTTGACCACTGCCTTTTTCTTATACTTCTGCATTTTACCAAAATCAAAGGAAATGAAATCCGTGGACACGCCAAATTCATCGCAGCTCTGCATCATATGAAACATATCGGAGGCGTGCAGCAGCGACTTG
>OBUT01000391.1_pt1 | contig 11849 bp, 11 predicted proteins | sample 1475941 | NCBI WGS metagenome assembly OBUT01 (sample SAMEA2579956, study PRJEB22360) | human gut metagenome | biome: human gut; feature: human-associated habitat; material: faeces | place: Denmark | collected 2008/2010
ATTGATTCTCTCGTTATTATAATATTCGATATATTCACTCATTGCAGCTTTGAGTTGTTCTCTTGTTTTAAACTCTATTAATCAATTCGATTCTTTGTTCAACAGATATGGTTGCTCTTCCATGTTCTAATCCTATTTCTCCAAGTGAATCAAATATCCTAGACCAGCGAAGAACTTAATTATAAAAACTTCATGTTTAATTCCTGGTGGTCCTTTTATGCATTCACCATTTTTTATGTTTTTAAATACATTCTAATTTAAGTTCTTTACTCTACTTCATATAAAAAGTGACCTCCTAAAGTTGGTCACTACATAGATTACTTTTTCTCTATATTAATTTAAACTGTCCTTTTAAAATATCTTATTATTGGTTATTAAGATATGGTCAATATTTTGCTATTATATTATCAATTCTAAAGGGGGATTAGAAATGATTAATGAAAAAACAAATCAACTCGCAAAAACAGCACTAATGATAGCCCTAATTTTTGTTGGAACATTCAGTATTAGAATTCCCAATCCAGCTACTGGAGGATACTTTCATATGGGCGACAGTATGATCTTTTTAAGTGTATTGATTCTAGGTAAAAGAGATGGTGCCTTTGCTGGTGCATTAGGAGGTGCTTTAGCCGATTTACTATGTGGTGCAGCTATCTGGATCGGACCAACTTTAATTATTAAATTCATTATGGCCTGGATCATGGGAATTATTTGGGAACAGTATCCAAGTAAAATAATAAGTGCAATTGGTGGTGGAGTTTTCCAAATTATAGCTTATACAGCAGCTGAAACTTTTTTATTTACTTGGCCCGCTGCACTTGGAGCTTTACCTGGTCTAACTATGCAGACTGCTGGTGGCATTATTATTTATGTTATCTTAGCAAGAGCTTTACAGACAACAAAATTATTAAACAGTGATTAAAGAGTTACTGCATTTCAGCAATTTTTTATAAATTTATTTTATTAATTGCAATATAGTTGATAAATCCGGCCCTAAAATGTTAATGATCGTAGGAGGAATCGTCTTTGGCTTAGGGTGGGCTTTAACTGCTTTTGCTTCATCAATTCCAATGTTATATCTCACTACGGAATTTATTGCAGGAGCCGGAAACGGTTTGCTATATAACCCTTCATTAAATAATGCTTTAAAATGGTTTCCTGAAAAAAAAGGAACTATGTCAGGTATCTTATTGGGGGCAGCATCACTAGGCCCTCTAGCCCTTGCCAAAGCCGGTGCTGTTTTATGTGAAGCTTTTGAAACTCAAGGATTTATCTATATCGGTCTGGCTTATATTGTTCTAATTGAGTTTGTCGCTTGGCTTGTTGAAGCACCCCAAGATGATTGGAAACCTCGAAATTGGACCCCTGCCCAACAAGCAGCCAGCTATGTTACTGATAACACACCCAAAGAAATGATTAAAACAAAAACATTCTGGGTTATACTAGTATTATTTTCACTCGCTTGTACGGCTGGAATTATGATGATTGGTTCTCTTTCAACAATTGCACAAACACAATTATCAATGGATCCAATTACTGCAAGTAATATGGTTGTAATCAACTGCCTTGCTAATTTATGCGGTCGTTTAATCATTGGAAAGCTTTGTGACAAAATTGGAAATGCCAAAACTTTAGCACTAGTTTTAATAATTACCATTATTGGTTTAGGTGGTTTATATTTAGCTCAAGGAAATATTGTGATGTTTATTTTCTTCTTAATTTTATTAGGTGCTGCTTTTGGTGGGGTACTCGTTGTTTATCCACCACTTACTGCCTCACAGTTTGGGATGAAAAATCAAGGAATAAACTATGGAATCATGTTCTTTGGCTATTCAATCGGCTCTCTATTTGGACCTCAGATAGCTGCTAATTTTGTTAACAGTGAAGCCGGCCCCCTTGCCTATAACAATGTCTATTTAGTTGCTATTGGTGTTGCAATCATCGGTCTTATCTTAAATACTTATTTAATCAAAAAAACTGCTTAGGAGATGAAAAAATGGAATATATTAACATTAAAGGTTTAGACAAACCGATTTCAAAATTAATTATGGGTACAGCCTGGTTTAATCCAGCCTTTGAAGAAGAAATTTTTACAATGCTGGATCAATATGTTGCTGCTGGAGAAACAGTAATCGACACAGGTAGATTTTATGGGGCAAACAAAGATGGAGAACATGCTTGTGAATCTGAACGAGTTTTAAAAAAATGGTTTGATTCTCGTAATAATCGTGATCAATTAGTAATTATGGATAAAGCATGTCACCCAATTATTACCCCTGAAGGCTGCCATCATCCAGAGTATTGGCGAGTAAAGCCAGATATTATTACTGACGATCTTCATTATAGTTTACTTCATACAGGGTGCGATCATTTTGATATTTACTTACTTCATCGCGATGATCCTAGTGTCCCTGTCAATGAAATAATGGATCGTTTAGAACAGCATCGTCAAGAAGGTTTAATTACTACTTATGGTGTATCCAATTGGGAACTAGATCGTGTTCAAGCGGCAGTAGAATATTGCCAACAAATGGGCTACCAAGGATTATCAGTAAATAATCCATCTTATTCTTTAGCCCATGTCGCGAAAACACGTTGGCCTGGCTGTGTCTATGCAGATGACGATTTTGCTAAATGGCATCAAAATAAAGATGTTACTCTATTTAGCTGGGCCGCTCAAGGACACGGTTTCTTCGCTGATATTTACGATGATAACGCACCTCAGGACATTAAAGATGCTTTCTTTACTCCAGAAAACTTTGAACGATTAAAACGAGCTAAAGAATTAGGAAAACTCAAAGTGGTTCCTTCAATCAATATTGCCCTTGCATATGTACTTGACCAGCCATTTGATGTTGCAGCTATTGTTGGTAGTCGTAATAAAAGTGAATTTGATTCATGTGCTGAGGCGTTAAAAATAAGATTAACTCCTGCTGAAATTGATTATCTATGTCTTAAAACAGACAAATTATAAATTAATAAAAGCCATAGCAGTTATGGCTTTTATTAATTGTTTTTACTTTACAAATACTATATAATTTAATTACGGTAACTATTAAGGAGATGATTTTGTCCGGCGCACTTGATGTTACATAATCAGTAACATAAGTGAAACGTGGAAAACTTAGATAATCAAAAATGCATAATTTTTTACCTGTCAAAAACAGGTTTTATTGTTATGCCCAAATGATTATTTTAATTTCCACATTAATAGTCAAAACTCTTAACTGTGGAAATAACCACAGTTTTTTATTTTATCTAGTTACCGGATCATACGAAAGGACAAAACACGATGAAAGATATATTAAAACAATTAAATACGCGACCTAAATTATTTGAACAAAGTACAGCAAGTATTTGGGACGACCCTCATATTTCAAAAGGCATGTTAAAAGCTCATCTTAACGAGAACCAAGAATCAGCTACCCGTAAACTTGACTTTGTAAAAAAATCAGTTGCCTGGATCAATACTGTACTACCTAATCATCATTATAACAACTTACTTGATCTTGGTTGTGGCCCCGGTATTTATGCTGAATTATTCTATCAGTATGGTTATCAGGTTACTGGTATCGATCTATCAAAACGGTCAATCAGTTATGCTCAGGCTTCCGCCAAACAAAAAGGATTTGATATTATTTACCTTCGTAGTGACTATACCAAATCGAACTTTAGACAGCACTATGATTTAGTTACTTTAATTTATTGTGATTTTGGTGTCCTTCCTCCTGCTACTAGGAAAAAGCTCTTGCAAAAGATCTATAACACATTATCCCCCAAAGGCGCTTTATTATTTGATGTCTTTACTCCTTTACAATATGATGGAGCGGTAGAACATAAAAATTGGCAAATAAATGAAAATGGTTTTTGGCATAATGACTGGCACTTAGTTTTAAATGCTTTTTATCGTTATGATAATGTCCATACATTTTTAAATCAGTATACTGTCATTAATGAAGATAGAATAACTACTTATAATATCTGGGAACATACTTTTTCCCTGAAAGAATTAGAGAAAGACTTAAAAAATGCCGGCTTTACTAAGCTTGATTTTTATAAAGATGTCATTGGACAAAAATATGATAAAACAAGTAAAACTATTTGTGTAATTGCCCAAAAATAAGACTAAATAAAAATGACTCCTTAAAAAGTCATTTTTTATTAATAATTCTTATTCAGATAAAACATTGGTTTTGCTTTTTCATTAACTTCAAAACCAAGATGTTCATAAAAACCAACAGCAGTATTTACACCAATCAAACAAACTTTATGATAGTCCTTATAATGTTCCAGCATCATTTGCATCAGTTTTTTACCAATTCCATATTTTTGATATTGTGGATTGACTAAAACATAATGAACATAAGCAACCATGATACTATCGTCCATCGAAGCAACCAGACCAACACACTTATCATTATCCCAAGCGCTAAAAACACTTCCATAGTTTTTTATTGCCTGTACTAATTGAGCAGGATAGTTCGCTGACTCCCACTCTACCGATTTAAATAAATCAACTAATCTCTCTTGCGAAATCTCTTTAATATTCTTATAGGTTAATTCCATAAATTCCTCCATCTATGTTTAAAGCGGCATATGCCGCTTTAATTAATATTTTGAATCAATGTCGTAATAAACTAAATCATCAAATGTCTGGCGACGAATCACTTCACGATCCTTACCTTCATACGTAAATACCACTGCCGGTTTTGGCAATTGATTATAATTTGATGACATTGAATAATGATACGCTCCTGTTGAAAACATTGCCAGAATATCTCCGGGCTCTGGGTCTTGTAACATAATATCCTTAATTAAAATATCTCCAGATTCACAGTTCTTTCCAGCAACAGTAATTAGGTGATCCGTCGGCATTTCTGCTTTATTTGCAATAATAGCATCATATTTAGCAGCATATAAGCTAGAACGAATATTATCAGTCATCCCACCATCAACTGTAATATAATCACGAATATCTTTAATATATTTAGATGACCCGACGGTATATAATGTGATTCCAGCATTTCCTACACAATAACGACCAGGCTCAACTAGGACCATCGGACGTTTTAATCCCCGAGCATCAAATCCTTTAGTAATGATTTCCATGATCGTATCAACTACTGTTTCAAATTCTAATGGGTTATCAGCAGCTGTATAAGCAATTCCAAAACCACCACCTGCATTTAATTTATTAATTACAATTCCAAAAATATCATAAATTTCATAAGCAATTTCAACAAATTTATTCATTGCTAAAACATACGCTTGAATATCTTCAATTTGGCTGCCAACATGACAATGTATTCCATCAAAATTAATATTTGGAGCATCAATTACCTTTTTGATTGCTTTTAGATATGTATTATCATGGCTGCTAAAACCAAATTTTGTATCTTTGGCACCAACTCGAATATAGTCATGACCTCCTGCATAAACCCCCGGTGTGATTCTGACAATCCCATTTATTTTGACACCTAATCTCGAAGCAATTTCTTGGACTAAATCTATTTCATAAAAATTATCTATTACAAAATTTTCTACCCCGTTTTCTAACGCGTATTCTATTTCTGATGGTAATTTATTATTTCCATGGAAATAAATCTTTTTAGGATCAAATCCACTTTTTAAAGCAACTGAAATCTCACCCGCTGATACACAATCGATTCCAACACCATATTCTTTAGCAATTTTATAAATTGCAATACAAGAAAATGATTTTGATGCAAATAATGGTAGTGTATTTTCATACTTTTCAATCATTTTCGTTTTTAATTTATTAAATTGATGTCTAATATGTCCTTCAGACATAACATATAAAGGTGTTCCATATTTTTTTGCTAACTCTGTTGCTTTAACATCATCTATGTATAAGTTATTATTTTTAATTTGTGCAAATTCCGTTTGTAAGACCATATTTTCCCCCTATTAATATAATGATTTTAAAGTAAATAAACCATTATCTTTATCATTTAGTGCATAAGCAGCACTAATCGCACCTTGAACAAATACTTCTTTTGATAAAGCCGTATGCTTGATTTCAATAATTTCATCTACTCCCGCAAACATAATCGTGTGTTCCCCAAAAATTGTTCCCCCACGCAATGACTGGATCCCAATTTCTTCTTTCTTTCGTTTTTCATGACGACTGCTGCGATCATAACACGCTTCTACGCCATCAATTTCCTCAGCCATAACTTCATATAATAATTCAGCAGTTCCTGAAGGTGCATCAATTTTCTGATTATGATGTTTTTCAAGGATCTCAATATCATATCCTGCGTCATAAAATTCTTTTGCGAATTGTCGTAACATTTTTGTAACCATCTGCACCCCAAATGATGTGTTATATGATTGAAAGATAGCAATTTCTTTAGATGCTTCTTTAATTTGATCAAGCTGTTCTTGACTATAACCTGTCGTAGCAATTACTAATTTTGTTTGATTCGCTAATGCATACGTTAAAATATCATTTAAATTGTTCGGATGAGAAAAGTCGATGATGACATCGGCTTTTTCATCGCACTCTTTTAATGAACTATATGTTTTTTCAGGAACTTTTTCATCAAATTCATAACTTACAATTCCCATTAATTCCATATCATTTTGACTTCTTACTTTATGGGCAATCTTTTTCCCCATTAATCCATATCCATATACTAATACTTTCATCTTAAAACCCCAACTTTTCAAATGCATCCATCGCATCAAACAATAATTTTTTATTTTCTTCGGTTGTTTCAATCAAAGGCAATCTCAATGTCGGTTTACATACATTCATTCTTGCTAATGCAGCTTTAGGCATAATTGGATTAACATCAATGAACAAATAGCGACATACCGGCTCAAGAGCATAGGCCAATTCTTGAGCTTTAGGTAAATCACCTTTTAATGCTAATTGAGCCAACAATTCAGTTTGGCGTGGATAAATATTTGATAATACTGAAATAACTCCTTTTCCTCCGGCACAAATAAATGGCAAGATATTATCATCACATCCTGAATACATATCAAAATCCATACCTTGAGTTTTAGCTAAAACTTCCATTGCATATGCAATATTATCTGTTGCATCTTTCATAGCAACAATATTTTTATGTTTAGCTAATTCAACAACTGTTGCAACATTAATATTTATTCCCGTTCTTCCTGGAACATTATATAAAATCATTGGAATATCTACTGCATCAGCAACTGTCGTATAATGTTTGATCAAACCACGCTGACTTGTTTTATTGTAATATGGAGTTACAACTAAAATTGCATCAGCCCCTTTTTCTTTAGCATAATGTGCTTTCTTTAAAGCTGTTGCGGTGTCATTTGATCCTGCTCCAGCGATAACCTTTACACCAGTTCCCGCTGCCATCTCTAATGTAATATCTAATAATTTAAATTCATCATCAATATGAATCGTTGCAGTTTCACCAGTAGTTCCATTAACTAATAAAGCTTGAACACCGCCATCAAGCATTCTTTGAACCTGACGTCTAAATCCATCATAATCAATACTTCCATCTTCATGCATTGGTAATACTAGTGCTACTGCACTACCTTCAAAAATAGCCATAATTTCCTCCTATATATTTAAGCCAAAAGCTTCATCTAATTTTTTCATTGCTAATTCTTTGTGTTTCTTATCAACAATAAACGAGATTGTTCGTTTAGAGGTTGTTACTTGATAAAAATGAATGTTGTTATCCCCTAAAATAGTAAATACTTTAGCCGCTGCCCCAGGGGTCGTTTCTAGTAATTTTCCCCCAACTGCAATTTTAAAATATTTACGATTAGTCGCAATTTCTAATTGCTTAACCTCATCTTTTAATCTCATAATTGCATCATTAAGATTCTTTTGATATTTTTCATCAAGTGTAATCTCAATTTGCATCGCATCTTCAATCATTACTTGAGAAATCATATCTACATTTACCCCACACTCACTCAAGATTGTAAATATCTTGGCAATAATCATTGGGTGTTTAGGAACATTTCTAAGTTGTAATTGAATAATATTTTCTTCGTAGCTCACTGCATCAATAATATTTTCCATCATTGTTCTCCTTTACAAAAAAAGTTGCAATGAGTATCATTGCAACATAAACAGCGTATGAACAATGATAGCTCACCATTATCTATTGATAATGACAGTCTTATAGATCTTCACTATAAGCCCAGAGGATAAACGCATGCAATCATTTATCTCTTCGGCGAACGCTCCTCCCTTTTTACCTGGTTTGCATCTTATGGTAAAAACTTCTTAACAATTCGCGCCTCTATCTAATATCTGTTTACAATATATCACAATAGATATCATATTACAATACCAATTATACCGCTTTAACCAGTGTTTTTATATAAAAACATGCTCATTTTTGGCTTTATCAATAATTTATATGAAACAAAATCATAAAAATGTCAAAATTATACAAATAAAGAAAAATAACTATTCTTGATTATTTTTCCAGATAGATTGTTTTCACTAAAATATGAACATAAAAAAGCTATGAATTTATCTTCATAGCTTCTATTTTTAAATTATTTCTAAATCCGGCTGTCCGATTGTTTCATTATTATAAACAGCAAGGTCTAATTCATTTTCACTTCGGGCAACTAACATTGCAGCACTAGCGGCACCAACAACATTAGTTGCTGTTCTTGCCATATCTACAATACTTGAAATAGGTGCTAATAAAACAATAATTTCAATCGGTAAGCCTGCTGAAGCAAATAATGCAGTAGCAGTAATGGTTGCAGTACCAGGCACCCCAACAGTTCCAATTGATACTACTACAGCTAAAACAATTAAAAATATATACTGACCGATTGAATAATCAATCCCCAAAACATTTATTGCGAAGACTGCTAATAAAACTGGCCAAATTCCTGCACATCCCGGCATACCTAGATTAGCCCCTAAACTAGCTACAAATGAAGCAACATCCTCATTAACTCCTAGTTTCTTTGTAAGTTGTCTAACAGTGACAGGAATTGTTCCAATACTACTTTGAGAAGTGAATGCTACTACCCCAGCCGGCCAAATTCCTTTAAAGAAATTAAGCGGATTTAACTTTCCTACCACCTTTAATAAAACACTGGTTACCCCAAAAATTTGGATTATACTCAATAAATATGCTAATCCTAAGACGCTCAATAGCGGAATCAGATCACTTAGAGCACTCTTGCTTACTGCACGTGCAATCAATGCTAATACAGCATACGGTGTAAAGCTAATAACAAAGTTAACAACCTCTCCCATCACACGATTTCCGGCATCTATAAAATGCTTAAACGGTAAAACAGCTTTTTGCTGATTACGGGCAATCTTATTGTAGGCAATCGCAACAATTACAGCGAAAATTACAATAGGTACTACTTCGCCATTTACCCAACTGTTAGCCAAATTGCTTGGAAATAAATTAATGATCGTATCGATGAATGCCGGAACTTCCACCGCTTTATAATCACTTGCCAATTGATAATTTATGCCACTTCCAACTTTAGTTACTACTGCTAAGGTCAGTGTTATAGTACTAGCTAGTAGGGTGTTTAATAATAAAAATATTATCGCTTTGGCACTTATTTTCTTTAATTTGATCGATGTTCCTAAATTTGTAATACTTGAAATAATACTGAATAATAATAGCGGGATAACGATCGCTAAGATCAAATGCGAATAAATCGTTCCGATTGCTTCTAAATACAAATAATGTCCTTTAAAAATCAATCCTACGGCTACCCCAAAAACTAATCCTAAAATAGTTAAAAGCCCAAAATCATACTTCTTCACTTTACCTAGAAAATAGATAATTGCGAAGAAAACACCTGCAAGAAGCACGGCTCCTAATTCAAAAATATTTATATTCATTTAACTGTCCTCTTTCCTTAATAAATTTATTTAACAACATTATTAATTATGACAACAGCCATACATTCGTTCCCATTCAAAAATCTTTTTATTTTTTAATATCTTTACGGAAATCATCCTATCCCTCTTTTCCTACTGTATTAGTATGATATAAATTTATACTATTGCTGGACAAATGTCAAGAATAATGAAAAGTTCTTAGCAAAAGCTTAAGAACTTTATAAAATCATATCTTCTTTTTTAGTTGACATGGATTGCCATAAGCTAGTACGTTAGCAGGAACATCTTTAGTTACCACACTGCCTGCTCCAATAACGCTATTATCGCCAATCGTAACTCCTGGTAAAATAGTACAGTTTCCACCAATCCAAACATTATTCCCAATGGTAACTGCTTTCCCAAATTCAATTTCTTTTAAACGCTCTTGTGGATCGATTGAATGACAGGCAGTATATATTTGGGTATGTGGACCAATCAGAGTATTATCACCGATCTTAATTTCACAAACATCTAAAAACACACAGCCGTAATTAATCATAACATCTTTTCCCAAATAGATATTACAGCCATAATCACATTGAAATGGCGGATGAATCCAAAAATTACCGCTTGTATTAATAATTTTTTTCATTAAGCGGCTTCGCATATTATATACATGAAAACACCTTTTATTATACCTATGCAAACGCCCGCTGTCTTATCATACATATAGATCAGTTTTAAATCTCGGGGATTATAAATTTCTCCCGCTCTCATCTTTTCAAACTCACTCATTTTATCACCTACTTGTTATCATCATAACATATAATCTATACCTCAATTACTAGTATATAAAATTGAAGTGAATCCCCTCGTCAGTATAATCCTCTACTTATCTTTAATAATACTTTTACTACACTGGTATGTGATGATAAAATAACCACCATAAATAATAACTAAAAAGATTCCAGTCGTTATAATAGCATCAAATACATTAGCCTGATTAAATGTTTGCAGCATTATATTGCAAACCTGGATACCAAAAATTGAATGAATCAATGCTAAGATAAGCGGGAAAGCAAAATAAACAGCTATTTGCTTAAATAAAGAACGATTAATCATTTTTTCATCAACACCAACGTTCCTTAAAATCTGATATTTTCCTTTATTATCAATGCTTTGTGACAACTCTTTGAGTGCCAAGATAGCAGCACAAGAAATCAAAAATACAATTCCTATATATAAACCAATAAAGATAACCATAGCTCCCATAGACACACTACTACTTGAAATTTGAATTCTTGTATTAATCAATAAGACATCAGAGCTATAACTGTGCATTTTTTCATCTACTTCGTTTCTTGTATCCTGATCATTTGCAGCATAATTACCCACTAAATAACTATCAGCAGGAATAAAATTGCTAACCGCTTCATCTGGAACAATATACACTCCCATACACATATGACTAGACTGCATTGATAAAAAACCATTTTGACATTTATCAAATTTACTCTGATATATCTTTCCGTTTAACTCAATAGCTGGTTTTTCTTTAAGAAATTGATTTCGACTAAACATTAAATTTTCATAATTCCCCATTACAACATATTCGTCTTTTAAATCATAAGTTGGTAAATTATATATTTTAGCCAATTTATTATAATCACTAAGTTTAATAATATCTTCACAATTATTCAAATAACTTTCACTTACATCTTTAAAGGCACTGCCAAAAGTATCTCTATATGTCAATTGTGAAGTACGATAAGTCATAAATGTATAAATGTTTTTTAAATCATCTAATCCTATTTGCTTTTGAGACAAATATTTTGTAATTGATAAATTATCAACACTTACATCTTTTTGCATTTGAATATCAACTGGAGCTAACTCATTTATCTCTTCTGTTGCAGAATTATTTAACGCAAAAGCACTTGAAAAAATACAGATCGTTAAAAAAAGCATTAAACAAATTACCGTTGTTGAAAGTACTGTTGTATTAATC
>OBUT01000401.1_pt1 | contig 11603 bp, 16 predicted proteins | sample 1475941 | NCBI WGS metagenome assembly OBUT01 (sample SAMEA2579956, study PRJEB22360) | human gut metagenome | biome: human gut; feature: human-associated habitat; material: faeces | place: Denmark | collected 2008/2010
GGGCCATACTGGCCCGAAGTCGGGGCGGTCTGAATGGGCCGCCCCTTTCTCATGGAAGGGAGGGATGATTTTTGGCTACCACAACTTTGTTGCAGCGCCATGCGGGCGAAGGCGAAACGATTGCCGAGGCCATCCGGGATTGTTTGGACTACGGCAAGAACCCGGAGAAAACTGAAAGCGGAAAGTATATCTCCGCTTATGAGTGCGACCCCGCCACCGTGGCAGACGAGTTTCTTTTGGCAAAGGCCAGCTATGCCGCCATGACGGGCCGGGAACAGAAAAAGGCCAATGATGTGCTGTGCTATCAGATACGGCAGTCCTTCTATCCGGGCGAGATTACCCCGCAGGAGGCGAACCGTATCGGCTATGAGCTGGCTATGCGCTGGACGAAGGGTCGGCACGCTTTTATCGTTACCACACATACAGACCGCCAGCACATCCATTGTCACATTTATTACAACTCCACCACCCTTGACTGCACCCGGAAATTCCGAAACTTTTGGGGCTCCAGCTTCGCCCTTCGGCGGCTCTCTGACAGGCTGTGCCTTGAAAATGGGCTGTCCATCGTGGAGAACCCGAAACCCCGGAGCAAGGGTAAGTATCGGAATTATGGAGAATGGCAAAAAGAACGAAAAGGACCGCTTTCCTATCAGGACAGGCTGCGCCTTGCCATTGATACTGCACTGGCGGAACGCCCCGCTGATCTGGACGAATTTCTCAATCTGATGAAGCGGGCCGGATATGAGGTCAAGAAGGTTCGGGGAGGCGGTATCAGCTTCCGGCTGACCGGGCAGGGACAGGAACGCTTCACCCGTCTGCGTGCCTCCACGCTGGGGGACGGCTACGACTTGCAAGATGTTCTGTCTGCCATTGATGGCAAAGAAAAACGCCCCGGGCGCTCGGAGCGGAAAATCAGTCTGGCGGTGGATATTCAAGCAAAGCTGGCTGCCGGGAAGGGGCCGGGATATGAACGCTGGGCGAAGGTATTTAACATTAAGCAGATGGCCGCCGCTCTTGCCTATATACAGGATAATAACCTGACCGATTATGAGCAGTTGGCGCAGAAAGCCACTGAGGCGGCAGACCGTTTCCATGCTATTTCCGAACAGGTCAAGCAGACGGAACAGGCCATGAAAACCAATGCAGGGCTAAAGGCCGCAACGGTTCAGTATGCCAAAACCCGACCTGTCTTTGAGAAATACAAGGCGGCGAAGTACAGCCGAAAATTCCTTGCGGAACATGAGGCCGACCTTGAACTGTACCGGGCGGCACAAGCGGAAATGCGCTCTCTGCTGGGTGGGGCGAAGCTCCCTAAAATGGATGTGCTGAAGGAGGAAGGCCGTAAGCTCACAGTAAAGAAAAAACAGCTCTATGGAGAATACCAAAAGGCACGACGGGACATGCAGGAGATTATCACGATCAAGGCGAACATTGACACTCTGATGGGCTACACCGAGCCGGGCAGAAAGCAGGAAAAGGAGCGTTAAGGTTATGAAAATAAGGAGCAACGCGACGCTGACACTTCGGGCCATGTTGGCGCATTTCCGTGTGGCCCAAAAGATCCGGGTTTGGGGCGAGCCCCAACAAGCCGCCTTTGTGCCACTTGTGGCCACAGAGGCATTGCTTGCCACTTAGCGGCACCCCCGAAAATGGCGCAAAAAAACAGAGGCCCTTATTCTGGAACCTCCGTTTCTCTGGCTTTCTTGAGCCCTTCGGCTGTGGCCTCCATGACAACAAGCTCTTTCTCGTTCATGGAGTTTAGGAGCACATCAATATGCTTTCTGCAAGGACTTTCCTGTTCGCCTCCGTCCGTATGAATAAACTGGTCAACCGAAATGTCAAACATGGTAATGAGCTTTACAAAAAGGTTGAAACTCGGATACTGTCCTTTGTTCTCGATATTCATAATGGTACGGGAGTCACGGTCTACCAATTCCGCAACATAGGCTTGCGTCCAGCCCTTTTCCTCTCTGGCTTTTTTCAGAGCCAGCCCGAGCCCATGAAAGTCAAACTTTCTTTCAGTTTGGTTCATTCTCATATCACCCTATATCATTGTACATTTCGGGTTAGATTATGAGAATGTAATGAAATTTGATGTAAAGTAGTATTTTATTTCAAGAGTTCTTATTTCGAAAAATTGACAAAGAGGGAGAATCGTGTTATTATTAAAAAAAGTTTATCTCCAAAGGAGAGCAAAATATGAATTTTCATTTAACAGATCAACGCAAAAAGAAAATCAACTCTGTACAATCCATTCCGATGAAACATTGTGCAGAGTATAGCGTATAAAGAGCGCATTTAGATTTCATCGGGAAGCCAAGGGGGTATTCTACCCATTTTATTGTGTTGGCTTTCCGTGTGATTAAAATGTGTGCGAGGCTATGGACAATGTTTTGTCCATAGCCTTTTGTTTTTGCGTTACCATGCCAAAGGCAGAAGGCAGATACCGTTGCGTATCTTTGCTTTCTGCCTTTTCTTTTTTCCAAATATATTAAGAAAGGTTTTTTAAAAATGAGCTTATTAGAAATTGAAGGACTAACACATTCTTTTGGTGAAAACCTGCTTTACAAAAATGCAGGATTTACACTGAACAAAGGGGAACACATTGGGATTGTCGGACAGAACGGAACCGGCAAAAGCACCCTGATTAAAATTTGCACAGAACAGATTATACCTGATAACGGCCGCATTATTTGGCAACCGAATATTACGATTGGCTACTTAGATCAGTATGCAGAAATCGACCATAGGCTCACAATGAAAGAGTTCTTAAAATCAGCTTTTGCGAAACTGTTTGAGATAGAAGCACAAGCCATGCAACTATATGAAAAGGCTGCCGATGGAGATATGAAAAGTCTGGAACTTGCTGCCTACTATCAGGAGTATCTTGAAACACATGACTTCTATTCCATTGATACTGCAATCGAGCGTGTTGCAAATGGTCTGGGGCTGCTTGCGATTGGTCTTGACCGCCCTATCATCGAAATGAGTGGCGGCCAGCGAGCAAAAGTGATTTTGGCAAAACTACTGCTTGAAAAACCAGATGTATTGCTATTAGACGAGCCAACAAATTTTCTTGATAAAGACCATGTTGCATGGCTGGCAGAATACCTATCTTCTTTAGAAAACGCTTTTTTAGTTGTTTCCCATGATTTTGAGTTTTTAGACAAAATTGCAAATCGTATTTGCGATATAGATAATGACACAATAACAAAGTATTACGGCACTTATTCTGAATTTCTGCGAAAAAAGACACTGCTGCGTGAAGATTACATTCGTCAATACTCAGCACAACAAAAGGAGATTAAAAGAACAGAGGAGTTTATCAGGAAAAATATCGCTGGACGAAAAGCGAAAATGGCAAGAGGGCGGCAAAAACAGCTTGATCGAATGGACAAAATGGAAGCTTTGGAACAGAAAGAGATTATCCCCCATTTTCATTTTCCTGTTTTACCGCTGACAAATACGGAGCATTTACAGGTCAAACACCTGGCAGTTGGGTATCACTATCCAGTTCTATTGGATATTGATTTTAGTATTAAGGGCGGTCAAAAAGTTGTTATCACCGGCTTTAATGGAATTGGGAAGTCCACTTTGCTCAAGACTTTAATTGGGCAAATCCCGTCCATGCAAGGTCATTTCAAATTTTCCGATCAAGTTGCCCTTGGATATTTTGAGCAGGACTTGATATGGGATGAACCTGAACAGACACCAATTCAAATTGTTTCCAATGTCCATCCCGATATGGTAATAAAGGATGTTCGGAAACATTTAGCTCGGTGTGGGATTTCCAGTAAACATGCGATGCAAGCTATTGGAACATTAAGTGGAGGTGAGCAGGCCAAAGTGAAAATGTGCTTGCTAACACTGACCCCTTGCAATTTTCTGATTATGGATGAACCTACAAATCATCTGGATGTTCAGGCAAAGGATGCACTGAAATCAGCTCTTATGGATTTTAATGGTACGGTGTTGCTTGTATCACATGAAGAAGCATTTTACCGTGATTGGACACAACGGATTATTAACATTGAGAAAAGATAAAAAACAGTGAAAACATTATGAAAACTCCTGCCCGCCTGACGGGAAAAGAAAAAAACCGTTGCTGGGCAGGTTGATTTGGTGCGCTTAAATTACTTATTTCAGTGGCGGTTCAGATTAGAGCCGCCGCTTCTTTTCCCCAAAAAACCAACGACGACCCAGCACACCATGTAATCAACACGGCGGCCATAGGAGGATGCTGCCGTGTCTATTTTTCTCTTTCACAGTCTCCATAAACTGCACCAATTAAAAAAAGTATAGTCCCACCTCCGGGGAAGTCCGGCTATGTATGTGAAATTTATTGGAACTTAACCTATCATGCTATTTCATGCGTCCGTTTGGCTTTATGCCACCCGGGCGCTTTTGCGTTCTTGCGGGGCGGCTTCGGGTCATGTTGGCCCGAAGCCATCCCCCGGTGCCGCTCCCCGCCGCCTTTGTTTCGGTCACTCGTCAACCAACAACCGAAACGGAGGTCAATATGGCTATTATCAATTTGCAGGACTATTACCCATTCTATACATCGGATTGCTTCATGGAAGTATCGGAAGAAGTTGCAGAAATGTTCAAAGAGTTTGATCGTAAAGAGGCTGCTTATCGGCTGCGTACATACCGCCACAAAGCTTACTATTCCCTTGATCGGGATGACGGGCTGGAGCATGAAGCTGTCTTTGTCGCCTTATCTCCCCATGAACTGTATGAGCGGAAAGTGACCATGCAGGAACTTCACGCAGCGATTGCCAGTCTGCCAGACAAACAGGCAAAACGGATTTACGCCTATTTCATTCTCGGCATGACCAAACAGGACATTGCCCGGGCAGAGGGCGTCCATGAAAAAGTAGTTCGTGTCGCAATCGAGCGAGGTCTGCGGCGCTTAGAAAAAATCTTGAAGAATTCTTTGTAAGGCGTACCGATTTAGGCTGGAAAATGAAATGGCTTATGAGAGGCAAAACACTTCGGGTCACAATGGCCCGAGGTTCAGACAAGCCTCATGCAGATTGAAAATTGAATAAAAGGATACCCGGATACGAAGGGGAACGCGCTGTGTGACAGACCCGCCATGACCTCGGATTTCAGAGAATACAGTCTTTGTAAAACTGAGCGAGCGAACAGGTCCATGCCATAGGTGGGGCAAGGCTGGCTCCACCGGAACAGGCGCAGAACCCGGATACTTGCGTTTAGTCACAGTCCGAGCGTTGAAGCGGCCTTGCAAGCCGTGAGCCGTCGCAGGCAATGAGAACGCCTTGCCATCAGAATGGGGAGAGTTGAAATACTATGGGGCATGAAGCCTATGTCCGTCCGGTGTGTCTGAAATGAAGTAAAAACCTATGGGGAGCCCCCGGCAATGCTGTCTGATGATAGGCCAACCGATCCGGCGTGGCTCCCCATCTTTTCAAAAAAGGAGCACTTTATGGGAAATGCGTTTGGAATGATCCCTGGCTTGGAACCGGACGAATGGAGCAATGACGCCTGCCGTGGTTATGTCATTATGGCAATGGAGGACTGCGGATTTTCAAAGAAGGATATACGGCGTGTTGTGGGACAGCTTTATGAAGTATTCGATCTCAACAGCGTGGAGGACGCCAAAGAAAAGTACCTTTCCAGTCCTTACTGACCTCGGGCCACATTGACCCGAAGTGGAGAAAGCTCAAAGGGCGGCACCTGCGGGAGCCGTCTTTTGACATTTCCCCACGGGACAAGTGGGAAAGGCTGGCATATACACGCACTTTCGCAAAGGAGGTTTTCAATGACGCAAGCTGTCACTTATGAACGAGAAACAAAATCTGTCGCATTTCAAGGGAAGATCATTGTGCTGGAAAGCCTCACGCCGGTACTTCCCCCGAAGGAGAAAGCACAGCGTAAAAAAGAAATTGAGCGTTGTCTTTACGAGGTGTTCAGCAAATATGGGGACAGATTTCCCTAATCATTCGCAACATTGTTGTCCGGGGCTGCTGATGGTATAATATAGTTGTAAGGTTGGTAGCTCCATTCCAACAAGGAAAGGAGCCCAATATGGAATTTATCAGAGAAGATTGTATTTACGCAAGACAGTATCAGCATTGAAAGTCAGATCGACTTTTGCAAGTATGAATTGAAAGGCGGGAGCTGCCGGGTATTCAAGGACAAAGGCTATTCCGGTAAGAATACGGACAGACCGGAGTTTCAAAAGCTGCTGGGCGAGATCCGCAAGGGAAAGGTCCGGCGGGTCATCGTATACAAGCTGGACCGTATAAGCCGCTCTATTCTGGATTTTGCAACGATGATGGAGCTGTTTCAAGAGTATGATGTAGAGTTTGTATCCTCCACAGAAAAGTTTGATACTTCGACCCCGATGGGCCGAGCCATGCTGAATATCTGTATTGTATTCGCCCAGCTTGAACGTGAGACAATTCAGAAGCGTGTCACAGACGCCTACTATTCCCGGTGCCTGAAAGGCTTCCACATGAGCGGGCAGGCACCATACGGTTATCAGTTAGAGCCTACTGTGGTAGAGGGTATCCGCACAAAGAAAATGGTTGCCGACCCCGTAGCCGCCGACCATGTTCGGCTGATGTTTGAAATGTATGCTGAACCGGAAACCTCCTTCGGAGATATTACCCGATACTTCGAGGAACAAGGTATCAAGATTTACGAGAAGTCAATGGTTCGGAGTTTTCTTTCCCAGCTTTTGCGAAACCCCGTTTACGCACAGGCCGACTTGGAGCTGTACGAATTTTTCAAAAGCCAGGGCGCAGCGATTGTCAATGACGCTTCTGACTTTGCCGGAACAAACGGCTGCTATCTTTATCAGGGACGGGATGTGAAGGAGGACAAGGACAGGTGCTTAAAAGACCAGATACTTGTTATCGCTCCCCACGAAGCACTCATTTCCTCTGACACATGGCTGAAATGCCGGAAAAAACTTATGGCAAATACCACCTTCCAGCAGGGACGGAAACCGAAGAACACTTGGCTGGCCGGAAAAATCAAATGCGGGCATTGTGGGTATGCTCTGAAAGCCACCCATGTACCAAACAGCACCGGGTATTTCCGCTGTACCAAACGGACGGAAAACAAAGGCTGTCCGGGCTGCGGGAAAATCCGTAAAGAAGAATTTGAGCAATTCATTTTCTCGGCCATGCAGGAGAAGTTCAAAGACTTTCAGATACTCCACGGCAGGGAGGAAAAAGTCAATCCGAAACTGACCGCCTATCAAGTGGAACTGGCACAGGTGGAGGCAGAAATTGAAAAGCTGCTGGATACGCTGACTGGAGCCAATGCGACCTTGCTTGCCTACGCCAACAAAAAAATTGAAGAACTGGACACCCGACGCCAGACCATTTCAAAGGCAATCGCCGAATTGAGTGTTGAAACCATATCGCCCCAGCAGATAAAGAAGTTATCCTATTATCTCGACAACTGGGACAGCATAGATTTTGACGACAAAAGAAAAGCCGCCGATGGTTTGATCTCTACGATCAAGGCCACCAGCGACCGTGTTCAGATAGAGTGGAAAATCTGACATTTCCGCTCTATCGCCCCTCATTTCTATTTTATCTTGTTTGTGCCCCTTGTACACCGATGTTTAAAATAGCTGAGGCTCATAATCGTCCTGTAAAAGATTGGGAAGATTTTGAACCAGAAGAGGAAAAACTTTTATCAGAGATTATTTTTAAAGAAACTGGAAGTGAATTCGTTTTTGTAACACATTATCCGAGTGTAAAGAGACCGTTTTATGCTATGGACAGTAAAGAACATACTAATGAAACAGTTTCGATTTGCTGTTTAGAGGACTTGAAATTACAACCGGTGGTCAGAGAATCCATAATTATGAAGAACAGATTGCAAAAATGAATAAGAAAAATATGAATGTGCAATTGTTTGAAAGTTATCTTATGATGCATAAATACGGTATGCCGCCACACGGAGGACTTGGACTTGGCTTGGAACGTTTCACTAGTAAGTTATTAGGATATGAAAATGTAAGATTTACGACGTTGTTCCCGAGAGATATTAACAGATTGCTTCCTTAAAGCATGCTGTAATTGTGTGAGAAGTGGAGCAGAAAAAACCGTCTTCTTCATCCAAGAACACAATCAATGAAGGGGCAGTGCACCGGGTGCCGGCGCATCCCCTGCGGTATCTGATGGACGGGGCCGGGCTTACTATGCCTTAGGTGGCAGATATGAAATGGTGGTCGGAGCGGTTATGTACTGCCCGGAATGTGGAAATCTGCAGGTGGAATTAAAAAATTACAAGATGTTAATAAAAAGAACCGAATAAGTTTGGCTTAGTCGGTTCACTTCACACATCAATTCAATATGAAAATAGAGAAATTTAAGTATGCGGCAAATATACACCATATCAGATAGGGAATTTGTAAATAAGCAGCCAGAGGGCTAACAATGTAAAACTGCCTTATCATAATTATTATTATAAAGATTAACGCAATGAGCCAGATAAAAGCAAATAGGTAAAGGTCCAAACCGAAGAAGATAATGCTCCAACAAAAGTTGAAGAATAACTGTATACCATAGATCAACAAAGCTTTCGGTTTATTGGGACTGTTTGAAGAATAAACTATATATGAGGATATTCCCATCAGTATGTAAAGTATTGTCCATACGATAGGAAAAATAAATCCTGGTGGGCTAAAAGCTGGTTTATCTAAAATAGAGTATGATGACATATTTCCGCTAAATAATGCAGACATTGAACCAACTGCTAAGGGGATAAGTATTGATATAATAAGAGCACTTTTATTTCGTATTTTCATATACTGGTATGCCTATTGTTTATATTTAGTTAATTATATGTAATGGGGTTATAAATTATGATTTTGTTAGAAGTGAGATTAGCTAAAGACTCGCCAGTCCTTCTAAAAGAACTGACGAGGTGGTGATTAGTAATGATTTGCTTCTGCGATAGCTTTAGTTTGGTGGACAGTACCCCAAGGGTGATGAGGAGGTGAATAAATAGAGTATAATCTTAAAGGAATATCACCAGTGTTTACTACATTGTGCCAGATTCCGGCAGGAACAAATATAGCACTGTTAGTAAAGACTGGTTGTTGAAAGTTTAAACGGTCCATCTGGTTACCCATTTGAACAACCCCATGGCCGGATTCAATATGCAAAAATTGGTCATCGTTAGGATGAACCTCTAACCCTATTTCGTCACCAACTGGTATACTCATCAGAGTAAGCTGTAAGTTATTACCTGTCCATAAGGCAGTGCGAAATGTGTCATTATTCATAGTGGCATTGCTAATATCAATAATAAACGGATTTGGACCGTAATCAGTTGCCACATTTGATTGGAAGCTGGAGTAGGAAGCTCCCGAGGTATAGGAAGGCGAGTTAGTATGTTGATTGTTAAACATTTTTGTCTCCAAGGCGCTAATTTATAATATTATATGAAAAAAAGACGTATTTGCTCATTAGAAAGAACAAGAAGTAAGACAAATGATAAGTAGCTACACATCGAACTGAAATTTTAATAGTATGAAAAAGCAGAACCCATTGTCCCGTTGCTAACGGACTAAGCGTAGATGAGATACAGCAGGTGCTGCAGTATGCCATACATGATAGTATCTGGAAAGGCAATATACGGAGCACAAAGAAACTTAGGGAGAAATTTGAGGTGCTATATACACAAAGCCAGAGAAGGCGTGGAACAGATTATGATACTATTGGAATTCAAAATCGGACAGATGAGAAGTTTGGGAGGAAAGTGCAATGACGTATGATGAGAATGAAATCAGGAAGGCCATATCCGTCACACCCTGGCACGGAAAGGGTCAATACTACAGAGCGCCCACACAGGATGAGTTTTATCGTGCAGGCGCCGGAGAACCCGAAACAGAATGAATACCAAGGCAATCTATAGCAGTGGCACCAAGTACATGCTGGAGCACTTCCCCTTCGAAGAGAACCATTCCGGGAAGGATGCCTGTAACTTCAAGATGCCTAATGGAGCCATCGGCTTTCACTGTTTCCATAACGCCTGTTCTGATAAGACATGGCAGGTATTATGAAATTGGGCCTACCGGAAACGGCAGGCCTATTCGATTACCTAATTCCCGTAACCTGGCTCTGGACGAGTCCATGGTCGGCTGGTTATATGCTGACCGGCTACCAGGTGGACCCCGCCTGCGAGGCATTTTTGATGTGTCCGGTCAAGAGCAGCGACGAAGGCAAATGCATTACGGATGCCAGAGGTGTGCTCCGGATTGCGGAGACTTTTTTGTTATAAGAGAATGAGATGAGCCCAACTAAAACGTCAGGCCCACACATGTATAAAATGTTTTGGTGGTGTGGATAGGGGTACTTCCACTAATTGTTTTATCAACTAAATATGGACAAAATATTAACAGGAAAAGTGGGGCCGGATGAACCGGGCCAGCCTAAAACCTAAGAAGCAGTTTCTTTTCCAGCATCTTCCTTTACTATATAATTTGCCAACGCATCGATAAAAGCTCCATTGTGCGGTTTCTGATTAAGTTTGAAGTTAAAGACTTCATCCAACAACTTTCTGTCCCCATGAAGCCATATGGTATTGATGATGGTACGGATATTCCGCTCCACACACCCGATGGATGTCTGATAGCAGGTGGCTATCTCCACGTAGAGTCCCTTGGATATGTAGGTGAGCAGGTCCGGCTCATGGATGGTCCGGATTACTCCATAGATAATATACCGGAAGCCTATGTAGGAATTGTTGACGCCCAGGCGTCGAAGCAGGTTACTGGTTTCTCTTTCGTATTTCATGATAATCCCTCCCAAATGTTTGATATACTATAAAGGTATCCAATGAGAGGGGGGCTTATCAAGAGGCGGGGATAACAAAAGGTTACAAAAAATGTCGAAATATGCGAAACGATTGGTTAGGAAGTATTGAAACAGAAGGTGAGTACTGGCTGGATTGCCATGTGGTAAATCATATCAAAAGATGGTATGATAATAATCATTGGCATAGGCCACATGATTGTATGGGGGGTGCGCACATGGAAGAACAGATATTGCAAATCATAAAAGTTGAGGACAGTAAGAATCCCCTGACAGACGAGGAAATAGCGTCCCGCCTGCAGGTATTCAGGGAGGATGTGACCACGGTACGCCGGGAACACCATATCCCTGATTCCAGGAAGCGGAGGAAGCCGGTCATATTTGAGGACATGAAGCGGATTCTGACGGGACATCCGGACCTATCGGACCGGGGGCTTACCAGGATGCTGGAGGAGGATGGCTACAAGATAGGAAAATATGCCGTGGGTAAGCTGCGGGAAGAACTTTTAGAGATATGGACTCCTTCCGGCGCCTGCCGGGACAAGGAAAACGCCGGCACAGCGCCGGAACATGCGGAACCTGCATGGGAGGATGACAGGGCAAATGCGTTCAGCGCCTTTGTGGGATTTGACGGAAGCATGAAGACCCAGATAACCCGGGCCCAGGCAGCTGTATTGTATCCTCCCGGAGGGCTGCACTGCCTGATATACGGTCCTTCCGGCGTGGGAAAGAGCTTTCTGGCTGAACTCATGCATGAGTATGCCTGCGGCACTGAGAATTTCGGAAAGGACGCCCCTT
>OBUT01000403.1_pt1 | contig 11455 bp, 10 predicted proteins | sample 1475941 | NCBI WGS metagenome assembly OBUT01 (sample SAMEA2579956, study PRJEB22360) | human gut metagenome | biome: human gut; feature: human-associated habitat; material: faeces | place: Denmark | collected 2008/2010
GGGCGGCGACTTGGATGCTGCCTGTAATGGATGGAACATGGAACTGGATTTCTGGGCGGAACAGGAAAAGCCTGTTATGCTGACGGAATACGGGGCCGACGCAGTGGCGGGCATCCATCAGATGGTGCCGGGAATGTTCAGTGAGGAATACCAGGACCAGTACTATGAGCGGATTAACTGTGAGAATGATAAACGTCCCTTCTTCATAGGAGAACATATATGGAATTTCGCTGATTTTGTAACGGTACAGGGGCCCATGCGTGTGGGCGGCAACCGCAAGGGAATCTTTACCAGGGAGCGTACTCCCAAGCTGGCAGCCCATGGCCTCAGACGCAGGTGGAATGGGATTCCGAATTTTGGATATAAATAAAAGGAAAGGCTTTCCGAACCTTTGGCAGGGGGAGGAAAGCTTTTTTTGAACATATTGTAGTAAACATTGTACATGAAAGGCTTTTCAAAGTGTCTGCCTTTTGTTATACTAATTTGTAAACAAAATGACAGCGCCGTTCAAGGAGATTGAGATGAAATTAAGAATTAGGAATGTTGCCAAATAGAAGAAGCGGACCTGGAGTTAAATGGAATCACTATCATTGCGGGTAATAATAATACAGGAAAAAGTACGATTGGCAAGATTGTATTTTCGTTGTTTAATTCATTGGTAAACTTAGAAGAAAAAATCGTAAAGCAGAAACGGGATTTAATATATCAAGTATTGAAGAGAAAAATGGAAGATATATCAATGCAAAGTGATGGGTATTTTGGTTCGGCTTCCAGATTTCATAACCGGATGATACGCTATGCGGAAGAACATGCCATACTGGATTCGGAGGAAGAATAGCAACAAATCCTCAAAGAATTTGCTGGTATGTTAACAAACGAAGATGAAACTTTAGAGGACATTAATGGTGAAATTGACAGGATCAGACATTTGCCGATAGAGAGATTGACAAAATCGGTAGTGTCAGCTTATTTCAATCGTATTTTTTATTCGGAGATAAATAATATTTATCAGCCATCAGCCAGTGCTGCGATTGATGCGGTAATTGGCAATAAGACTATTTCGATTATATTTTCAAATAACAATTGTACTGAGTTGCGGCAGCAAGTGAATATATTGAACGAGGCAGTCTATCTGGATAATCCTTTTGTACTGGATTCTTTGAATACTATTCTGATTAGAACGGATGAAACGGAAAGGAATACAATTAAAAAACTGCAAAGAAAGTCTGATGTGGTTGAGGATATTGTACAGCTGGAGCTGATTGAAGATAAAGTACAGGAGGTACTGCAGAAAATCAACCAGATATCATCGGGAACCCTTTTAATGGATGAGAGCCATTCCTATTATTATAAGGAGCGTGAAATTGGTGAGAGGTTGAATATAAATAACCTGTCCACAGGGTTGAAATCGTTTGTAATAATAAAAACCTTATTGGAAAATGGAAGCCTGAAACAGAAGGATGTACTTATTTTAGATGAGCCGGAAATTCATTTACATCCGGATTGGCAGCTTCGTTATGCGGAGATTATCGTACTTTTGCAGAAAGTATTTGAGCTTACCATAATACTTACAACCCATAGTCCGCATTTTGTGGAGGCATTGCAGTATTATGCTGAGAAGTATGAAAGGGACGGTAAGTGTACCTTTGGGCATACCGGAAAATAATTTTACCGGATTCTTTGAGTGAAGCTGATTCAATCAATACGGCTGACGCGCCGGGCGGCACTAATGCGTGTCTGAAAATTGCTTTTCGTCAGTTTTCTCCAATACAGAAAGAGGATTTACATGAACCAGGAGCTGATTCAAAGCCTAAGCGTCATTACGGAAGAAGAACAGAAGATACTGGCAGGCAGTGCGGATATTGACAGAACCCTGTATATGGACCGCGAGGACATGGTCATTGACAGCGATAAGCTACTGGAGGCCGGACAGCTTATTACCATCCGGCCCCATACCCGTTTTGTGCATTTTCCGGAGCACACCCACAACTATGTGGAGGTAATCTACATGTGCAGGGGGGAGACCACCCATGTGGTGGACGGCAGGGAGCTGAAGCTTAAGGAAGGGGAGCTGCTGTTTTTAAACCAGCACGCGGTCCAGGAAATCCAGCCTGCCGGGCAGGATGACATTGCGGTGAACTTCATTATTCTTCCTGAATTCTTTGACACGGCCTTCCGCATGATGGGGGAGGATGAGAACCTGCTGCGGGATTTTATCGTGGGATGTCTCTGCGATGATACCAGGTATGGACGCTATCTTCATTTCCAGATAGCGGATGTGCTGCCGGTCCAGAACCTGGTGGAGAACCTGGTGTGGTCCCTTATGCATGAGCGGGAGGGAATGCAGGCCATGAACCAGACCACCATGGGCCTGCTGCTGCGGCATCTCATGCATTATACGGGACGGATCCGGGTAAACCGCGACAGCGAACAATCCTTTGAGCAGCAGCTCACCCTACAGGTGCTGCGCTACATAGACGAGCATTACCGGGAGGGCAGCCTGACAGAGCTGGCAGCCCTGATGGGATATGACGTATACTGGCTCAGCCGGGCCATAAACCGCCTGCTGGGCCGCAATTACAAGGAATTGCTGCAGATTAAGCGGCTGAACCAGGCCGCGTTTCTCCTGCACAATACGCGTATGCCGGTGGCGGATGTGAGCTTTGCTGTGGGGTATGACAATACCAGCTACTTTTACAGGATATTCAGGACCTATTACGGTATGTCGCCCAGGGAGTACAGGAAGACCGGATAGAATGTCCCGGGCATGGAATACCCCTCAGTTTCAAATTGTGTTTATGTACAAATAAGGACGCATTTTTTCATAAATGCCGTTCTTATTTTTTTGCTTTATCTGTTATATCATGGAAGCAAGGAGTCACTGCACTAAGCTCGTAAAAGACCTCGCTAAGTGCCAGTGACATGTATCGCACGTAAGCGTCTAAAAGACAGACGCCAAGTGCTCATAACGAGGAGGTAGGACAGTGAACCGTTATTATCTTGCAGTGGATATAGGGGGGTCCAGCGGCCGCCATATCCTGGGGTGGATGGAGAATGGAAGGATGAACCTTCGGGAAATCTACCGTTTTTCCAATGGAATGGAAATGGTGGACGGGACTCTGTGCTGGAATCTCAATGGGCTTTTTGAGGAAATCAAGGCCGGAATGAGAGAATGTAAAAAACTGGGCATCAACCCGGAGAGCATGGGCATCGACACCTGGGCCGTGGACTTTGTACTTCTGGATAAACAGGGACATGTGCTGGGCAAGACGGCCGGCTACAGGGACAGGCGTACCGAGGGAATGGATTTAAAGGTATATGAACGGATTTCCAGGGAGGAACTGTACCGGAGGACCGGTATCCAGAAACAGATTTTTAACACGGTTTACCAGCTGATGGCTGTAAAGGAAAAACAGCCGGATATCCTTTCCCAGGCGGAAAGCTTCCTCATGGTACCGGATTACTTAAACTTCCTGCTGACCGGGGTAAAGAAACAGGAGTACACCAATGCCACCACCACTCAGCTGGTCAATCCCTCTGAACGTACCTGGGACAGGGAACTGATTGAGACTCTGGGATATCCGCAGAAGCTTTTTGGCGGGCTGTCCATGCCGGGAACCGTGGTGGGAAGGCTCAGTGAGGATGTGAAGAAAGAGACAGGACTGGATTGCCGGGTGGTGCTTCCGGCCACCCACGACACTGGTTCCGCCGTGGCGGCCGTACCGTCCAACCGCGACCATGTGCTCTATATCAGTTCCGGCACATGGTCTCTGATGGGGACAGAGCTTAAGGACGCTGACTGCCGGGAGATGAGCATGGAGGCCAACTTTACCAACGAGGGCGGATATGAGTACAGGTACCGTTTCCTTAAGAACATCATGGGGCTGTGGATGATTCAGTCCGTGAAAAAGGAGTGGAAGGAATCAGGGGAGGATTACTCCTTTGGCGAGATATGCGAGAGGGCTTCCCACGAAACCATTTCCTCCATCGTGGACTGCAATGACAGCCGTTTTCTGGCTCCTGAGAGCATGTGCGGCGCGGTGAAGGCATACTGTGAGGAGAGCGGACAGCAGGTTCCTGAGACTAAGTGGGAGATGGCGGCTGTGATTTACAACAGCCTGGCGGACTGCTATTTCATCTGCTGCCAGGAAATCGAGGCCCTTACAGGCGTGCGCTATGACTGCATCCATATCGTGGGAGGCGGAGCCAATGCAGACTACTTAAACCGCCTGACGGCAAAGGCCACAGGAAAGACCGTATACGCGGGGCCCACGGAAGCCACGGCCATCGGCAACCTGGCGGCGCAGATGATAGAGGGGAAGGAGTTTAAGAGCCTTAAGGAGGCCAGGGACAGTATTTTCCGCTCATTTGAAATCAAGACCTATGAACCTTCTGAGAAGGTTTGCTAAATGGTAACAGCCCAGACTGTTACGCTGAAGGATTTGACGAAGGGAGAGAAACGTATGGTAAGGAAGGGATTTAAGATGTTCCTCAATCCGGGTATGGCAGAGGAATATGAAAAGCGCCACAATGAGCTGTGGCCTGAGATGAAAGAGATGATACACCAGTACGGCGGACATAATTACAGCATTTTTCTGGACAGGGAAACCAATGTGCTCTATGGGTATCTGGAGGTGGAGGACGAGGAGCTCTGGGCCAAATCAGCAGATACGCCCATAAACCGCAGATGGTGGGACTATATGGCTGACATCATGGAAACCCATGCAGACAACAGTCCGATATGCGTGGATTTTGTACCGGTGTTTCATTTGGATTAACAGTTGACCGATATTTGAGTAAGATTTGATGATGAAAAGGAGAGAACTATGAATATACAGGAAAGATATGAATCAGCAAAAGAAATTTACGCCGGATTAGGGGTTGACGTGGACGCTGCAGTGGAGCGGCTTAAGAACATCCCTGTCTCCATGCATTGCTGGCAGGGGGATGACGTTATGGGATTTGAGGGCGAGGACAGTCTGTCAGGCGGCATCCAGGCAACGGGCAACTATCCGGGAAAGGCCAGGAATCCCCAGGAGCTTATGGCGGATATTGACAAGGCGCTCAGCCTGATTCCGGGCAAGCACAGAATCAACCTTCATGCCAGCTACGCCATTTTCCCGGATGGGGAAAAAGTGGACCGCGACTCACTGGAGCCAAAGCATTTTGCAAAGTGGGTGGAATTTGCCAGGGAGAGAGGCCTGGGACTGGATTTTAACCCAACCATGTTCTCTCATCCAAAGGCTGAGAATGCCACACTGTCCAGTGAGGACCCTGAAATCAGAAAATTTTGGATTGACCACTGCAAGGCTTGTGTGCGCATTACCCAGTACTTTGCCCAGGAGCTGGGAAGTCCCTGCTCCATGAATATCTGGATTCCCGACGGCTTCAAGGATATTCCGGCCGACCGCATGAGTCCCAGGGCCAGGCTTAAGGATTCCCTGGACCAGATTCTGGCCATGGATTACGACAAGAGCAAGGTGCTTATCGCAGTGGAATCCAAGGTGTTCGGCATTGGCATGGAGAGCTGTACCGTGGGATCCCATGAGTTTTATATGAACTATGCGGCCGCCAGGGGAATCATGTGCCTGCTGGACAGCGGCCATTTCCACCCCACGGAAATGATATCCGATAAGATATCCTCCATGCTGCTGTTTTCAGACAAGGTTGCCCTCCATGTAAGCCGTCCCGTGCGCTGGGACAGCGACCATGTGGTGCTCTTTGACGACGAGACAAGGGAGATTGCCAAGGAAATCGTCAGGAATGACCCGGACAGGGTGCTTCTGGCCCTGGACTTCTTTGACGCCAGCATCAACCGAATCTGCGCATGGGTGGTGGGCATGAGAAACATGCAGAAGGCCCTTTTATACGCCCTGCTGATGCCAAATGAGAAGCTTGCAAAGCTTCAGGAGGAGCGCAGGTTTACGGAGCTTATGATGGAGCAGGAAGAGCTTAAAACATATCCATTTGGGGACGTATGGGATTATTTCTGCCAGATAAACCAGGTTCCGGTGAAGGAGCAGTGGTTTAAGGAAGCCGAAGCCTATGAGCAGGAAGTGCTCTCAAAACGCGGTTAATGCGGCTAAAGGAGCCGGAGGCAGTTAATCCCTGTAACATAAATTCAGAATAATGAATCTCAGCAAAAGAAAGAGAGTGAGGATTAGAAAATGAAGGTATTGGACACAGCCTTTGCAAAAGGCTTCATACGTGTATGTGATGATGGTTTTAACCAGAACTGGCATGAGAGGAACGGCGGCAACTTAAGCTACCGCATCAAACCGGAGGAAGTGGAGTCCGTGAAGGAGGAGCTTTCTTATGACGGGGAGTGGCAGCCCATCGGCACCAGTGTTCCTGCCCTTTCAGGGGAGTATTTCATGGTGTCGGGAAGCGGCAGGTTTATGCGCAACATGATTCTGGAACCGGAGTCCAACTGCTGCATCATAGAAGTGGACCAGACAGGGGAGAACTACCGCATCTGCTGGGGGCTTGTAAAGGGCGGAAGGCCCACCAGCGAGCTGCCCACCCATCTGATGAACCATGAGGTGAAGATGAAGGCAACAAAGGGAAGATACAGGGTGATTTACCATGCCCATCCGGCCAACATCATTGCGCTGACCTTTGTCCTGCCGCTGACAGACGAGGTGTTTACCAGGGAACTGTGGGAAATGGCCACGGAATGCCCGGTGGTATTCCCGGCCGGCGTAGGCGTGGTGGGCTGGATGGTGCCGGGCGGCCGTGACATTGCCGTGGCCACCAGCAGGCTGATGGAAGAGTACGACGCGGCTGTATGGGCCCACCACGGCTTGTTCTGCGCGGGCGAGGACTTTGATTTGACCTTTGGCCTGATGCATACCATTGAGAAGTCGGCGGAAATCCTGGTAAAGGTGCTGAGCATCCGTCCGGACAAGCTCCAGACCATCACACCACAGGATTTCAGAAATCTGGCAGTGGATTTCCATGTGAACCTGCCTGAGAAATTCCTGTACGAGAAATAGGCGGAATAAAGAAGATTAATCTAGTCAAACAAAAGCACAGCAGCAATTCAGCGTGAATCACGTATGAAAAGGAGAGAGAACATGAAATTTTGCAGGAAAACAATCGGTATCGCGGCAGCGCTTTTAAGCATAGCCGTAATATGTGTGACCTTTTTCCAGGTGACAAGTGCAAAGGCCAGCGACAAGCTGGTAATCAGACTGGCCCACAACCAGGCGGCCGGCTCCGAGATAGCGGATTCCATTGCCCTGATATCAGATATCACGGCAGAGGATGCATCCATGAACATGGAGGTACAGATTTATCCCAGCGGCGTCCTTGGGACAGAAAAGGATATCATCGAGATGGTGAAGGCGGGAATCCTGGACATGGCCAAGGTCAGCTCCAACACCCTGGGGCAGTTTAAAGAAGAGTACTCCATATTTGCCGTACCATATCTTTTTAACGGACAGCAGCATTATTACGATGCCATGCAGAAATCAGAGAAGGTTAAAGAGCTGTTTATGTCCACGGAGGAGGATGGCTACATAGCCATAGGCTACTATGCCAATGGCGCCAGGAACTTCTATCTGAAGGAAGACAGGCCCTGCGTGGAACCGTCTGCATTAAAGGGAAAGAAGATACGTTCCATGCCCAACACCACCTCCATGGATATGATTGAGGCCATGGGAGGAACCCCGGTGCCCATGGCGGCGGGAGAGACATACGCTTCACTGCAGCAGGGAATCGTGGACGGCGCGGAGAATACGGAGCTGGCCCTTACCGTGGACGGACATCAGGATTTGGTGAAATCCTATACATATACGGAGCACCAGTACTCCCCGGACATCTACATCATCAGCACCAAGTCCTGGAACCGTATGACGAAGCAGCAGCAGGACTACCTGGTAAAGGGATTTGAAAAGACCAACGAGAACTTCAAGCAGCTCTACAACGGAATGATGGACCAGGCCATGGAAGAGGCCGAATCCAACGGTGTGCACGTTTACAGAGACATAGACAAGACTGCGTTTATACAGGCGGTTCAGCCCATCCATAACAAATTCTGTGCAAAGGGCGAGAGTTATAAGGCACTGTATGACGATATCCAGAAGTATGCAGAGTAAAAGGGGGAAAGCAAGATGATGAAAATATTGAACCGTTTCCTGGAAACCGTGCTGGCCATTTTGGTGGCGCTTATGGTAGTGGGGTGCTTCTGGCAGGTAATCACCCGCTTCCTGCTGCACAATCCCAGCAAATATACGGAAGAACTGTTAAGATACATGCTCATATGGCTTACCATGCTGGGGGTGCCCTATGCCTACGGCAAGGAGAGCCACCTGTCCATTAACCTGATTACCAGGACATTTAAGCCAAAGAACCTGACCAGTACAAAAATAGGAATCGAATTTCTGGTCCTGTTCATCAGCGTCTTTGTGATGATAGCGGGAGGCGTCATGGTGACCATTAACTCGGCCGGACAGATATCACCGGCCATGGAGCTGCCCATGCAGGTATATTACATCTGCGTACCCATAAGCGGCGTTCTGATGTTGTTATACTGCCTGCAGCGTCTCATCATGTTCACAAAGGAATTAAAGGAGGAAAAATAGTATGGAAATTCAGGCAGCCATTGTTCTGGTCCTGGTATTCTTTCTCATGCTGGCCATGAGCGTACCGGTATCATTCAGTATCATTTCAGCGTCACTGCTGACCATCATCATGTTTCTGACACCCGGGTTTGGAATGTTTGTTTCTGCCCAGAAGATTGTCAGCGGCATCGACAGCTTTACACTTTTGGCCGTGCCCTTCTTCGTGCTGGCAGGACTGCTCATGAGCAGCGGCGGCATAGCAAAACGGCTGATTAACCTGGCCATGCTTTTTCTGGGCAAGGTTCCCGGCTCCCTGGCCATGACCAACATAGCAGGCAATGCCATGTTTGGTTCCATATCCGGCTCAGGCATTGCGGCGGCAACAGCCATCGGAGGCGTCATGCTTCCGCTGGAGGAGGAGCAGGGATACGACAAGGGCTTTTCAGCAGCCGTGAACATAGCCACCGCGCCTGTAGGCCAGCTGATTCCCCCCACTGCCTCCTTTATCGTGTATTCAGCTGCCAGCGGCGGTGTCTCTGTTGCGGCCCTTCTCATGGCGGGCTGGGTGCCGGGACTTTTGTGGGCAGCCCTTTGCATGGCGGTGGCCTGCGTCTACGGCGCAAGGCACGGATATGTGATGAAGCGGGAAAAGCTGACCGCGTCCATCATTGCAAAGACCATATGGGAGGCCATTCCCAGCCTGTTCCTCATCGTCATCATCATTGGCGGCATCCTTTCCGGCTATTTCACACCCACCGAGGCATCGGGCGTGGCAGTTGTGTACGCCTTCCTTTTGTCGGTATTTGTTTATAAGAGTATTCAGATTAAGGATATCCCCAAGATACTGGTGGACACAGCGGTTATGACTACCATCGTCATGCTGATTATCGGAGCGTCCTCTGTGCTGTCCTTTGTCCTGTCCTTCACAGGACTGCCACAGGCCATCAGCAGCCTGCTTTTAGGAATCTCCGATAACCGGATTGTCATACTGTTAATCATCAATATAACGCTGCTGATTGTGGGAACCTTTATGGACATGGCCCCGGCCCTGCTCATATTCACGCCTATTTTCCTTCCCATTGTAAAGAGCCTGGGAATGGACCCCATCCAGTTTGGCGTCATGATTGTCATGAACCTGTCCATCGGCACCATCACACCTCCGGTGGGAAATGTACTATTTGTGGGCTGCAGCGTTGCCAGGCTGCAGGTGGAGGACGTGATGAGGAAGCTGCTTCCGTTCTTTGCAGCGATTGTTGCGGCATTGATGTTCATAACCTTTGTGCCCGGATTCAGCATGTGGCTGCCCGGTGTCCTGGGATTGTTAAAATAGGAGGATAGGGAATCAGAATGAGGAGTGTAAAAATGAGGACGGCAGATAAAAAGAAAGTGCAGGAAAAGCTGGACCTTGTCATTGAAAAGCTCATGAATCTGGGCGGACCGGAGAACGGGGAGGAGCTGGCTGAGGGCGGTGAGGCCATTGGCTTTTTCAAACGGGATTTTGGAATCCGGGAATGGGACTGGCCCCAGGGCGTGGGACTGTACGGCCTGTTAAGAATCATGCAGGCCCGGAAAAACGAGGATTATAAGGAGTTCCTGTACCAGTGGTTCAAGGACAATATAAGGGAAGGGCTTCCCTCAAAAAACATCAATACCACCACGCCCCTTCTCACCCTGGCAGAGCTTAACGAGTATTATCACGACCAGGAATTTGAAGCGCTGTGCCTGAAATGGGCGGACTGGCTCATGAACTGCCTGCCCAGGACCAGGGAAAGGGGATTCCAGCATGTGACCAGCGCCAACGGGGACCGTCAGGGAGTGCGGCTCAATGAAAATGAGATGTGGATTGACACCATTTTCATGACAGTGCTCTTTCTCAACCGGATGGGGCAGAAATACCAAAACCAGGCATGGATTGACGAGTCCATCCACCAGGTGCTGATGCACATTAAGTATCTGTGCGACAAGGAGACAGGACTGTTCTGCCATGGATGGACCTTCAATGAAAGGAATAATTTCGGCGGTATCTTCTGGTGCAGGGGAAACAGCTGGTTTACCTTAGGAATACTGGATTATATCGACATGTTCAAGGGTACCATGAATGCCGGTGTAAAGGAGTTTGTGGTGGATACATATAAGGCCCAGGTGGAGGCCCTTAAGGGACTTCAGGGCAAAAGCGGCCTGTGGCACACGGTGCTGACCGACGGGGACAGCTATGAGGAAGTGTCAGGCAGCGCCGCCATCACCGCGGGAATTCTCAAGGGAATCCGCTGCGGAATCCTGGACGATTCCTATCTGCCCTGCGCCTGGAAGGCAGTGGAAGCCATTCTGGACAACATTGACAGGGACGGCACCGTGCTCAATGTGTCCGGCGGCACCGGCATGGGTTATGACGCGGACCACTATAGGAATATATTGATTGCCCCCATGGCTTACGGGCAGTCGCTGACCATACTGGCGCTGGCAGAGGCTTTGCTGTATCTGGACTGATATTTGCCTGCGGCGTGAGCGGGAAGATGCAGCAGTTCCGTTTTGGAAAGTGTCTGTAACCATCAACAGGCACTTTCTTTTTTTTCATATTGATTATATAATAGGCACATGTATATTACGGCTGAGCTGTAATGATTTTGCTGAAAGAGAGGAAATGAATCCATGAAAGTTTTGAAACAGGGAGATATATATGCGCCGGAGCATCTGGGGAGGAAGGATATCCTGATAGAAGGAAGCCGGATAGCCAGGATAGCGGACCATATAGACGAATATGACCAGATAGAGGAGGTGGAGAAGGTGGACCTGGGCGGGCACATCCTGACGCCGGGATACATGGATATCCATGTCCACATAACAGGCGGAGGCGGCGAGAGCGGACCCGCCACCAGGGGGCCGGAGGCAAG
>OBUT01000413.1_pt1 | contig 11313 bp, 9 predicted proteins | sample 1475941 | NCBI WGS metagenome assembly OBUT01 (sample SAMEA2579956, study PRJEB22360) | human gut metagenome | biome: human gut; feature: human-associated habitat; material: faeces | place: Denmark | collected 2008/2010
CCCCCCGCCACGGCCACCTTGCCATAGCCCGTCCGGCGGGCGGCCTCCATGGTGCGGGGCACCAGGGTATCGCTCACCGCGGCGGCAAAGGAGGCGGCCAGGCCGGGGAGATCCAGCGTCTCCCCCTTCTGGGCGGCGTTGTGGGCCAGATTGAGCACCGCCGTCTTGAGGCCCGAAAAGGACATGTCCAGCGGCGCGTCGGCCACGTGGGCACGGGGGAGCTCATAGCGCCGGTCGTCCCCCCCCTGGGCCAGAGCGTCCATGGGCGCGCCGCCGGGGTAGCCGATGCCCAGCACCCGTGCCACCTTGTCAAAGCACTCCCCCGCCGCGTCGTCCCGGGTAGCGCCCAAAATCGCCATGTCCGTGTAGTCCCTCACGTCTACCAGCATGGTGTTGCCGCCGGAGACGCACAGGCAGACGAAGGGGGGCTCCAGCTCGGGGTGAGTGATGTAGTTGGCGGCGATGTGGCCCCGGACATGGTGCACCGGGATCAGCGGCACCCCCAGTCCATAGGCCGCCGCTTTGGCGAAGTTGACCCCCACCAGCAGCGCACCGATGAGGCCGGGGGCGTAGGTGACTGCCACGGCGTCGATGTCCGCCCGGGTCAGCCCCGCCCGGGCCAGGGCCTGGTCGGCCAAGCCGGCGATGGCCTCCACGTGCTTGCGGGAAGCGATCTCCGGCACCACGCCACCGTAGACGGCGTGCATATCCGCCTGGGAGGCAATCACATCGGACAGCACGGTGCGGCCGTCCCGCACCACCGCCGCCGCAGTCTCGTCACACGAGGATTCAAAGGCCAGGATATTCATCCGAATCAGTCCTTTCTTGCGGGATCGTCAGGTACATATCAGGCGGCGGAAAAAGCCGGCTCCGCCTCAGTGCTCGTCTGCCGGAATGTGGATCACCCGCCGGAACAGCGGGTTCGGGAGCTGGCTCCGATACAGACCCCGGTGGGCGTCCTGGAGCCGCTCCGGCTCTGCTGCGGTCTCCTCCGGCCACACCAGCATGGCGTATTGCACTCCAAAAATCCGGGTCTGGTAGTCCAGCCGCCGGAAGCCGGAGCGCTCATAGAAGGACAGCCGCCTGGCCCGCAGGGCGTTTTCCTCCGGCGGCCCCCCCTCCTCCTGGGCCTCCGCCTCCACCAGCAGGGAGCAGCCCCCATAGCGGGCCTGGAGCAGGGAAAGCGCCAGGGTGCCGGTTCCCCGCCCCCGGCCCTCCCGGCACACGGCCAGATAGTCCAGCAACGCCACGCCGTACGCCTCCGACCGCCACAGGAAAGCGTACGCCAGCAGCTCCTCTCCCTCGTACATCCCCCAGGTGTCGTATACCCCTGCCGCCCGCAGGCGCTCCATAGAGGCAAGAGGCCGCCGCTCGCTGGGCGGAAAATCGGATCGTACCCGCTCCCGGTACACCTGCCGGAGCTGCCGGGCGGTGAGCAGACGCAGCTCAGCCATGGCGGTCAAACTCCACCGTCATCAGCAGGGCGTCCTCGTGCTCGGCACGGTAGTAGTTCTTCCGGCGGCCCACCTCCCGGAAGCCCAGCTTCTCATAGAGGGCGATGGCGGGGGCGTTGCCCGCCCGCACCTCCAGGGTGAGGAAGGCCAGGTGCTCCCGGCCGTACTGTATGTATGCGTCCAGCAGGGCCTCCGCGATGCCCTGGCGGCGGTATCGGGGGGCCACGGCGATGCGCTCCAGGGTTCCCTCATCCAGGATCACCCGCACCTCGGCGTAGCCCAGCACCGTCCCGTCCTCCCCCACGGCCGCCGACAGGGAGAGCAGCTCGTTGTCCAGCTCACCCGCCAGCTGCGCCTCCGTCCAGGGATCGGAGAAGCACTGCCGCTCCAGCTCCGCCGCCTGGGGCAGATGGGCCCGCTCCATGGGAATCAGCCTGTAGTTCATCCCTCCGCCCCCCTCAGTAGAGCGCCCGCAGCAGCAGGGCCGCCAGCAGCACCAGGAACAGGACGGTTCCCAGCAGGAGCAGGCCGCTGCCGGCCAGCCGGCTCCAGGCCAGCCGCCGCCCCGTCCACTTCCACAGCCGGGCGTCCAGCCGCCGCAGGAAGCGCCGCAGCCTCTGGGGCCGGAGGAGCATCGTCACGCCCAGCGCGGCCAGCGCCAGCCCCAGCAGGCAGAAACACACTTGCAATTGTATCATGTCAACACCTCTGTTACATCCAGTAGGGCGGCTCCGGCGACGCGCCGGGGGGCGGGTCTATGACCACGTCCGTCCGGGCCGGGCCGTAGATGGCCCGGTGGGCCGCCTTGAGATCCGCCCGATCCGCCGGGGCGGGCCCCAGCACAAAGACCTGGCAGAGCAGGCCGCAGTTGAAGCTCTCATAAACGGGGGTGCAGCCGTTTCGGGCATAGAACCCCAGGCGGCGCAGCCGCAGGGGCCGCTCCTCCTCCGGGCCGCCGGAGCGCTCCGCCTCGGCCTCGACGAGTACCGTCCGCCGCCCCGCCTCCCGGGCGGCCAGCATCTTCAGGATGGCCCCGCCCAGACCGCCATTCCGGCGGGCGGCGGTCACCCCCAGATAGTCCAGAAGCACATAGTCCGGCCACTCCGGAGTGCTCCACAGGGTGGCGTAGCCCAGCAGGGCCGCCCCATCGTAGAGGCCCAACAGCTCATAGCGGCCCTCCGCCGCCAGGGCGCGGATGGCCTCCAGCGGCTTGCACTCGCAGGCGGGAAAGGAGGCGCACAGCTCTTGGGTGTACCAGTCCGCCCAGCCCCGGGCAGGAATGGGGCGCAGCTCCATAGCAACCTCTCCTTTCGATCCATACAGGCGGAACCCATGTAGGGGCGCACTTTGTGCGCCCGCGGGCGGCTAATAGCCGCCCCTACCGTCAAAACGCCGGCCAAAATCCGCCGGGAGAGCCGGTCAGCCCTTGGCCTCCGCCCAGCTCTTGCCCGCGTGGGCCTCGGCGGTGAGGGGAACGGCCAGCTCGGCCACATGCTCCATCTCCTCGGCCAGCAGGCGCTGCACCTGCTCCGCCTCCCCCTCGGGGCACTCCACAATCAGCTCGTCGTGGACCTGGAGCACCAGCCGGGCCTCCAGCCCCTCCCGGCGCAGGCGGCCGTCCACGTGGAGCATGGCCTTTTTAATGAGATCGGCGGCGGTGCCCTGGATGGGCATGTTCAGCGCCACCCGCTCGCCGAAGGAGCGCAGGTTGAAGTTGGAGGACTTGAGCTCCGGCAGCCACCGGCGGCGGCCCATGAGGGTGGACACATAGCCGTCGGCCTTGGCCCGCTCCACCACCTGGGTCATATAGGCGTGGACACCGGAATATTTCTCAAAGTACTTCTCCATATACGCCTTGGCCTCCGCCCGGGTCACCCCGATGTCCTGGGACAGGGAGAAGTCGGAGATGCCGTAGACGATGCCGAAGTTCACCGCCTTGGCCCGGCGGCGCATCTCGTGGGTCACCTGCTCCGGGGGCACGCCGAACACCTGGGAGGCGGTGACGGTGTGGATATCCTCCCCGGTGCGGAAGGCGGCAATCATGTGCTCGTCCCCCGCAATATGGGCCAGCAGGCGCAGTTCAATCTGGGAGTAGTCCGCGTCCACCAGCACCCTCCCCGCCGGGGCCACAAACATCTTGCGCAGCTCCGCTCCCAGCTCGGTGCGGACGGGGATGTTCTGGAGGTTGGGCTCGGTGGAGCTCAGCCGCCCGGTGGCGGTGACGGTGTTCTGGAAGGAGGTGTGGATGCGTCCGTCGGCGGCGATGACCTTGGTCAGCCCGTCCACATAGGTGGATTTCAGCTTGGCCAGCTGCCGGTAGTCCAGCACCGCCTCCACGATGGGGTGCTTGTCCCGCAGCTTCTCCAGCACGTCGGCGTTGGTGGAGTAGCCCGTCTTGGTCTTTTTCACCGGGGGCAGGCCCAGCTTGTCAAACAGGATGCGGCCGAACTGCTGGGTGGAGTTGATGTTGAACTCCTCCCCCGCCAGCTCGTAGATGAGGGCCTCGTCGGCCTGAATACGCCCGTCCAGCAGGATACCGAAGTCGGCCAGTGCCCTCCGGTCCACCAGCATGCCCGCCCGTTCCATTTCCGCCAGCACGGGACAGAGGGGCAGCTCCAGCCCGTAATAGAGCTCGTGCATGCCCAGCTCCTCCAGCTTGGGGGCGAGGGCCCCGTACAGCGCGGCCGCCAAGGCGGCGTGGGCGCACATGGCCTCCGCCGGTCCCGCCGGGTCGGCCAGGGGGCCGAAAGCGTCGGGGGCCAGGTACTCCTTTGCCTTGGGGAACTCCTGGTTAAAATAGGTGATACCCAGCTTCTCCAGCTCGTAGCTGCCGTCGGTGGGAGAGAGCAGATAGGCGGCCAGGGCGGTGTCAAAGCAGAACCCGTCGGTGCTCAGTCCCTCGTCCAGCAGCAGGTGCATCAGATCCTTGACATTGTGGGACACCTTTTGGATCTCTCCGGAGAACAGGGCCCGCAGCAGCTCATTGTACCCCTCCAGCCGGTCCGCCGCGCACAGGGCAGCCCTGGCTCCGCCGTCCCAAGCCACCGCCACCACATCCAGAGAGGGCAGGGCCAGCACCGCGACCCACGGCTCCCTCCGCCACTGCTCCACCAGCTCCTCCATGCGAACCCGGTCGGTGACGCGCTCCTGCCGGACGGCCCCGGCGGCGGGCTTGTCCGCCCGTCCGGCCGCCGGGCCGCCGCTCAGCCCCATCTTGTCGATGAGCTTGTTGAACTCCAACGCCAGAAACAGCTCGTACAGGGCAGGGCCGTCCGGCTCCCGCCGCCGGGCGTCCTCGGGGGAGAAGTCGATGGGCGCGTCGCAGCGGATGGTGGCCAGATCATAGGACATTCTGGCCTGTTCTTCCCCCTCGGCCAGCTTTTTCTTGACCGCGGGCTTGGCCTCCACGCCCTCCACGTCGGCGTAGATGGCCTCCACGCTCTGGTAGCGCTGGATCAGATCCATCGCAGTCTTCTCCCCAATGCCCTTGACGCCTGGAATGTTGTCGCTGGTGTCCCCCATCAGCGCCTTCAAGTCCACAATGTGGACGGGGTCGAAGCCGTAGGCCTCCCGGAAGGTCTCCGGGGTCATCTCCTTCGTGGTGGTCTGCCCCATTCGGGTGGACACCAGCTTGACCCGGGTGGCGTCGGAGACCAACTGCAGGGAGTCCTTGTCGCCGGTGACGATCACGGTTTCCCACCCGGCGGCGGTATCCCTGGCGGCGATGGTGCCGATCAGATCGTCGGCCTCCCAGCCGTCCAGCTCGTAGCGGGGGATATTCATGGCGGCCAGCACATCCTTGAGCACGGGAAGCTGGGCGGCCAGCTCGTCGGGCATCCCCTTCCGCTGCGCCTTGTAGCCCTCGTAGGCCAGGTGGCGGAAGGTGGGGGCCTTCCGGTCGAAGGTGACGCACAGGGCGTCGGGCTTCTCCTCGTCCAGCAGCTTGAGCAGGATGTTGACAAAGCCATAGACGGCGTTGGTGGGCTGCCCGTCCTTGGTGGTAAGCATCCGTATACCGTAAAAGGCCCGGTTGATGAGGGAATTGCCGTCAATGACCATGAGTTTCATGCGGTAGCCTCCTGTCCCCGGGCGCGCCCGGAGCAATTCAATGAGATAATATTATACCATACTACAATAAATTAGTCAAAAATACGAACAGCACCAGGCGGCCCAATTCCTTGGGCCGCCTGGTTTTTTCCGTGGAGCAGTATGACATTTAAAATTATTTGAGTCAACAATCCGGAGCGCACCAAGGAGCCAATCCGGCTCTGTGGGGGCGTTTCCTTACTTCTCCCCCTCCGCCGGGACAACCACGACCGCCCCCGTTCCGCCGTCCTCTCCGGCCGTGAAAAAGCTGGTCATCAGCCGGGGCTCGCCCTGCTCGTCCAAATAAACCCGTACCTGTGCCTGTTCCTCCCCCTCGCCGCACTCATACAGGTATTCTCCCTGGTCGGTCAGCGCCTGGGTTACATCGGTCTCCACTCCGTCCACAATCAGGATGGTGCGGCCGTCCCGCTCCTCCAGGGACGCCTCCGGGAGGCGCAGTCCTCCCGTCCCCTCCTCCGTATTCACCGGGGAATCCGCCCAGGCCTCCCCGGCGACCGCGGCGTCGCGGAGACTTGTGAGATAGGTCATAATCGCCTCAGAATTGGCGGCGCTCACCGTTACCACCAGCATGGCGGCCACGGCGGCGGCCACCAGGCCCAGACGCATGGGGCGGTGGAACTTGCGCTTCTTTTCCTGCTCAGTCATTTGGATAACCTCCTCTAATTTTTCCTCGGATACATGCAGCTCCGAGCAGAGTTCACGGTATTGATTGGGTTCAAACATAGCCCTTTCCCTCCTCTTCTTCGGACAGCTCCCTCCGCAGCCGCTCCCTGGCCCGCTGGAGCCAGGTCTGCACCGTGGACGGATTGGCATGAAGGGCCGCGGCGACCTCCTTGACGGAGCAGCCCTCGTAGTAATACAGATAGATGGTCAGGCGGTACTTGGTCTCCAGGCCCATGACGGCCTGGAACAGCTCGCGTTTGGCGGGGTCGTCGGACACCGGCGCGTCCCACTGCTCATCCAGCGGCACGGCGCGGCTCCGCCAGAAGGAGCGCAGCAGGCGCCGGCTCTCGTTCACCGCCACCCGCAGCAGCCAGTGCTTCCGGTGCTCCTCGCTCTCAAAGCGGTCTCCCTGCTGGTAGAGCTTGAGCAGGACGGTCTGGGTCACGTCCTCCGCGTCCGCCCGGTTCTTCAGGGCGTGGTAGGCAACCCGGTAGAGCATGTCCCCGTAGGTGCGGGCCACCCGCTCGAATGTCTCGTCTGTCATGGGTACTCCCTTCCTTGCGGTCGTCGTTTGAAAGGCCTTTCACTGAGAATACCCGCCAGGGGCGGGAAATATCTCAGGCCGGGCAAAAAAAGAGGGCGGGATTTCCCCTTCGGGAAATCCGCCCCCGGTCTTACCGGCCCAGACGCCGGTAGACCGTGACATACATGGTGAGCAGGCAGGCCAGCCCGCCGAGCACGTTGGAGACCGGCTCCGCCGCGAAAACCCCGTCCACCCCCATGCCCAGCCCCGGCAGCAGGAGCGTCAGCGGGGCCACGATGAAGGCCTTGCGCAGCAGGGAGAAAAACACCGCGCTCCTGGAGCGCCCCAGGCCCACAAACACCGACTGCCCGATGAACTGGAAGGACATGCAGAAGAAGGCGGCGAAATAGAGCCGGAAGGCCGGAATGCCCGCGGCAATCAGCTCCGGCTCGTCGTTGAAGATGCGGATGAGCAGCTCGGGCACGGCCATAACCAGCGCCCACGCCGCCACGGAGTAGCCCACCGTAAGCACCGTGGTGAACCGGATGCCCCGGCGCACCCGCTCGTACTCCCCCGCGCCGTAGTTGTAGCCCAGCACCGGCTGGCAGCCGTTGGTGATGCCCTGCACCGGCATGGACACCACCTCCCGGATGGAGTTGATGACGGTCATCACCCCCACGTAAAGGTCGCCGCCGTAGTGCTGGAGAGAGGCGTTGCACAGCACCTGCACCAGGCTGTTGGTCATGGACATGACAAAGCCGGAGGTGCCCAGGGCGAGGATCCGACGTACTCGCGCCGCCTGGAGCCGCAGGGTGTTCCACCGCAGCTGGAGGAGCGCCCGCCGTCCGGTGAGGAACTTCAGCACCCACAGGGCGGAACAGCCCTGGGCGAGCACGGTGGCCAGGGCCGCCCCCCGCACCCCCATATCCAGGGCAAAGATGAAGATGGGATCCAGCACGATGTTCACCGCCGCCCCCAGGGCCACCGTCATCATCCCCATACGGCTGAAGCCCTGGGCGTTGATGAAGGGGTTCATGCCCAGTCCGATCATCACAAAGAGGGTGCCCAGCAGATAGATGGTCAGGTAGTCGTTGGCATAGGGGAAGGTCAGATCGCTGGCCCCAAAGAGATAGAGGATGGGCCGCCGGAAGGCCAGCCCCAGGGCCGTCAGCCCCGCTCCGAACAGGAGGAGCAACGCAAAGGAGTTGCCTAAAATCCGCTCGGCCTCCCCGTCCTCCCCCTTGCCCCGGTGGATGGAGCACAGGGGCGCGCCCCCCATGCCGCACAGGTTGGCAAAGCCCATGAGGATGGAGATGATGGGCAGGCACAGCCCCAGCCCGGTCAGGGACAAGTGCCCCGGCAGCTTGCCCAGATACATCCGGTCCACAACATTATAGAGGATGTTGATGAGCTGCGCCACCGTCATGGGGAGCGCCATCTGAAGGATGTTCCGCGCCATGCTCCCCCTGGAAAAGTCGTTCTGTGTCTGCCTCTCCGTCCTTTTCACCCCTTTTTCCCGCGCTCGAATCCGCTATAATGGTTCTATTTTACCGATATTTTGTCTATTTTGCAAGAGTGCATGTCACCGCTTTCTGCTTGCTTTTTGCATATTTTCATTTTTTGCATTGTAACACCTAAACCTTAAAACACCTATTCTTTTACCCCTTGATCTCTAATCATCAGCATGGTATAATATGCTCATCTCTACATCTAAGCAACACTTTAGTCTGACCAGGACGTGATAAAATGAAACCAAATCTCGCCTTCCACTCTCCCACTTCTGAGGCCCGGTATCATATACTACGGTGTCTCAGTGACTGTAACGAGCACAGTGTAGCTGCTTTGAAACAATTCGCAAACGAACACATGTCTGAAAAAATGCGTACACTCTGCACCAGGGGGGTCTTTTCTGGCATCTTTACACGCCTTCTGGAAAATGGCTACGTAGTCTCCCCTCGCCGCGGCTTCTATCAAATTACGTCATCCGGGCTATTCTATTTCCAAAATATATCAGTTGCCTCCCCGTCTGCACCGGCAGAGGCTGACACGGCCTCTTCTCTCCTTTCCCCCGCAGGGAAGAGCGCTGTTTCCATGCCAGCCCAGGATATCGAAGCCGTATCCCCGGTTAACTTCACCATACAGCTTCATACCGCACTGGGGATCGCCTACCATGCTCTAGAGTCGGCCTGCACATTTAATGTTCTCCGTCTCTCCGAGCAGGATTTTCATCTAGTCCGCGAGGTAGAAGATCTTCTGTCACAGATCACCGCTCTCCAACAAAAAACCTCATAAATGTCCAAAAAGCCGCGATGGGAGATGCGACCTCCCATCACAGCTTTCTGGTGCAGGCAGAATGTAACCTACATATTTTATTTTATCACATTTCTTCCGAAAGTACAATCTGTCTGTGCCGTTTGGAAATCGATCAGAAAGGAGTGCACAGGCCATGGAAGCAAAACCCATGAAAGACCGCATCCAGATGTTTGACGCGCAGCGTAACCAGTGGGTCAAATATGATACCCGCACCGGTGCTGCCATGCAGGTCAAACGCAATGGAAAACCATTTCGGCGCATTCGCAAAGCTTAAGAAAAGAGGAGACCGTTTTCCGGTCTCCTCTTTTTGACGGCTTATACCCGCGTCCAGGTGGTGCCGTCCTTGCCGTCCTTGATCTCCACACCCATGGCGCGGAGCTGGTCGCGGATGGCGTCGGCCTCGGCCCAGTTCTTGGCCTTCTTGGCTTCCAGGCGCTTGGCGATCAGGGCCTCGATCTCCTCTGCGCCCTCCACGGGGGCGGCCTGCTGGGCCTTGAGGGCATCGGCGTGGGCGAGCAGTTCCAGTCCCAGGACCTGGTCGAAGCTGTCCAGCGTCGCCCGCTTGGTGGCGTCGTTCACGCCGGCTTTGAGCACATCGTACAGGGCGGTAACCCCCAGAGAGGTGTTGAGATCGTTGCCCACCGCCTCAAGGAAGTCGTTCTTGAACCGCTCCACGGCCCCCTCGTCCACAGTTCCCTCACCGCTCAGGGCGGCCACACGGGCCACCAGCTTGTCATAGGCGGCCTTAGCGTTGTCCAGGTTCTCCCAGGAGAACACCAGGCCCTTGCGGTAGTGGGACTGGAGGCAGAAGAAGCGGTACACCAGCGGATCATACCCCTTCTCCTCCAGCAGGGAGACGGTGAGGAACTCCCCCTTGGACTTGCTCATCTTGCCAGAGTTGGTGTTCAGGTGGTGGATATGCACCCAGTATTTGCACCAGGGGTGGCCCAGGTACGCCTCCGACTGGGCGATCTCGTTGGTATGGTGGGGGAAAGCGTTGTCGATGCCGCCGCAGTGGATGTCCAGGTGCTCCCCCAGATACTTCATGGAGATACAGGAGCACTCGATGTGCCAGCCGGGGTATCCCACTCCCCAGGGGGAGTCCCACTTGAGCGCCTGATCCTCGAACTTGGACTTGGTGAACCACAGCACAAAGTCGTTCTTGTTCCGCTTGTTGGCGTCCTCCTCCACGCCCTCACGGACGCCCACGGCCAGATCCTCCTCGTCGTGGTCATTGAACACATAATACTTCTCCAGCTTGGAGGTGTCGAAGTAGACGTTGCCGCCGGCGAAGTAGGCGTAGCCCCTGTCAATGAGGGAGGAGATGACCTTGATATAGTCACCGATCATGCCGGTAGCAGGCTGTACCACGTCGGGGTACTTGATGTTCAGCTTCTTGCAGTCGGCAAAGAAGGCATCGGTATAAAATTGGGCGATCTCCATCACGGTCTTGTGCTCCCGCTGGGCCCCCTTGAGCATCTTGTCCTCGCCGGTGTCGGCGTCGGAGGCCAGGTGTCCCACGTCGGTGATGTTCATGACGCGGGTGACATCATAGCCCGCATAGCGGAGCAGCTTCTCCAGCACGTCCTCCATGATATAGCTGCGCAGATTGCCGATGTGAGCAAAGTGGTACACTGTGGGGCCGCAGGTGTACATGGACACCTTGCCCGGCTCATGGGGGACAAACTCCTCCTTGGTGTGGGTTGCGGAATTGTAGATTTTCATAGATTCTTACTCCTTGCCTGTTCATCCATCAGTTGTTCCAGCCATTCCAGCCGGGAATTCAACGCCTGAAGCTCCTTCTGCACCGGGTCGGTCACGTGGATCTGGTCCACCTGCCCGGCGAAGTCCACCTTCTCCCCGGCGATGCGCACCACCCGGGCGGGGACGCCCACGGCGGTGGCCTCCGGCGGTATTTCGCTGAGCACCACCGCGTTGGCCGCGATGCGGGAATTGTCCCCTACTTTGAAGGGGCCCAGCACTTTGGCTCCGGCGGACACCATCACATTGTTCCCCAGGGTGGGGTGGCGCTTGCCGTGGTCCTTGCCGGTGCCCCCCAGGGTGACCCCGTGGTAGAGCAGGCAGTCGTCGCCGATCTCGGCCGTCTCGCCGATGACGATGCCCATGCCGTGGTCGATGACCAGCCGCCGGCCGATCTGCGCGCCGGGGTGGATCTCAATTCCCGTCCAGCAGCGGCTCCACTGGCTCACCAGCCGGGCCAGGGAGAAGAGCCGGGGGCGGGCCCCCCGGCTG
>OBUT01000418.1_pt1 | contig 11179 bp, 10 predicted proteins | sample 1475941 | NCBI WGS metagenome assembly OBUT01 (sample SAMEA2579956, study PRJEB22360) | human gut metagenome | biome: human gut; feature: human-associated habitat; material: faeces | place: Denmark | collected 2008/2010
GTATATATATGAATCATTTTCGGAGATATTCAAAGATCAGTATAACAATGAAAAGGAAGTTTGCTGGTTGAAAAAGGATACCATTAAAGAAATATACGAATGTGTTAATGAGGATGTGCTGGCAATGATTCCGGTTGTATCGAAAAATAATTTGCTGTGTTATGTAATAGATACAAGTAAATTTGAACACATCAACGAGATGAAGCAGATTCTTGTTGGATTTGCAGAGAAAATTGACATAATCAAGATGAACGATATTCCTATGAAACACACGACGATATTAATCTTATGGATTGCAAGAGAATGTTCCGGAAGGAGCAGATTTGGTTTATCCACAAAGATGAAGAAGGCGTATATGTATATTCACTTGCTGATTTTACAGCACAGCAGGGAGTGAGAGATACGACAGATGTTATGGAAAAATATAGGAAAGGTGCTCTTGGAGCATTGCCTGATCCAGAACTAATCAATTCCTTACTTAGTATTAAAGGTGATGAGATATATCATCCTGTTCAAAACCATTGGTGTCGCCTAATTCCTTACATGGAAGATGGATAAAAGCAATGGTTAATAATGGATTTACCATAGAAGATATTGATAGTAAAATACATAAATGTTTGGAAAATGCAAAAGTTAGTGCCTAAAAGGATTATATCCGATGAAGATAAAGAACGTGGAAAAAAAGAAGTATATGATTTGGGTACAGTAGCGATGATTAGGGGCAAGAATAATAGTACTTTTTTATTACTTGCAATCTCTGAATTTGATAAAGATAATATTGCACACACTTCTGTTGATGATTTAGAATGGTGTATAAAATCACTTGTTAATTTTTATGATCAACATGGGCAAGGGCATAGATTGGTAATTCCATTGATGGGAACAAACCTTTCGAGAGCAGGATTATCACATAATGATTCACTGAGAGTAATAACATCATTATTTCAATTGTATGGAGATAAAATACATGGAGAAATTGATGTTGTTATATATAAAGGAGATAAAGATAAAGTAACATTAGACATATAATAAAGGAGGTAACTGTTCCATGCCCATCACAGATGACGCCCCTGCGTTTGAGCGCCAGGGATTCCTGAAGGAGGACTTCCGGCTGTTCCATTTAAAAGATAAGGTAAGTCCCTGCTATGAATTCCACTATCACGATTTCCTGAAAATCATGGTGCTGCTGGAGGGAAGGGTGAACTATGTCATAGAAGGCCGTTCATATACCCTTCACCCCTTTGATATTGTGCTGGTGGGACGGGGACAGATTCACCGGCCGGAGGTGGACCCGGGACAGCCCTATGAACGGCAGATACTTTACCTGTCCCAGGATTTTCTGGACCGCCACAGGGAAAACGAGGATTCCCTGGACCGGTGTTTTGCCACGGCAGCCTACCGCCATTCTAATGTTCTCAGGCTTAAGGATGAGGTCCGGGTAAGCATGCTCTCCCTTTTAAAGCGGCTGGAACGCTCCCAGAACTGGCAGCAGGAAGAATTTGCCGGGTCCCTCATGAGCCGCCTTTTATGCCTGGAATTCCTGGTGGAGCTGAACAGGGCCTCCATGGATGACAACGCCCAGTACCTTCCCACGGGCGTCTTAAACTACCGGGTCTCCGGCCTTATATCCTATATAAATGAACATCTGGACGAGGACCTGAGCATCGGGACTTTGTCCGCCTTAAGCTGCATCAGCCCATACCACATGATGCGTATTTTCAAGGAAGAAACAGGATGTACCATAGGAAATTACATCACCGAAAAACGCCTGCTTTACGCCAGGGACCTGCTTGGCGAGGGGGTAAACGCCACGGACGCCTGCTTCCGTTCCGGCTTCAGCCATTATTCCACCTTTCTCAGGGCCTACAAAAATCACTTCCACCAGCTCCCCAAACGAAGCAGGAGCTGACTCAGAGGGCGTAGTGCTCTCCACCTTCTTCGACGAGGCGGAGCCGGCCAACGACGAGGCTGCGGTCTTCATCAAGGGCTTCAAGGAATACCTGGTAAAGGGAAAGCAGGAAGACATCATCCCGGCTGTCTCCGCTCTGGGTTACGATTCCTACCTGGCTGCCATCAAAGCCATTGAGGATGCAGGCTCCACGGATGCTGTGCTGCATAATTCCGTATCTGTAGAATAATCCCCGGATTCCGTGTTAAGTTCAAAACCAATCCCCTGTTCCTGCAGAATCCTGATAGTCTTCCCGGCTTCCCTGTTCGAAATAGCTTCAGCCTGAATCAATCTGCCGCCTGAACTTCGGAATTCCGCTCCATTCAGCAATACAAAATCACACGTAACTCCGGCCTCTTCCAATAGTGGAAATGCTGTATTCCAGGCACGTCCTGTTGCCGTAAGCCATCGAATGCCAGCATTCTCGGCAGCTCTTATCGCTTTTACTGTTACTTCAGAAATCTTATGATTCTCATTCAACAAAGTACCATCCAGATCACTCACAATCAGCTTTATTGCCATTCTTTTCATCCACCTTTGTAAAACGAAATGAAAACACATAAAAATCTTCTTTTATTATTGGTACTGTAATACCAATCTGCATCAATTCATCTCCGCCATAAATCACTTGACTATCCTGGTCCATATAATCAAAATCCGGATTCAGGGAACACATTTTAAATCTTCCGTGAGAAAAAATCGGATTATGGAATTTCTGGAAAATAATCGCTGCACATTCTTCTTTATCTTCACTAACAACAGACCACATGACATAATTTTCGTTTGGAACTTCATGACGGCACATAGTTCCTTTTTGAATCCACTCTCTTTCCAGCTTATGTTCTGCAATCTGACAAGCAATCTCTTCTCTTTCTTCCTCAGAGCATTTTGTCAAATCCAGTTCATACCCCAGATTATAGAGCCTCGCTACCTGATACCTTGTTTTCAGAGAAGTTGTTCTTCCTGTCTGGTGATTCGGTGTGATACTTACATGAGCTCCCATTGCAATCTGTGGATACAGCAGGCTGTATCCTGACTGAATCTGTGTTCTGTCAAAGGCATCCGTATTATCGCTGGTCCAATTCTGTGGAACATAGTAAAGCATTCCCGGATCAAACCTTGCACCTCCGCTGGAGCATCCTTCAATCAGTATCTTGGGATAGGCTTTTGTAATGGTATCCAGTATTTCATACAGCCCCAGCACATAGCGATGACTGATTTCACCTTTTCTGTCCTTATCAAGTACAAGAGAATTCACATCTGTCAGCGGCCGGTTCATATCCCATTTGATATAGTCAATGTCCCCATTCCTCAAATAGGAATCCAGCAAGGAAATAAGGTACTCTCTTACCTCTTTTCGGGATAAATCAAACAGATATTCATGGCGTCCCTTTACCATCTGGTATCCAGGAATCTGTAAGGCCCACTCCGGATGTTTTTGCAGCACCTCGCTGTCTTCGCTGACCGCTTCCGGCTCAAACCACAGCCCAAACTGCATCCCTTTTCCATGAATGATTTCTGCAGCACGTCTGATGCCGCCTGGGAGCTTATTTTCATTGCATTTCCAGTCTCCCATAGAAGTTCTGGTATTATTTTCTTTCCGGAACCACCCATCATCCAGAACAAATAATTCCACGCCAGTCTGCCTTGCAAGCTCCGACTGCTCTTCAATCTTTTCCAGACTCACATCACAGTACATGGATTCCCAGGAGTTTAACAGGACAGGACGCACCTTGTCTTTAAAACGGGACGGCATAAGATGATTCTGATACAGCCAGTGAAAATTCCGGCTCATACCATTTAATCCATCGGGGCTGAAATTCAAAACTGCTTCCGGTGTCTCAAATATATCTCCCGGTTTTAATTCCCAGCAGAACGTATCCGGGTGCATCCCAATCTGGGCACGTACATTTCCAAACTGGTCTTTTTCAGCCTGTGCAAGGAAGTTGCCGCTGTATACCAGATGAAATCCATATACTGCACCTGAATGTTCCGTTGTCTGCTCTGAGATCAGTGCAAAAAACGGCTGGGGCTGCGGACTGCTGCTGCCTCTGACACTTTCGATTCTCTGAACGCCATGATGCAATGAAAAACGTTCTCTATTTCCTTCCTTCGCATGGGTCCCATATAAGGAAAGGAAATCATAATTTTCTGCCGGAAGCTCTAAGGACATACTCTGCACATTTTGAAGTTTTACCGTCTGCATTCCGATATTTTCTACTTTCTGATGACGGGCAATGATTCCCCTGTCTTCAAAAACAGAGTAATACAGGTAAATACGGATTCCGGCTGCTTCATCCTCACACATTATCTCCAGCGTCTCACCCCTGCTGTCTGCTGCAAATGTGCTGGGAAGCCCCTTTATTTCAGGCTTTCCATCTAAAACCTTCCAGCTTTTAAACACCGGCTCTGTAAATTCTGTCCCGGATTCCTGCATAACCGACAATGCCGGGATTCGATAATCGCCATGTCCTCTCACCGGATATTCAAATGGGAAATCGTCAAAGGATACATGTTCCTCACTGCATTCATGCTCGGTATTGTATCCTCTTTTAAAATACTGCGGAATCCCGGTTCCCCGATATTTCCGGATGCTTGGTCCGAAATAGCGGTGAACCAGATATTTCCCGTCTGTCACTTCCATCACATAACTGATTGACGTATTTTGGATATGTACGATCTGATTATTCTGATGAAATGTTATACTCATATCTACTGCTGCTCCATTTTTTTGTTAAATCCAATAGACCATGTTAATGCAAAAGCAACTGTAAAGGATACCACATTTACTAAAATATACAGCGGTAGCTGTTCATTTAAGTATAATAAGGTTCCGGGAATACCGGTAATGGACATTCCGGTTGCTCTCAGGTGGAAGATCGATGCCAGGAAACCACCGACACCGCCGCCAATCATGGACATGATAAACGGTTTCACGAATTTTAAGTTTACACCAAACACTGCAGGTTCTGTGATTCCCAGCATAGCGGATAAGCAGGAAGGGTAAGCAACCTGTTTTGTCTTATTGGATACCGCTTTGATTGCTACGGCAAGAACCGCTCCCGCCTGAGCCATATTTCCGCAGGTTCCAATCGGATTCAGATAATTCCAGCCGTCCTGAGCCAGCATGCTGATTTCCAGGAAGTTCAGTACATGGTGGATACCGAAGATACCAAGGAGCTGTCCAAAGCATCCGTATAAGAATCCGCCGATTCCCATCGGGAGGAAAATAATCGTCTCTACCACTTTCAAAATAATTGCTTCTAAAGAATGAAGTAAGGGTCCGATTCCGAAAATTGCAAGGATGCTGCCAACTAAAAGGGTTACGAATGGTGTTACAATCAGGTCAATTGCATCCGGCACATGTCTGCGGAGCCATTTTTCAAACTTGGCTGCAAGAATACCTGTCACAAAGGCCGGCAGAACGGAACCCTGATAACCGGTAACCTTCAAAAATCCAAAAAATACCAACGGGTCTGCTTCCCCTGCACCTACCGCATAGGCATTCGGCAGGCTTGGGCTTACCAGCATAAGTCCTAATACGATGCCAATAACAGGGCTTCCGCCAAAGTTGCGGAAGGTTGACCAGCAAACTAATGCAGGTAAGAATGCAAATGCTGTATCCGTCAAAATCTGTGTAAATGTAAGCAGCGTCTGCGAAACGTTCTCCGGTGTTAAGCCAAATACCGCCAACACGGCTTCCTGCGTCAGTAATCCTCTGAGTCCCATGAAAAGACCGGTTGCAACAAGGACAGGAATAATCGGAACAAATACATCCGAGAACATACGGACTGCCCTCTGGAATTTATTGCCGTAAACAACGGTTTCTTTCTTTTTATCAGATGCCGGTGCTTCTCCCTCATCTCCGGTTATTTTGATTACTTCATCATAGACTCTGTTTACCAGACCTGTTCCCAGAATGATCTGGTACTGCCCGGAGTTAAAAAAAGATCCCTTTACCTTGTCCAGTGCTTCCACATCTTTTGTCTGAATTTTTTCTTTATCAGATACAACGATTCTCAGGCGGGTAGCACAGTGTCTGACGGACACGATGTTGCTTTCTCCACCCACAAGTTCAATAATCTTTTTTGCAAGTTCCTTTTCACTCATAATTTTCTCCTTTTCCTTCTAAATAATCTCTTTTATTTTTATATTGGTACGTTCGGTTATGCCTGCAAATGTGAGCTCTGGTTTTCTGTCTTTCGGTAAAATTCTGGATGAAAATACTTTTTCTCCGCCATTTACAAAGATTTCCAGGCTGGAATTATCTGACCATACTTCCATTTCCTGCAGATTCTCAAGCCGGCATTCTTTTGATTCCCTCTCATCCGTAAGCCAGCTACATCTTGAAAACACGATTTTCTTCTCAACGGGATTATATTCTATTTTTGCTTCCCCCTGATGGAAATCCATGCACAGGTTCTGCTTTAAATCTATATTCTGAATCCGCATAGAAAAAGCACGATTTTCCGGATAAGCCTTTTTTACATTCTGTGATTTCAAAATCACAGTCACTTCATTTCCAAGTTGTTGATACAGTTCCCTGGCCGGATGCTGATATAATTTTCCGTCTTTTACAGACAGTTCTCTCGGAATCGTCTGGCAATGAATGTTCGGTTCATTTTCTGCAAATGCCTTTTCCTGTTCCTCTTCCATCCTGGACATCCAGGCGAATAAAACTCGTCTTCCATCCGGAGCAAGAAAAGTTTGAGGCGCATAAAAATCAAAACCACTGTCCATCACCGTATATCCTTCATCCAGATTTTCACGATCCAGTGTTCCTGTTTTCTCATCAAAATTTACGATTTTAGATGCCGCGAAGCTGTACTCTGGTTCATCTTTTTCATTGTCTCGTTTCTGCGGGTCAAACAACAGCACATAATTTCCGTCCAGTTGGAATAAATCAGGACACTCTATCATTTCATACTGTTCGGTTACCGCCAGCATATTTGTGTATTCCCAGGTTATTCCGTCTTTTGAGCGGCACAGTGCAATCGATCCTTTTCCATTTTTTCTCTGCGCTCCCACTACCATAAAATAGTGATTGCCTTTCCCTTTAAATACTTTAGGATCCCTGAAATGTTCCGTAAATCCTTCCGGTGTCTCCAATACCGGACCAGTCTTTAAGAATTTTTTCCCATCTTCCGAAACAGCCATACACTGTCTGCTTTTTCGTTTTCCGCAGGTTTTGGTGTTACCTGTATAAAACAAATATAATTTGTCTTGTATTACATAACCGCTGCCGGAATATACTCCATCCTTGTCATAGCTCTGATCCGGAAGAATTGCACTGCCTTCAAATTCCCATGAACACAAATCTGGTGAGGTAAACAGCCCCCATTCTTTATAAGAATGATTCTTGGCAAATCGGTTCCATTGAAAAAAGACATGATATTTTCCTTTAAAATAAGCCAATCCATTCGGATCATTCAATAAGCCGCAATCCGGTTCCAAATGATATTGCTGTCTTATCTTTCCTGTCATTTTCTATCTCCTCTTTTTTACTTGGCACCTATGAGCATATTAAACTATATTCTATCTTGATTTTCTATAGCATTTCATCAAATATATATGGAAAAAACTAACCTTTTGTACTATAATCAAATCATGAAAGAATATAAAGAAACCCAACATACCTTAATGTACAAATCAACCTCTGACTTATCTTTCTATAGTGCCGGATATGAGGAATGCAGCCCCGGATACAGCTATGGGCCAAGATTCAGGTCCTATCAGTTAATTCATTTTGTGCTCAGCGGTAAGGGGGAATTACATATTAATGAGCATGTATTCCAGTTATCTGCAGGAGATGCATTTATCATACCGTCTGGAAAGGTCTCCTACTATGAGGCATCGAAAGAGGCTCCCTGGTGTTATGCCTGGGTTAGTTTTCTGGGAATTAATTCACAAAGATATATCTATCAGCTGATGACGTCTTCTGATGACATCTATATTATCCACAATCTGGATACAGAGAAATATAAAGCTTGCATTTTTGAAATACTGACACTGGAAGGAAACACTACAAGCGAATACCTTAAAGCGAACAGCCTTCTTTTTTTGATTATGTCTTCCCTTTTTGAAGACGTTTCATTTAATGAAAACAATTGGGGAAAAGAATCTGTTATTGATGAAGTAAAATTTTATCTTGATATGCATTATGCGGAAAAGCTGAAGCTAAAAGACGTAGCAAAATCTTTTGGCGTCCATCCCAACTATCTGACAAGAATATTTCACAACAAATATGGAATGTCCCCCAAACAGTACCTGATGGATATCAAACCAAAAAAGCCCGCAGATTGCTGACTACTACAGAACTTCCTGTTTCGGTAATCTCAAGTTCTTTAGGATTTGATGACCAGCTTGCATTTTCCCGTATCTTTAAAAAAAGTTATGAGGAGTCTCCTTCTGAATACAGAAAGAAGAGCCGTGCAGCCATCCATGAACCAAATACGTCTTAGCGCTCCATGCGCCTGAAATGGCGGTACCTCAGTAAAGAAGTGATTCCGACCAGCACCTGTCAGGCAAACCATCTGCGCCCATTCCGTTTCCTCGCCGAAAAACATAAGTCTTGAGACAACGGCTGCCCTCAGGACACAGAGAACCGCCATATCATAATGCCTTACTACGCCGCCTGCCGCCGTTTTGTGGGAACGATTTGCAGCATGGGAGGCAATCACAAACCCGGCCTGAATAAACAGCGCTGCAGGCCAATCTTTCAACGGCTTCTTTGATTTGGTCGTTTCCGCCCCGCATAGATTATTCTGTCTTTGCATAGTAATATGCATTATTTTGCTGTTCCACCGTTACGTCAAGACTTGTAAAATAGTTCTAAAACTTCTTTGAATCGCATAGCCAACTCACCAATCCAATTCCGCCGCATAAGATATGACAAAGCGTATTATGAAAGGTTATTGTATGTATTACGATAACTACTATCCTTCCATGCCGGAAGACCTCTATTCTTACCCTGCAGCAGGTTCTGAATTACAGCCTGATGGCCTGCAGATGGATGAATCCATGCATGATGATCTGCAGACAGATGAATTGCAGCCTGATGATTTACATGATATGGACTATTCAGAAGACTGGGTTAATTCACAGGAGTATGACCCAATCATCCCATATACAGACAGCCCGGAGGATGAGCAGGTTTTTGGCGCCCCCATGTCCGGACGCACTGCCCAGTCCATGCAGGATCAGCCCATGCAGTCCCAACCCATGCAGGCCCAGCCAGCAATGTTTAGGCCAGACAGGCCGAATCCTTCCGTAAGACCCGACAGACCCAACCCTCCCGAACGGCCCGACAGACCTAACCCTCCAAGGCCAGTTCCTCCAAGGCCAGTTCCTCCGAGGCCAGTTCCTCCTATAGTGAATCCGGATTGGTCGTGGAACTGGGGATTCATCCTTCCAGGTACGGTCTTCCCTGTCTCCGTTGCGCGGGTTCGGTTTTATAATGCGGCAATACGTGGCCCAATCCAGATTTATATAAATAACCGTCTGGTTGTATCCAATCTTGGTTTCCTGGATTTCACCCGGTTCTATAATGTGGCGCCAGGCCGCTACCGCATTACCATCTACAGCGACAACAACATGCGTACGCCAATCGTGGATACCTGGATGTCATTCCAGCGGAACACATCCACAACCGTTACCCTGGCAGGCTCAGGTTCTAACTTCTGGCTCCAGACAACGGAACAGTAAGGGGACCATCTGCCCTAGGATTTACTGGTCGCAGATGGAGCCGTCTTCATACAGACGTGTGTTAATCTTGTGTGCCTGAAATGGGAACTTATCTTCCACATCAGGAATCAGCTCAATTCCAATACCAGGTCCTGTTTTTATTGTCATTGTTCATAAACAGGTCTTGTGTTGCTTGCACCTGTTGGAAACGTGCGCCGCTAGGCGCACGCTGATAAGGCCGGGAAGCGATGCTCCCCGGCCTTTTTAACCTATATCTCTATTTCTTATATTACAGAACTTCTTTCCCTGTTTACACAGAGGGCAGTCCCTGTAGTCATAATACGTATAATCCTGTCTGATATATGCTACCTTTGTATTAGCCAATCCTACAGATTCCTGTCATTTCCAGGATGACTCCACACTGTATCCTCCGGTTTATTCTCTGAATCATTACATTTGTCTGAATCATTACATTTGTCTGAATCCTCTTTTGTTTCCTCCGGCTCCGGAATGCCCTTAACCTTGCGGAATATCTTCATGAATTCCCTGCCGGTGATTGTCTCCCTGTCAATGAGGAATGCGGCTATCTGGTCCATGGCATCCTTGTTATCGCTTAAGAGACGCTTTGCCTCATCGTAGGAAGCCTTCAGTATCTTCATGACCTCCTGGTCAATTTCAGCTGCCGTTGCATCGCCGCAGTTTAACACGGCCCGTCCTGTCAGGTACTGGTTCTCCTGGGATTCAAGCCCCATGAGGCCGAATTTATCAGACATGCCGTACTGGGTAACCATGGCCCTGGCCAGGTTGGTGGCCTGCTGGATATCGTTGGACGCTCCTGTGGTAACTGTCTCAAATACGATTTCCTCGGCGGCACGGCCGGCCATCAGCTCTACCAGCCTCGCCTCCAGCTCCTTCTTCGTATTGAGGTACTTCTCCTCCTCCGGCACATTCATGACATATCCAAGAGCGCCCATTGTCCTTGGCACAATGGTAATCTTCTGTACCGGCTCGGAATGCTTCTGGAGTGCGCTTACAAGAGCGTGGCCCACCTCGTGGTAGGATACGATGCGGCGCTCTTCCTTGCTCATGATACGGTCCTTCTTTTCCTTACCCACAAGAACCACTTCCACTGCCTCAAACAAATCCTTCTGTGACACGGCATTGCGCCCGTGCTTAACCGCATTGATGGCTGCCTCGTTCATCATGTTGGCCAGGTCCGCGCCCACAGCGCCCGAGGTGGCCAGCGCTATCTCCTTAAAGTCTACGGATTCATCCAGGAGCACATCCTTGGAATGTACTTTAAGTATGTTGATACGACCGTTAAGGTCCGGCTTATCCACCACCACACGGCGGTCAAAACGTCCCGGACGAAGAAGGGCCGGATCCAGGACCTCAGGACGGTTGGTGGCGCCCAGAACCAGAAGCCCCTTGGTGGAATCAAATCCATCCATCTCGGAAAGAAGCTGGTTCAGGGTCTGTTCACGCTCGTCGTTGCCGCCCATACGGCTGTCACGGCTGCGTCCCATGGCGCCAAACTCCCACAATCCG
>OBUT01000427.1_pt1 | contig 11014 bp, 9 predicted proteins | sample 1475941 | NCBI WGS metagenome assembly OBUT01 (sample SAMEA2579956, study PRJEB22360) | human gut metagenome | biome: human gut; feature: human-associated habitat; material: faeces | place: Denmark | collected 2008/2010
CCTCGACATTCAGGTTCAGAAGATTGGTAGAAGTAATGACAGAGGGGCAAGATAATTGCCCCTTTTATCCCTGCCTCCGTATACATTCCATAAAAAATCCCGCTATCTGTTCAGGCGTGTATTGTTCATGTCCTGTAATCCACCACCGTACTGTTTCGGAAAAACTGCACACAACATGATTTAATACATAATCAGCAGGAACATTATAATGCAGTCCGTTAATAAATATTGGAAATGCCTGTTCCAGATATTCTTTGAAATATCCCATAAAAATTTCTCCACTGTCGCAGGAAAGAAGTCCTTTCAGATTTTTTCTGTTATCTTGCAGATGATATAAAATATGTGTGAGTTCCTTTTCAAAATCATGTCCGGCATGGGAAAAATCGTGATTGCCCTCCTTTCCCAAATCATCTGAAAAAACGTGCTGAAATATGTCCGTACACATCGCCTTTAATAAACTGTCTTTTGTTTCAAAGTGGGCATAAAAAGTGCTTCTCCCCACATTTGCCTCGTCTATGATTTCCTGCACTGTGATGTTTCCAAAACTTTTTCTTTCAAGCAGGGTACTGAATGCGTTAAAAATAGCCTGTCTTGTTTTCTGCTGTCGTCTATCCATAAAACCTCCGTACATTTTAGTAAAAATGTTCCGTATCGTACATAAAGAACTTTTTGGTTGTTGATTTAATCTTTGAAATTGATAAGATAAATACAAAACAAAGTGTTTGATAACATATATATTGTACAACTATTAAAAATGGTTGTCAACAAGGAACAAGGTGTTCTCAGAAAGGTGGTATCATTATGATAAAACGTATGAATGATTTCTTGGCAGGTCTGCCAATGACGGTTGTGGGCGGTGTCTTTCTTATTATGAGTTTTGTATTTCCAAGAACAGGCATTGTTTTGCCAGGCAATGTATTGCCTTTTGATCCTGCATGGGTGACCGTTATTATCTGTGGGATTCCTTTATTATATCTTGCGGTATGGAGAGTCATTTATAATAAGGGAATTAGTAAAATATCTTCTGCCCTGCTGATTAGCATTGCCATGATTGCAGCGATTGCAATCGGAGATTTATTTGCTGCTGGAGAAGTTGCTTTCATCATGGAAATCGGTGCTATTTTAGAGGATATGACAACGAACAGGGCTAAAAAGGGACTGAAAAAGCTGATTAGCCTTGCACCCACACAGGGACGACGAATCACAGATGACAAAACCATGAATGGATTGGAAGAAATGATTCCGGCAGAGCAAATCCGTCAAAATGATGTACTCCGGGTGTTGCCGGGAGAAACAATTCCTGTAGATGGTATCATTATTCAAGGGGAAACTTCTATTGACCAGTCCATTATGACAGGCGAATCACTTCCAGTTGATAAAGGTATCGGAGAAGATGTTTTTTGTGGGACAATCAACCGTTTTGGTTCTATTGATATGAGGGCAACCAAAGTAGGCGAGGACAGTTCCCTGCAAAAGCTGATACGAATGGTTCAGGATGCGGAGAACAAGCAGGCACCCATGCAGAGAATCGCTGATAAATGTGCAAGCTGGCTTGTACCTGTTGCCATGATGATTGCCATTATTACAGGACTTACAACACAGGATATTGTAAGGGCAGTAACCGTTTTGGTTGTATTCTGCCCATGTGCGTTAGTGCTTGCCACACCAACCGCTATCATGGCAGCAATAGGGCAGGCAACGAAACATGGCGTGATTATTAAATCCGGCGAAGCACTTGAAAAAATGGGTAAGGTGAATACCATAGCTTTTGATAAAACAGGTACACTGACCTATGGGAGATTAGAAGTAAGCGACATTATATCGTTTGATAAAAATATAAGTGAAAGCGAACTGCTTTCCCTGACAGCTTCTGCTGAAGCCAAAAGCGAACACCCATTAGGAACGGCGATTGTCGCTCATGCCAAGGAAAAAGGCATAGTGCTAAAGGATTCTGATTCTTTTCAGATGCAAAGTGGGAAAGGTATCTGTGCAGAAGTATCCGGCAGAAAATTACATCTCGGAAATGAAAAATACATTCTACAAAGCGGTATGACGATTCCGAAAAATGTGGAAAATGAATTGGAAAAACTGCGTGTTCAGGGAAAAGCCTCCATTATCGTTGCTGATGGCAGCTCCTGTTTAGGCATGCTTGCATTATCTGATGTATTAAGACCGGAAGCAGCAACAATGGCTGCAAAATTGTCAGAGATGAACACAGACACCGCATTGTTGACAGGTGATAACCAAAAGACTGCCGCTTATTTTGCAACGCAGGCAGGAATTACAAAAGTAAAGGCGGATTTATTACCGGAAGAAAAAGTACAGAGTATTTCTGAAATTCAGGGACAGGGTAACAGAGTATGTATGATTGGAGATGGTGTAAATGACGCACCCGCACTTAAAATTGCCGATGTCGGTGTGGCAATGGGGAGCATGGGAAGTGACATTGCAGTGGAAGCAGCAGATATTGCCCTTATGAGCGATGATATTTCCAAAATTCCCTATCTGAAAAGATTGTCAAATGCTACCGTAGCAACAATCAAATTAAGTATTACCCTTTCTATGTGTATCAATTTTATAGCAGTGACCTGTTCCGTATTAGGCGTTTTAAATCCGACAACGGGCGCTTTGGTGCATAATGCAGGCTCTTGTTTTGTGGTACTGATTGCAGCATTGCTTTATGACAGAAAATTTGAAGAAAGCTGAAGAAAATATAGGGGCAAAATCGCCTCTATATTTTCTTTAATCCATAGACAGCAAAGTCACCAACCACCAGTTGGACTGGTAATTGGTGACTTTGTGGTATTGCATTAGTATCATATAAATAGAGGACTGTTTATTTTTAGCTAGTCCTCTATATAAAGAAAAATATATTACCACAGTTCTAATGAATCTTCCGCATCCACCCACATCTGCATATTTCCCTCAAGGTAGAGGCGAGCATATTCAAGCGGCTCATCTATTGCTAAGGCATCTAAGGCACATTGGGAGCAGGGAGTAGTCTTTAATCCATCTTCAGCCTTGTTGCAGTCAATCCGCAGAAGATATCCGTCAAAGGTTGTTATATCAACACTGTTGTGGTACATATTGTATTCTGCATATATGAATTTCATATCTTATCAGTCCTTCCTTTGCTAATTTAATTTTCGGAGAAATTTAAGAAAGCATTTCTATCAGTTCTTCCTGCCCAATTTATTCTGTGTTATAATTTGTTACAAGTTTTTCTTTCCCTTGTTTTTGCCCTTATGAGAGTTCGTAACATGAGGGAAAAGGATATAACACAAGGGAAAGTCTAAGGGCAAACTCACATGCTATAAATTTAGCATTTTCAAGGGTTTGCAAGCTTTTTGAAGATAAGATATAACAGTTAATAAATGCTATAAAATATGTCTTATCAGAATTCCGGATTTCCGAAGAGGTTGGTTTCCTCATCCGGGTCCTTTGACAGGTCATAAAACTCGCAGGGACTGTCTCCGTTGGATGATTGATCTGCTCCAACAGGCTTTTTCCCGGCTCATATTTGCATCCTGCCAGTGACAGGATAGTAGGGAAAATATCATACTGTCCGGCCATAGCAGAACAGGTGGATCCATTGCTTCGCATTCGGGAACTTTAATAATAAATGGAACTTTTACGGATGAATCATACATATTTGGCGGATAGGTACCGTTTCCTTTTCCCCAGATTCCGTGCTGCCCAGGTTCATACCGTTATCGGAAGTAAAGATGATCACTGTATCCTCTTCCAGCCCATGGACACTTAAATAAAATGGGGCCCCTTCTCCTGAAAGCCGGTCCAGATACTCTAAAGCATGGTTTGTGATGGTATCTGTAATATATTCATGGGAAATGGATAACTCTCCGTCTTCAAATATATCTGCATCATAATAATAGCAGCCGCCTCTTCCAATGGTAAAATAATACTCAAATCCCTTTTTCTTTGTAATATTATCTCCCATATGCCATTTTCCGCTTAAAGCACAGTGGTAACCATTTTCAGCCAGATATTCCATATAGGTTTTATGGCCTTTCAGGTAATCAATGGACTTGTCTTCCATATCAAATCCATCCATCATTGCCATATGAGGATATTTCCAGGCATCCAGATTTCCCTTCCTTAACCAGTCCTGTATGCCATGGCAGGAAGGGATCTTTCCAATTACGATACTGGCTCTTGCAAGTGAGCAGACCGGAGAAGTACAGTAGAATTCATCAAAGGTTACTCCCGCCTCTGCCAGACGTTTCAGATTCGGGGTCTTAATATCATGGTTTGTCTCAGATTCTACAGCCCATGCCCCCTGGTCATCTGTAATTATAAAAATAATATTTGGTTTCTTTTTCATGCTTCTCATCCTTTCACGCCGCCTGCTGTCAGGCCTCCGATATAATACTTCTGGGCCGCCAGGAATATGGCAAAAATAGGCAGGATAGAGATTACGCTTGCAGCCATGATCAGACTTGTATTTAAGCCCTGTCTCATCCATAAAATTAAGGTGCATTCTATTGAAAAGAACTATGGAAGGGAAAAAGTAATCGACTTGGTAAATTACCGTAGAGAACTGGAGATGGCGAGCGCTATGTCAACAGGGACAGATGGGGTGATTGAAGAGTCGCAGCGGAAACGGTATACAGAGAAGCAAAGGGAGGTCCAACGGTATGCGGAGGCTCTGCATGGAACGCTATCAGGGACTTCCACAGTACGGAAGAGCCTTGCCATTCGGGAACAGATTGGGAATATATAATCTCGCCAAAAAGAAAAGCCAGTTGTATGATTGAGAAAACAAGTCTAAAGTTATATCTTCTTAGGAGCAGTCTTTTTCATGTCAACTGACAATTCATTTACTTCATCCTTTCAGGAACGTATCGTTGACGTTTCCTTGATTAATAAGATATAATAAAAAAATACAGCAGACGGAGAGAAGAGAGTCTGTCCGAATGCAGATAGGACACAAAGAGGATACAAACTCTGACGGTGAGGAATATGGAAATATGTGGAAGAGGAAAAATCATTCGATTAAGTTACAACGCAAAATTCTTATTACTAATATGTTTTTGTTTGTTATCCCTTGTCTGCTCCTTTCTGTCAGTATCGTATCATTTATTAATACAGAGGGAAACAGAAGGCTGAATCAGTCAAAAATGGTGGTTTTAAATCAGATTAACAGTAATCTGGAAAATTATCTGTACAATGGTATTGCATATTCAGAGAGTTTTTACAGCGACTTTGAGATGAACAGGCTTATCTCAACCATCAGTTTTGGCAATGAATATGAAAAAATACAGACGAAACAGAAAGTCCGGGATTATTTACGCGAGAATAGGCGTCTTTATGCCAACGGAAGGTATAATCTGGAAATTATAGGGGAAAATGACTGCAATTATTCGACGGAAGAAAACGGGGGACAGGTGACGGTTGAATTTCCGAATCTTGAAAAGCTGAAGAAGGAAGCATGGTATGGCGTCCTGAAAGAGAAAAATAGTGTATGCTATATCCCTACATATGAAAGCAAAGAGTTTACAAAATTTGACGATTCCAGTGCATTCAGAATTGCAAGGTTAATGAGGAATTTCAATAGCGGAAGAATTATTGGGATGATGGACGTAAGCGTACCCTATGAAACGCTGGAAGAACTGCTTGGCGAAGGAGTGGAAAATGATAAACAGGATGTATTTATAATGAATACAGATGGCCGGATTATCGGAAGCACAAACAGAGAATTGGTTGGGAAAAAGATTATAAATGAAAGTTATCTGTCCAAGCTGAAGGGATACGACCATGGATACTTTCAGAGTACCAGTAATTCACTTCCCTCTCAGGTGTATTATGTCACAAATCCTTCTACAGGCTGGCGGGTCGTGATGTACGAGGAACGGCAGAATCTGGTATGGAGTCAGAATAAAGGATATGTCTGCATCATAGCTGCGACCGTAATTGAAACGTTGCTTGCGATATTCATGTCGGTGTATAATTCCAGATATATCAGCCGTCCGGTTAAAAAACTGAAACAGGATATGCGGATGGTCTATAAAGGGGATTTGAGTGTGCGTACGGAACTTTCGGACATAGACGAATTCAAGGAACTGAGTTTTCAGTTTAACGAAATGATTGATAAGATTGAAGAGCTTATAGCGCAGTTAAAAGCAAAAGATGAAGAGAAGCGGGTGCTTGAATTACAGGCGTTACAGGCTCAGATTAATCCTCATTTTCTGTATAATACTCTGGCATCTATCCGGTTTCTGTTGGAAATGGGGATGGAAGAAAAAGCCGGAGAATCCCTGTTGGCACTTGGAAAACTTCTGCGGAGGACTTTTTCAGACTATCGTGAGCTGATAACAGTCCGTGAGGAAATGCAGAATCTGGAGAACTATTTGATTCTTATGAGTAACCGTTATCAGGATACTTTTGAATGGGAAATTCAGGTATCCGATGATGCAAGGGAATGCAGGATTCCAAGGATTTCCGTTCAGCCGCTGGTGGAAAATTCTATTTCTCACGGATTCAGCGGCAAGGAGGATATGGGACATATTACAGTCAATGCTTATGCAGAAAACGGGGAACTGTTTATTACGGTGACAGATGATGGGGTTGGTGGTAATGCGGAAGAAATCCGTAAGCTGCTTATGGATTCCCTGGAAATCACACGGAAAGACCAAGTCAGCGGGATTGGCGTGAAAAATGTGCAGGAACGTCTGCAGCTCATTTTTGGCAAAGAATATGGAATGGCAGTTGAGAATGTACAGGATGGAGGAATATGTGTAACGATGCGTATACCGATGCTTGACAAGGGAGAAGCCGGAGAGGAAATAGTAGCAGGAGAGCGGTATGGTAAAGATATTAATTATTGATGATGAAAGTATAACCAGACAATGGATTAAGAAAAAAGTAGAAGATATCAGTGCTGATTATTCTGTAGTAGGAGTATTTTCTAATGGGCGTCAGGCATTTGAATACTGCAAAAAGGAAAGTGTGGATGTTATCTTCACGGATATCCGTATGTCCACGATGGATGGTATGGAGTTCCTTAAAAATATTCTGCGATTGGATATGCATCCATATAAAGTCATTTTGAGCGCATATGATGAATTCCAATATGCCAGAGAGGCAATTAAGCTTGGGGTTCACGAGTTCCTACTAAAACCGGAGATTACCCAGAGCGAATTGAAGAGAATCCTGAAAGATGCCCAAAGTTACCTTGCCACAGAAGGCAGTGACAGCGCCCAGGGCGTCTTCCAATCAGAAAAGCAGCAGGAAATACTCAGAAGCCTTATGGATAAAAACGCTGTCATGACAGAAGAGGAAATCTCAGGCCTGCTGCTGAGTAATAAGATTATGCTTGAAGCGAAAAATCTGACTGCAATGAGTATTTATTTTGAAACCGGGAAGAATATTGAAAAATCGAAAGACTTATTTGAAATTTTTTTTGAGGAAAAACATATATGCTGGTATTTTTACCAGAGCGATTCTCAGGAATTTATGATTCTTTATAATCACCGGAATGAATGGACCCGGCGTAATCTGGCGGAGGAGTTATTTCATATCCTACAGGTCCATTTGGGCATGAAATTGTACATCGGAATAAGTGTCAGGAAGGATGGGTTGTCCAAGCTTAACTCGCTGTGCCGTCAGGCATCGCTTGCAAAAGATAACAGGCGCTTTTTTGACATACCGGGGTGTCAGTTGTATGATGAAATGCGGGTGAATAAGGAGGATAATGAAGAGGAACTGTATTTTAGCGATGCAATTAAAGAGTTATCAGAGCTTCTGGATAAAGAAAAATGCAGTGAGGCAGAAGAAAAGTCATGTGAATTACTGGAACAGATTGGACACGCCGATTTTCTGCCCCCGACTTATGTGAAGGCACTGTGCAATGAACTGCTCACAGTATTTATGCACAGACTCTGGCGTCAGGAGTTGGAGGAAGAAGAAAAGAAAGCAATTGGGAGCATTGAATTGCTTCTGGGAGAAAATATACATACATTTTATGAATTAAACCAGAGGATGCAGAAGGCAAGAAAATACCTGTGCGATGTTTTTCAGAAAAAGTGTGTAGGGAATCGGTACTCTTCCCAGATACGGGATGTGGTAAATTATATTGAGCATCATTATCAGGAAAGGATTGTTATGGAGGATATTGCGAATTCGGTTCACTTAAGCAGGACATATCTTTCTGTGCTGTTTAAAAAAGAGACGGGCGAAAGGTTCAGCGATTATCTTCAGAGAATCCGGCTGGAGAATTCCTGCCGCTTATTGAGAACAACGAAACTTCAGATTAATGAAATAGCGGAACGGACTGGCTTTTTTGATGCTGCTCATTTTAGCAGGGTATTCAAAGAACGCTATGAGATGTCACCCTTGGAATATAGAAAGCTTGAATGATTTCGGGAAAGTGGATTGGAGATATTCCAAAGTATTATCAGAAAGAGGGGTGGAAGTTAAAAATTGTGCAAAATAAGCATGAAAATATACAAATTATTAAAAAGACCAGTATAGATAAAATAAAAATAATGGAAAATGAAAATGGTGTGCAAAGATATATGAATCTGAAACATGGTATCAGCACTCCATTTTTTTTATTATATTATCATTACGGTGAAGGAGGTTTTTTTATGAAGAAAAAAATGGCAATGTTATGCGCGGCGGTCATTGGTGTATCTGCGGTATTTGGAACTACTGGCTGCGGTAATAACGGAAATGAAGAACTCGTATCATCTGCGGAGGATTCCTCTGCGCAGGACACAGATGGCAAAGTGACTAAACTTGTGTTTTTAAGGGCAGGGACAGAGAAGGCAAAAAAGAATTACTGGCAGGAAATGATTGAAGGCTTTGAGGCAGAGAACCCGGATATTGATATCGAATATCAGGAATGTCCTTATGGCGATGATTTTGAGACAAAACTGAATACTGGATTTGCTTCCAGTACTGCACCGGATATTATTAATTTTACAATGGCGTCTATGGGAACGAGAGTCCCGTTGGGCCAGTATGAATCGCTGGATAAGTATGTAGATGTATGGGAAGGCAAAGATGATTTTATGGAAAACGCCTTGAAACTGGGGACAATCAATGATTCACTCTATGGTCTTCCGGTATTTGCGGATCCCCGTGTGCTGATATATAACAAGGAAATGTTTGAAGAGGCGGGGCTGAATTCAGAGAATCCGCCATCTAACTGGGATGAACTTCTTGCAGCACATGAAAAACTGGTCAAGAAGGACGGAGACAGCGTCGTGCAGACCGGCATGGGTATTCCTACGTCCGGTTCAAATATGCATCAGTGGTTCTCTATTTTTGCAGAAGAAAATGGAGTGAAGAATCTGGTAGATGAAGATGACAACTCCATTTTGATTAACACCCCGGAGGCGGTAGAAGCAGCAGAATATATGCTTAAGCTCAAAGAGTTGGGCGTTGTTCAGTGGGACAGTACAAACAGCGACCAGAATCCGTTTAGTACCGGACTTGCAGCGATGACATTCGGGAGCGATCAGGATTTCCAGACATGGAACAGCGGAGCTTTGAAAGATAAGATTGCTATGGCATCTCCATTAAAAAATAAAAAGCAGGCAACGTTCTGTGGCATGAGCTTTCTGTTTATGAGCGGTGAAACAGAACATAAAGAAGAAGTTTGGCGTTTTATGGAATATATATCCAGCCCCGAGAATATGTGGAAGCGGTATGAAGAACTTGGAAGTGCGCCGTTGAGGGAATCTCTGAAAGATAAATTCATTGCCGAAAACCCGGAAATTAATCAGGTTATTTATGAGTCCATCAGTTGTGGGAACGGTTCACCGAAAGTCCCATATGCGAATTCCGTATACAATATCGTGAATGAATCCATGGAAAAGATTATGTATGGAGTGGATGAGCCTGGGAAATCCATGAATGACGGAGCGAAAAAAATCCAGAAAGAGGTAGATAATCTATAAGGCCGAGTATAGGCAATAAAAACATAATATGATACCAGGATTGCGAGAGCATGAAATGCGAAGCAATCCGTGTATCATAGGGGTCAAAATACCTTTTGACCCCAACATCATAATATTAACATGAAGGAGGAGGGTAATTGTGAATAAACCGGAAAAAATGAAAAGTAAAACAAAGTATGATAAATGCGCTTATGCTATGATTTTTCCAGCTTATTTTGTATTTGCCGTTTTTATACTTGTTCCTATTGGATTTGTTATTTATTACAGCCTGACGAATTTTAACTTGTATTCCGTTCCGGAGTTTGTAGGATTTAAAAATTATCTTAACTTATTTCAGGATGGGGATTTCCTGATTTCAATCAGGAATACACTGTTTTATACTGTATTTACATTGTTTCCACAGCTTGCGATTGGCCTGTTTTTTGCTATAATGCTTTATAGAAGGTCAAGAATGATTCCTTTTTTCCGTACAGCGTTTTATCTGCCGAATGTTATGTCTATGGTGTGTATGTCAATGGTTTGGCTGTGGATTTATGACCCGACATATGGTCTGCTTAACATGGTTCTAAAAGCATTTGGTTCTTCTGTGCAGCAATGGCTGCAGGATCCGAAACTGGCAATGCCCTGTGTAATCCTGATGGGTATTTGGAAAAACTGTGGTTATTCCATGGTTATTTTCCTTTCGGGCTTGACGTCTATACCGGATTCGCTTTATGAAGCGGCGTCGTTGGATGGAGCGGGTTTTATAAAAAAATTCTTACATATTACATGGCCAATGCTTAAGCCTACTACATTTTTCCTGTTGGTAACAGGAATTGTGAACAGTTTTTCTGTATTTGAGCAGATTAATATTATGACCAGCGGAGGTCCGCTAAACAGGACGACTACCATTGTTCATCAGATTTACAGAAGAGGTTTTCTGGAGTTCAAGATGGGGTATGCAGGCGCAATGTCTGTAGTCCTGTTGTTGTTTTCAATTCTGATTACTATATTGGTATTCAAGTTTGGAAGCGGTGGACAGGATGTTGACGTATCAGGTAGTGTCAAGTAATCTATGAAAACTAAGCCGGAAAAAATCGGCTCAAATGAAC
>OBUT01000430.1_pt1 | contig 10971 bp, 10 predicted proteins | sample 1475941 | NCBI WGS metagenome assembly OBUT01 (sample SAMEA2579956, study PRJEB22360) | human gut metagenome | biome: human gut; feature: human-associated habitat; material: faeces | place: Denmark | collected 2008/2010
ACATTTATATCCATTATTATAAATACTTTAAACATTATAAAAAAACTAGAGCTAACTCTAGTTTAAATAGCTGTTAATTTAATCAGCAGCTTCTAATTTATAATCTTTCAATATTCTTTTTAATTCTATTAATCGATTTTTAAAATTAACACTAGAAATAAACTGCTCTGTGAACTTCTCAAACTCCACTTCACCTTTCTCTACTACTAAAATAAAATAGCATAAACATAACAATGGCATATCACCAGAAATTATATTTGTTTTAGTCCTTGTTGCATCACGATAAAGAACATCAATGTGTTCCATTATCAGCTGTTGATATTGCTTTAATTTTTGATCTACCTCCTGAAGTTTACTTATATTCAAATACTCAAACATCCTAATGATATTCTCAAAATTACCCTGACTAACCTTCTTAGCTTTCATTTCTTTAATTAAAAATTCTGTCAATTCATTATATTCAGGACTTTTGACTTTAAATACAGCTAATGATTCTTTATCAATATCAGCACTTAAATAAGAAAGCAGCAAATGATTTTGATATGCAAAGATCTCATTTTTAATTCTTAAAAATTCCTCATCTGCCAATTCTAACAATCCAGCTAACCGTGAAAAACTCCTTTTAATATCATAGGGAATCTCTTCTTGAGATTTATAACCTAAATCATGTTCAATCTCAGCCCATGTGTATTGCAGAATTGAGCTAATTTGAATTTCTAATTTTAAATTATGATACTTAAGATATTCCTGTGCTTTAACATACTTAGGATCAATTTGAACCACATAATGCAACGAACGATACCCAAAACGTTTTGGATCCAGACTCTTTCTTTTATCAATAGAATTATCACGATCAATAATAAACTCATTTTCAATTAATTTCGATATTTGATCAACAGTATCCGTATAATATGTAATTACCCTAATACCTGATAAATCTGTTATTTCATCTAATTTTTGATACTTGTTTTTTAACTCTATCTTTTTAGATAAACTCTCAATACTCTTTGTTCTACTAGTGATTGAATGAAACGATATTTGTTCACGATTCAACAAATTACATATATATGTTTCCATCAAATTTGTAAATTGTTCATATGTTGTAAGATTATTGCTATATTCTCTTACTAAATCTTCATTATCCATAATTTTCCCCTCTAACTCTCTAGTCATAAGTTATTATCATGCACTATTATACTTGTTAAGAAACTAGAAATTTGACACTTTATATCTTTATGAGTCGTATTTTTATCAATTTCTATTTTTTACTGAACCCCCTTTAAGATCATTCAGCCATCCAAAAAATATTAACACTGAGACTCTATCCATTATTATATTGATTGATGATTTTTCTTAAAATCTTCACCCCAGCTATACATAGCATCCAAGATTGGTTTTAAACTATAACCTAACTCAGTTAGCGAATATTCGACTTTAGGAGGAACTTCGGGATAAACTTTACGACTAATCAATCCACTCTCCTCCATTGCCCGAAGGTTTGAAGTTAATACTTTTTGAGAAATCGTTCCGATTGATTTTTTTAACTCACCAAATCTTTTTTTCCCTGGTAGCAGATCCCTAATAATCAAAACCTTCCATTTATCACTTATTAATAATAATGTAGTTTCAACTGGACATTTTGGAAATTCTTTCATATGTGTACTCCTTATAGTTTCTTATAGTAACTAAGTATATTTTATAAACTATACTTATGAAAGTCAAGTTAGTTACATAAAAGAAACTAAGCCACTTTTATGTGCGTACTTCACAAATAGCAACCATTGAAGGATAATAACGATGAGAAGGGAGTGTTATAATGTTTCAAAGAGAATCACTTGATATTTTAAAATTGAGTCAAGCAATCAAAAAATGTGATGCAATCTTAATTGGAGCTGGAGCTGGACTTTCTAGCGCCGCTGGTCTGTCATACTCAGGGAACCGTTTTAAAAAATATTTTAATGATTTCATTACAAAATATCATTTACAAGATATGTATTCGGCAGGCTTTTACCCCTATCCTAGTTTAGAGAAATACTGGGCTTATTGGAGTCGTCATATTTATTATAACCGCTATTTGGAAGCCCCTAAAGATACTTATAAAAAATTATTAAACCTACTCATTAATAAAGATTATTTCGTCATTACAACAAATGTTGATCATCAGTTTCAAATAGCTGGTTTTATTAAAGAAAAATTATTTTATACTCAAGGAGATTACGGACTTTGGCAATGTTCAAAACCATGCCATCAAAAAACTTATGATAATTACGAGACAGTTGTTACAATGATCAAACAACAGCATGATTTGAAAATTCCCAGTTCACTAATTCCGTACTGTCCAATATGTAATGCTCCAATGACAATGAATCTTCGCTGTGATAAAACATTTGTTCAAGATTCCGGCTGGTATCATGCCCAAGAACGTTATTATCACTTTTTAAATAAATATCATTATTCCAAAATCGTTTATTTAGAATTAGGAGTTGGCTATAATACCCCTGGAATTATCAAATATCCATTTTGGCAATTAACTATAGAGAATCCTAAAGCTATTTATGCCTGCATCAATCAAGATATTATTGATTTACCTTCGGAATTAAAAAAACAGACTATCATGATCAACGATAACATTCATAATGTCTTATCGTCTTTGGAGAAATTGCTATGAATCAAATAACCCGATTACAATTTTTAATTAACTATTTAATTCAAGAAAATAAACTTGAAATTGAACTTCCTACAGAACAAGCACAACTATTTTCCCTTTATCGCTCATTAGTAAATATTCGTGAAGCAAAAACAGCTACTGACAAATTCATTATGATTCAAAACAAAATGTTAAAAAATGAAATTAAACGAAAAGGAATCATTGACTCAAGCAATTTCAAAAAATCAATGAATATCTGGCGTGGTGATATCACCCAACTAAAAGTTGATGCCATTGTAAATGCTGCCAATAATCAAATGGAAGGATGCTTTATCCCTGGACATAATTGTATCGACAATGCTATCCATACCTTTGCAGGAGTTCAATTAAGAAATGAATGTCACCAAATCATGTCTAAACAGCGTTATCTTGAGCCCACCGGAAAAGCAAAAATAACTAATGCTTATAATCTTCCTTGTCGTTATATCGTCCATACAGTTGGTCCTATCGTTCATAATGTACTAACAGATGAAAAGCGCTTTTTATTAGCTGAATGTTATCGTAATTGTTTAAAAAAAGCTGAGGTTTATGGATTAAAAAGTATTGCTTTTTGTTGTATCTCTACAGGAGTATTTAACTTTCCTAAAAAAGAAGCAGCTCAAATTGCAATCAATACAGTATCCACATTTCTTAAAGGAAGTCAGATTGAAAAAGTTATTTTTAACGTTTTCAAAGAGGACGATGAAATGATCTATCAGCAATTACTAAATAATAAATCTAAATAGAATCGTAATATTTTTAGGTGTTTTGACAACACCTTTTTCTTTTGAATGATTTAAATCATTTTACATATTTATGGTTTTGATGAATACTAAAATCAAAAGTGCTATACTAATATTAAAGAAACGTTAAATTTGCGTAAGAGTTTTGTAAGTAATCCGACTTTACTTGATAATTTTTTTAATAAATATTATGTTATTTTTAGAAACAAAATAGGAGGCGCCATTTCAATGAATAAATGTAAAGAAAATCGTGAATTATCTTGGCTTAAATTTAATGATCGAGTATTAATGCAGGCTAAAGATAATAAAGTCCCTTTAGGTGAAAAGTTAAGTTTTATTTCTATTTTTCAATCAAATCTTGATGAATTTTTTATGGTTAGAATTGGGTCCTTATATGATCAAATGCTATTCAGAGATTAATCTAAAGACAATAAAACTGGAATGACTGGTGAAGAACAGCTAAAGGCATGTTTACGAAGAATTACTTATTTAAATAAAAAGAAAGATCGTATTTATCAAAGTATTATGGATGAATTAAAAACTCATGGATGGGGAATCGTAAAATACCGTGATTTAAAGAACAAAGAAGATCGTAAATATTTTGAAAGTTATTTTGAACGAGAAATTCTTCCATTAATCTCTCCCCAGGTTATTTCAAAACGTCAACCATTCCCTTTTTTAAATAACCGTGAAGTTTATGTTGTTGTTCAGTTAGAATCAAAGAAGGGAAAAAGAAAGATGGGAATCGTTTCTTGTGCAAATGCTATGGATGAACGAATGATTGCGATTCCTAGTATGCAAGGGAAGTTTATTTTGATTGAAGATATCATCCTGCATTTTATTTCTAATATCTTCTCTAAATATACAATAAAAAATAAAGGTTTCATCAGAGTTACAAGAAGTGCTGATATTGATGAAGATGATCACTCTTTAGAAGGTCATGAAGACTATCGAGAAATGATGGAAACATTAATTAAACAACGTAGAAAATTATGTCCTATTCGTTTGGAAGTATCACCAGGCTTAGAAGAGTTAGAAATCTTGATGTTAATGAACTTCTTGAACCTCAAAAAACATCAGGTTTTCGAGTGCAATGCTCCATTAGATTTGAAATTCACTAGTGAGTTACGTGATCATTTACGCTACATTCACCCAGAAATGTTCTATAAAAAATTAGAAGCTAAAAACAGTCCTTTAGTTGAAAATACTGTTCCAATGATCAAACAAATTTTAAAAAAGGATATTTTATTATCATATCCATATGAGTCGATGTCACCATTTCTCCGTTTATTAGATGAGGCTAGTCGAGATACAAATGTTGCCAGTATTAAAATGACTTTATATCGTGTTGCAAAGAAATCTAAGATTATTAAATCATTGATTGAAGCTGCTGAAAACGGTAAAGAAGTTGTTGTTTTAGTTGAATTACGAGCACGTTTTGATGAAGAAAATAACATTGACTGGTCAAAACGACTTGAAGAATCTGGATGCCGTGTTATCTATGGTTTAGATGGACTTAAAGTTCACTCAAAATTATGTTTAATAACTTATAAAAATAATCAGGGTGTTCATTATATTAGCCAGGTGGGAACAGGAAACTATAATGAAAATACATCAAAGCTTTATACTGATTTATCACTAATGACATCTAACTACGAAATTGGGGAAGAAATCAACAGCATTTTTAATCATCTATGTCTTGGCGAAACAGAAAATGAAGTTAATCTTTTAATGGTTGCTCCTAACTGTATGATTACAAAAATATTTGAACATATTGATAATCAAATTGCTTTAGCCAAAGCGGGTAAAGAAGCTTATATTGGATTTAAATGCAATTCCGTCACTAGTAAAGAAATGATCGATAAGCTAATCGAAGCAAGCCAGGCAGGGGTTAAAATTGATATGATTGTTCGTGGTATATGTTGTATTTTACCTGGTGTTGAGGGATTAACTGATAATATTAGAATAATTTCTATTGTTGGTAGGTACTTGGAACATTCACGTATTTACATCTTTGGTAAAGGCAGTGCTCAAAAAGTATACATTTCTTCTGCTGATTTAATGACAAGAAATTTATCACGTCGTGTTGAAGTCGCTGCCCCAATTTTAGATGAAAAATTAAGAAAACGAATTATTACAATGTTTAATACAATGTTGAAAGATAATGTTAAAGCATGCCGCTTATTAGAAGATGGTACTTACAAACGAGTAAAAAATAAAGAGCCAGAATTGAATAGTCAGGAATATTTTTTCAAATAATTGGCAATATAAATAATAATAAAGGAGTGATTATATGCGGGTAGGTATTTTAACAAGTGGTGGTGATTGCCAAGCACTAAATGTAACAATGCGTGGTCTAACAAAAACTTTATATCGAAATGTAAACGATATAGAAATTATTGGCTTTCTTCAAGGCTATAAAGGGTTAATGTATGAAGATTATAAAATTATGAAGCCCAAGGATTTTTCTGGAATAATTAATATTGGTGGGACAATTTTAGGAACATCACGTTGTCCTTTTAAAAAAATGCGAGTAATTGAAGATGACTTTGACAAAGTAGCTGCAATGAAAAACACATATGCAAAATTAAAATTAGATTGTCTTGTTGTGCTAGGCGGAAATGGTTCTATAAAATCAGCTAACATGCTCTCTCAAGAAGGATTGAATGTTATAGCGCTACCTAAAACAATCGATAATGATACATGGGGAACTGATTATACTTTTGGCTATCAGTCTGCAATTGATATTGCAACCACATACCTTGATCAAATTCATACTACCGCTGCCAGCCACAACCGTGTTTTTGTAATAGAAGTAATGGGACATAAAGTTGGCCATATTTGTTTGTCAGCAGGAATTGCTTCAGGCGCTGATGTAATTTTGTTACCAGAAATTCCTTACGATATTAAAGAAGTAGCTAAGGCTATTAAAACTAGAGAAAAAAATGGGAAAAAATTCAGTATTATCGCTTGTGCGGAAGGCGCTTTATCCAAAGAAGAAGCAACACTATCAAAAAAAGAGTATAAAGCTAAAGTTAAAGCCCGCAATGGTCAATCAGTTGTTTACGAGATTGCAGCAGAATTAGAAAAATATATTGATAGCGAAATTCGTGTGTCATGTATTGGTCATGCCCAGCTCGGAGGACAGCCATGTCCATACGATCGAATGATCTCAACTCAATTTGGGGTAGCTGGAGCCCGTTTAGTTATGGGCGGAGATTATGGCAAATTAGTTATCTTAAAAAATAATGGAGTTACTGCTATTCCCTTAGTTGAAAGTGCTGGTAAACTAAAATATGTTGATGCTGTAGGAGCAAAAGTTAAAGACGCTAAGTTACTAGGTATCTCATTTGGTGATTAAAAAGTCTAAATATAGATTAATTTCTATATCTAGACTTTTTTACTTTAATTCACTAGTTACATCAATGACTTCAACTAATGAAAACTGCTCATCATTAAATTGATACTTTAAAACAACACAATTGGGCATATCATTAGGTAGCGATACTTGCTGATTTTGTTCCCATCTTTTCGCAAAACAATAGCAAGAAAGACCGTGTGAGACTATTAACACTGTTTCTTGATCAGTATTTTTCATAAGTTCTAAAACAGTTGTTGAAACACGTTCACTTACTTCATTTTCACTTTCACCACCAAATTTCTTAAAGAAATTGCCAAATGGAAAAGGGGGATCAAGATCATCGCTTTCTCCTTCATAAATACCAAAATTCCATTCTTTTAAACCTTTAAGCCGCTGATATGGGAGGCTAGTTACAATTTCTAGAGTATCACAAGCTCTTTCTGAAGATGATGCATAAGCACCATCAAAAACAATCTCATTATTCTCCAAATACTCTTTTACACATCTTGCTTGTCTTTTTCCCAGTTCTGTCAAAGGTGAATCACACCACCCCTGCATTAACCTTTTTTGATTAAATAACGTTTGTCCATGACGCATCATATATAATGTTTTCATATTTTGACTTCTGGTATATTGTAATTAACTTATTTAACCGTCAATTGTATACACCTCTTCCTTTCATTAGATTTCATTTAGAATCGAATTGTGAATAGGTACTTTTGTTTTTGCCTTCTGTAGCCCGACTACCTGGAAAAGGTTAATACCACATCTTTGTATCTTAATTGTAATCAGTTAGATAAGTTTTTGAACTTGTATTTCGCACCAGGTCTTTGATACTCTGTTTGTGGTTTGATCACATTTCATTACCTTATATAAAGAAAGGATGTGTTTTCCATATTTTACACTGATATCGATGTTGACAAATTTAGATGAGACTAGCGATATCCATAACTTCAGCTCTACTGTCAAAGTCATAGAATTTGTAGGTATAGACCCCGGTACTTATCAGTCAATTTCTCGAACAGCACAGTCAAAACGTGGTTCGTGCTATTAAGAAAAATCTATATCAATGCATTCTGCCAGTCTGCAAGTACAATCTCACTTTCAATAAATATTATAAACTAAAACGACTGTAAGGTAAATTCCACAGATGTGCCCAGGACCACTCAGTACGAAAACTTACAAGAGTAATCTATAAATTATTGTCTGAAAACATATAGTTTGATAAAAACTGCTCATTTAAAAATGCTGAACTTAATATTTTTAAAAAGCTGCATGCAGTAGTAGTTTTCAGCGTAACCAAAATTCACTTTTCAAAGAACTAAAAAATATTTTAGCTAATTATCAAAAATTACTTGATTTATATATAGTTAACTTTTCTTGATCATTTACAACCGATAAACTTGTGTATCTAAAAAAATACAGTATACTTAAATTATATATTACATTTTTTTATTTACATCATTTTAATCAAAAATTGAAAAGGAGCTTACTAAAATGAAACTAATAATTGAAGAAAATGAACAAAAAATGAGTGAAAGTGCAATGTTTATTCTATTAGGTGCCATGATGCAAGATAAACGTGTCAATATTTCACTTACTTCCGGTCGTTCTCCTAAAACGATGTATGACATGATGATTCCTTATGTAAAAAATCAGGCTAAATTTAAAGATATTGAGTATTATCTTTTTGATGAAAACCCATATATTGATGAACCTTATGGACCAAACTGGAAGGATATGCAAGAATTATTTTTTAAAGCCGCTAATATTCCTGATGAGCGTATTCACATTATGACTTCAAATGACTGGCAAGACTATGATAATAAAATTAGAAATGCTGGAGGAATTGATGTAATGGTGATTGGTCTTGGATATGATGGACATTTTTGTGGTAATTGTCCTCGTTGTACACCTTTTGACAGTTATACTTACTGTATTGATTTCAAGAAAAAGCAGGCCGTTAATCCAGATTATGGAGACCGTCCTCGACAACCTCATACTTTGACAATGGGTCCTAAAAGTCTAATGCGAGTCAAACATCTAGTCATGATCGTTAATGGTAAAGAAAAAGCAGAAATTTTTAAACGCTTCTTAGATGAGCCTGTTAATCAAGATGTGCCGGCAACAATTTTAAAGCTTCACCCTAACTTTACTGTTATTTGCGATCAAGCAGCTGCTAGTTTGATTGATCCACAACAATATTCTAATTTATAACAAAAAACACAGTGATCTATTTTTGATATTCTCTCTATCAAGTAGATAGGGCAAATGACCAAAAACTACTTATGAGGAATCATATCATTTAACAATCACTGTGTTTTATATTATATATTCTTATGTTTTTTGATTTCATACATCCGACTATCAGCACATTTAATAACTTCTTCTAAACTTTTGCCATCATTAGGATAAACAGCATATCCCATGCTAACTTCCGGATAATATTCAAAGCCATCTAAATTTATCTTTTCTGTTATTTGCTCAGCAATTATTTGGAGGGTCTTCTTGGTGGAAGAATTATTTTTAATAATGATGACAAATTCGTCACCACCTACTCGAAAAGCATAATCCTCTCGTGATAAGTACCTCATGATCCGTAAAGCTATTTCTTTTAATAACACATCTCCTGCTAAATGACCATATGTGTCATTTACAACTTTAAATTTATCTACATCTAAATAAACAAAAATAAACGAAGTTTGACGAGCAATTAAGTCGTTTAAAACAAAATTCATTTTCCGACCATTATAAAGCGTTGTTAGATAATCACGATTAGAAATATCGATCATTCTTCGGCGCTGTTCGTTAATTTTTAGTAATGTATAAACTAATAACGGTATCAACAATGACAAACAGATAGCTAATATAATAACTGGCATTAAATCACTACTTCGAACCCATCCGTTAATTGGTGAAACACTCAAAGTCCAAGTATTTCCTGGAACTTCAAAACTTAAATTTATTGTGTCATCTAATAGTTCATGATCGGATTTCAAAATAATCTGTTTTTTATTATTATCTGGATCAATACGCCATAACTGATATTCATATCCCATATTTTCAAATGAATCTAGATGTACTGAATCAAAAATTTCTGGTACATTTAAAACAACAATTGCAAATCCCCAAAAATTATTTTCTCCATTTTCTTCTAAATAAATTGGTTGTCGAACAACAATTCCCTTTCCTGATTGATAGAGTTCGAACGGTCCAGCCAAGGTAGTTTCCCCAGTATCACGAGCTTTTTTAGCTTCCGTTGCACGTTCTGGATCTTCGAAGATATTTCCAAAAGCTCCTTCATTACCTTCAAGAGGATAAACATATTGAACGTCTCCCTGCGGAGCTAATTGAATACTTCTAAATGTATTATCATCATTATATAGTTGATGTGCAACTCGATCAAAATCATTAATATTACCATTACTATCTACAATTAGCAGCTTCAACGTTTCAGCAGTTTGAATATACGAAGACAGGACCCGATCTAGCTGACTAACTTGAGCCTCTGTAAAATAATGAATTTTCTCTTTGGCTGCTGCTACCTTATCATTAATGACACCGTACAAGATAAAAAATGATAGAATGCTCATTATCATAAATATTAAAATTGCAGCAATAAATGGCTTATGTTTCTTTATCATCGCTCTACCCCCTATCATAACTATAGAACATAATTATATCACTATTTGCAACACTCCTCAATTTAAGTAATTTTAATAAAAAAACAACTATTACAAAAATAGCTGCTTTTCACTTATATTATACTTAATAATTTTGATTTTCTTTGATCATTTCAGCAAAGATTTCTTCTGATAAATGTTTTTTAGCAAACGGATAAACTACTGTATCCTCTTTTTCAATATGCCTTCTTAGTAACATACAATAAGCATGTCCATTTGAAATTATTGTTAGTTTATCAATTAACAAATGATTGCGATGATAACGTTGAAGTGCTTCATCCCACTGTTTAACATACAATCTTGCAAGATCATGTTCAACAATCATACCATGTCGAACCAAATTTTCAGCAACTTTACCTAAATACTCTATCATATATCTAAATAAAATCTTTTCTTCACGCTGATGATGTTCTTTATCAGCAAACTCTCTAATAAACAAAATATCTCTTTTCATTTGTTCATAATCAAAAATATTTGCTTCCATAAATTCTATTAAAC
>OBUT01000431.1_pt1 | contig 10950 bp, 9 predicted proteins | sample 1475941 | NCBI WGS metagenome assembly OBUT01 (sample SAMEA2579956, study PRJEB22360) | human gut metagenome | biome: human gut; feature: human-associated habitat; material: faeces | place: Denmark | collected 2008/2010
AGACCTTTGAAATTGTGGCGGCAGCGATGGAATCTAAACGCCTGGGACTATCCAAGAAAAATCTGGTGGTGGTGCCAAACCACCTGACCGAACAATGGGGCGCGGACTTCCTGCGGCTCTATCCAGGGGCAAAGGTGCTGGTAGCTACCAAAAAGGATGTTGAACCGGCTAATCGAAAGAAGTTTTGCAGCCGTATCGCCACCGGCGATTATGACGCGATAGTGATCGGACACAGCCAGTTTGAAAAAATCCCCCTCTCGCCGGAACGCCAGAAAGCCATACTCCAGGAGCAGATTGACCAGGTAATCGAGGGGATTCAGGAAGCGAAGGCCCAGGACGGAGAACGCTACACCATCAAGCAGCTAGAGAAATCCAGAAAAAGTCTGGAGGGCCGGATGGCCAAACTCAACGACCAGAGCCGCAAAGATGATGTGATTACCTTTGAGGAACTGGGCGTAGATAAGCTGTTTGTCGATGAAGCGCACGGCTTCAAAAATTTGTTTCTGGCAACTAAAATGCGGAACGTGGCGGGGATTGGACAGTCTGAAGCGCAGAAGTCCTCCGATATGTTTGCCAAGTGCCGCTATCTGGATGAACTCACCGGCGGGCGCGGCGTGGTCTTTGCCACCGGCACCCCTGTCAGCAATTCGATGGTGGAACTTTACACCATGATGCGCTACCTGCAATATGACCTGTTAAAATCCAGCGGTCTGGAACACTTTGACAGTTGGGCGGCAAACTTTGGCGAAACCGTTACCGCCCTGGAGATGGCCCCGGAGGGCACCGGCTTTCGGAGTAAGACCCGATTTGCCAAGTTTTTTAACCTGCCGGAATTGATGGCCATGTGGCGGGAATCAGCGGATATTCAGACAGCGGAAATGCTGCACCTGCCTGTGCCGGAAGCGGAAAAAATCACAGTCGTTACCAAGCCGAGCGGCTTCCAGCGGAATTTAGTGGAGGATTTGGGGGAGCGGGCCGAAGCGGTACGCAACCGCGAGGTAGAGCCGCGCGAGGACAATATGTTAAAAATCACGTCGGACGGGCGCAAGCTGGCCCTGGCCTTTTCTTCGCTCCCCGACGACCCGGAGAGTAAAATCAACGCCTGTATCAGAAATGTGCTGCAAGTCTGGCGGGATACGGAGGAAATCAAAGGAACGCAGCTTGTATTCTGTGATTTATCCACTCCGAAAAACGACGGCTCTTTCAACGCCTATGACGATATAAAGCAAAAGCTGATGGCCCAGGGAGTGCCGCCGGAGGAAATCGCTTTTATCCACGACGCAAAGACGGAGGTACAAAAGGCCGAACTGTTTGCACGGGTGCGGAAAGGCCAGGTGCGTGTGCTGCTCGGCTCCACGGCTAAGATGGGCGCGGGCACCAATGTCCAGACCCGTCTTGCTGCGCTTCACCATCTGGATTGCCCGTGGCGGCCTGCTGATATTGAGCAACGTGAGGGCCGTATTCTGCGCCAGGGAAACATGAATGAAACGGTCAGAATTTTCAAGTATGTCACAGAGAACACCTTTGACGCTTATAACTGGAGCATTTTGGAAAACAAGCAGAAATTCATCGGCCAGCTTATGAGTGGCAAAAATCCCTCCCGTTCCTGCGAGGACGTGGACGAAGCTGCATTAAGCTATGCCGAGGTCAAGGCCCTGGCTTCTGGAGATCCCCGGATTATTGAAATGACCGATTTAGATAGCCAGGTAACAAAGCTAAAGCTGTTGAAAGCAAACCATGAGGGCCAGCGTTATATGTTGGAAGATCGGCTTATTCAGTTTTTCCCCCAGGCTATCCGGCACAGGCAGGAAAAGATCAAAGGGCTGGAGGCCGATCTTGCGGTGGTGCAATCTCACCCGCAGCCGGATAAAGACCATTTCAGTATCCGTGTGGCCGGTCAAACCTTTACTGAGCGCAAGGCGGCTGGTCAGGCAATCATTGACGCTTGCACCAGAATGAACGACGTTTCGGAACGGGTTGACCTGGGCGAATATCGCGGTTTTCCGCTTACCCTTTGGGCTGACACGAATACACAGAAATTTCAGGTTACAATGAAGCAGAGCCTTTCCCATACCATCGAATTGGGCAGCGACCCGGTAGGCAATATGGCCCGCCTGGATAATGCGCTGGCCGCGATTGAGGAGGAATTGCAGAATACAAGGGCCGACCTGGAAAATCTGACCGCACAGATGGAGGAAGCAAAGGTAGAGGTAAAGCGTCCATTCCCCCAGGAGCAGGAATTAAATGAGAAAACATCCCGGCTGAATGTGCTGCGGATTGCCCTGAATATGGATGGAAAGTCTACTGGCAAGCGAAAACGGGAAACCGAGGAATTAGACGGCGGCAAGCCCTCCATTAAAGGGATGCTGAAACGCTTGGGAGTGGAGTCTGCGGCTACGGCTTCTCCCCCGCAAAAAGGAAAAGATATGGAGGTGGCAATCGAATGAAATCACGCAGCGGGCGCACCATTCCGCTTTATTTTAAGGTGTCCCCGGAGGAAAAGGAAATCATTGAACAAAAGATGGAGCAGCTTGGCATCCACAACCAGCGGGCCTACTTGCGGAAAATGGCGGTGGATGGCTATGCAGTACGGGTGGATATGTCCGACTTTAAGGCCCTGGTGTCCCTGCTGCGTATCTGTTCCAACAACCTTAACCAGATCGCAAAACGGGTCAACAGCACCGGCAATCTGTATCAGGAAGATGTGGCCGACTTGCAGGAGCGGTATGGGGAACTTTGGGGCGCGGTCAGCGCCCTGCTGGATAAGATGGCAGATTTATAAAACCGGCTTTACTTTCGTGCTTTAGTGTGATATAGTTTGCCTGTAAACAGCTTCAAAGGAGGTCGCACAAATTGAGAATTATTTTGAAAATCTTGCTGTTCCCCATTGTCCTGGCTTTGACGATCCTGGTGGCGTTCTGCCGCTTCTTCTGCCTGTTCTCCGGCATGGTACTCGGCCTCCTTGCGGCCCTGCTGTTTTTGCTTGGGCTGCTGGTGCTGTTCGCTGGCCGGTTAGACGGCTTCATCGGTTTTACGGTGTTAGCGTGGCTGGTAAGCCCCTACGGGCTGCCGCTGGCGGCTTCCTGGCTGACAGAACGGGTGGCAGACTTTAAGGATATGTTAAAATCTATTTAATCAAAAAGCCTGACCGGGCGCGGCTCTTTTCCAGAGGGCCGCGCCCTTACTTTTTGCAGAAAGGAGGGCCAGCGGAATGGCAATTTCCAAAATCAAGCCGCGCCACGCCAGCGAGGGCCGGAGTATTGCGGCGATCCTGAAAGACCGAATTGACTACGACAAAAATCCAGAGAAAACAAAAGGCGGGCTGCTGGTATCCTCCTATCAATGCGGGGCGGCTACAGCGTGGCGGGAATTTACCGTTAGCAAGCAGATTTATGAAGCGGAAACCGGGCGGCGGCGTGCCCCGAAAGATGATGTGATTTCCTATCTGATAATCCAGTCCTTTAAGCCTGGAGAAATTACGCCGGAAGAAGCAAACGAGTTAGGTTATCAGCTTGCTTTGGAGTTTACCGGCGGTCAACATCAATTCATCGTGGCCACCCATACAGACCGGCACCACATCCATTGTCACATCGAATTTAACAGCACCACACTGGACTGCACTCATAAATTCAACAACTACTGGAACACCTACAAAACCATTCGCGCAATCAATGACCGTCTGAGCCGGGAACATGGCCTTTCTGTGATTGAAAAACCGAAAGAAAAAGGTAAGCATTATGCGGAATGGGCCAGCGGACGGCGGGGCGCAAGCTGGAAAGATAGGCTGCGCCGGACGATTGATAGGGTGCTGCCAACCGTGTCCAGCTATGAGGAATTTCTTGCAGCGATGCGGCAAGAGGGATATGAGATTCAGACCACACGCAAGGTTTTGAGTTTCCGTCTGGCTGGTGAGGGCCAGGAGCGGTTTACCCGCGCGAAAACGCTGGGAGCAGACTACACAGAAGAAGCCTTGAAAGAACGGATCGGCCGACCGATGAAGCGTCCGCGTCGGCGCTCTGCACAGCTTCAGAAGAATGGGCGCGTCAATCTGCTTTTGGACATTCAAAGCCGCCTACAAGGGCGCGGGCCTGGGTATGAACGCTGGCTTAAAATCCACAATCTGAAAGAAGCGGCCAAGACCTTAAATTTTCTGACCGAGCATGGAATTACAGAATACGATTTGTTAGCGGCGCGGGCCTCATCTGCGGCTGCGGAATTTGAGCAGGTGTCCTCGGCCATCAAGCAATATGAAAAGCGTATGGAGCAGGTAGCCGCTCTGAAAACGCACATCATCAACTACGCCAAGACCCGCGACGTATTTGCGGCTTATCGCAAGGCCCGCCCCAAAGACCGGGCGGCATTCCGCACGGCTCATGAAGCGGAGTTACTTTTGCACGAAGCCGCCAAGCGAGCCTTTGACGATTTAGGCTCAAAGAAACTACCCACGGTCAAGGTTTTGCAGGAGGAATATGCGGATTTGCTGGCAAAGAAGAAAGCCGCTTATGAGGACTACAAGCGGCTGCGAAAAGAAAGCCAGGAATTGCAAACGGTCAAGGCCAATGTGGACGCGCTTTTGAAGATCGAGCAGGTGCAGGAGTACCAGCGCGAGAAAGAAAATAATCAGGAACAGGGCCGGTAAAACCGCTTTGCGGGTTTGCCGCCTTGTCTGCCAAAAAGCAAAGGCCGGAAGCGGCGTCAGGGGTGCGCGTAGCGCATTTATTTTACCCTTGACCCCGTTTCCGGCTTTTGCTATGCCCCTGGCATTGGAAGCGTCCGAAAGGACGCGCAAGCCACCACGCCCGCGTGGTGTTCGGCCCGCACATTCTATGTCGGGCCGGGGGGTTGGGGGACTCCCCAACAAGCAGGGAAGGATATTCCTTTCCATTGCTTGCAAAATAGGTCATAGGTATTCCACTTTCCTTTGACTACCCACAAATTTAATATTTCCACCATTACACATAAAGGTAAAAAATAGAAAAACATCAGAATTACAAAAAGCAGCAACACAGGTGGGTGAACTCACACCTGTGCTACTGCTTTTCTTCTTTGCTATCCAGCATTTGGTCGATAAGTGCTAAAACAAGTTCCTGATCTCGTTGGCTGCACTGTGTAATAAGACGTTTGATTCTATCGGCTATATACTCCTCCGTAATTGACTGCGGCGTAAGCACCTCGTCAAAAGATGCTCCAATGGCGTGAACAAGCCGAATTAGCACATCCAAACTTGGCTTACGACGATCATTCTCTATCGCAGAAACAAAACGAGGACTAATCCCAGCTCGTTCGGCAATTTGTTCACGGGTGTACTCCCGTTTTTCTCTTGCACGCCGGAGCGAGGAGCCAAAGGAATAAACGGTCTGTTGCTTTTTCTTAGCCACGCTCCGTCACCTCACATATAGTATTGTACTTTGAATGTGAAGTATCCAAAATGATTTATGCGTAGCTTTTTGGCAGCTACTCTGCGTAGATATAAAAAGCTATCTACGTGTCTTGTATTATTCGAGAAAGCGAATTATAATGAGTTCGGAGGTGCAGCTATGGACTATATGACGCTGAAAGAAGCAAGTAAAATATGGGGAGTAACTCCCCGCTGGATAAATTATTATTGTTCCTCTGGCCGTATTTCCGGCGCTGTAAAAATGGGAACAGTCTGGCTGATTCCAAAAGGCACAAAGAAGCCGATAGACGGCAGAACAAAACAAGGAAAGGAACAAAAAAATGCAAAAAATACTCTACGTTGAAGATGATTTAAGTCTGATTGATGGCTTGCAATATACTTTGGAGAACAGCGGATATTCCATAGACAACGCAAGAACCGTCAAAGAGGCATTGTCACTGTTCAAGGACAACCATTACGATTTGTTGCTATTGGATGTTACTCTGCCAGATGGCACAGGATTTGATGTCTGCAAAGAGGTTCGGAGTAGTTCGACTATCCCTATCATATTTTTGACTGCGTCCGATCAGGAGATCAGCGTTGTTAAGGGCCTTGACATGGGCGGGGATGATTACATCACAAAGCCCTTCAAGCTCAATGAGCTGCTTTCCAGAATTAAAGCACTTCTTCGGCGCTCTCTGCAATTTTCTAAAGCAGAGGCAATCTTAGAGGCAAATGGTATTCGTGTGGATACCACCGAAAGGCTTGTTTGGAAAACCGGCGAGCCGATTGACCTGCCTCTGGTAGAGTACAAATTGCTGTGCCTGTTCATGCAAAATCCTAATCATCTCATGCCGCGGGAAATGATTTTAGACCGAATGTGGGATGGCAACGGAAATTTTGTAGATGATAATACTCTATCCGTTTATATCAGGCGGTTACGAAACAAAATTGAAGATACACCAAATGCGCCTAAATATCTGCTGACCGAACGGGGAATTGGATATAAGTGGATTGTTGAGTGAGGAAGGATTTATGGGCAAATTAGGGAAAGAAACAAAGACACTCTTAATCGCTGTTACTGCCATCTGTCTCATCTCCTTTCTCTTGGCAGGAGGAATTGCCACGCTTCTGGCAAAAAATTTTCAGCAGAAATTGTTGCTCCATGATTATGGTATTGCAGGCCATTTGTTAAACAATGAGAATAAGCTTGCAATTTCTGCTTTTACTTCGCTGCCAAACGAGAATGACATAGAATGCGGCAGGGAGGCTTTGACTGCTATTGGATATGATGAAACAGTTTCCATGCGTTTTTTGCCTGCTGTCCAGACATACCGAAATCAGGCGATGCTTTATGTATTTCTGCTGTTGGTTTTTCTGTTTGGGGCAATCTACTTATCGCTGTTTCTTTATCTTCGCCGCCAGCACAAGGCTTTCAGTAACGCAGAAAATACCATCCGCCAATTTCTTGATGGCAATACCACATCCCGTATCGAATGTTCCCAAGCTGGTGACTGGTACAGCCTTTTTCATGCCATCAATGAAATGGCGACCATTCTCTCTGCTCATGCCGAAAACCAGCGGCAGACAAAAGAATTTTTGCAGGACATTATTTCGGATGTATCACATCAGATTAAAACACCGCTGTCCGCCCTGAAAATGTACCACGAGATTATAGAGAGCCATAAAGATAATGCCGCAACCGTGATCAGCTTCACCGAAAAATCTCAAAGAGAGATCAAGCGGATGGAAGATGTGATTTATACCTTACTGAAACTGGCGCGGCTGGACGCAGGAATTATCCAGATGGAAAAGACCCCGGAAAAGCTTTCTGTTCTGATGCAGGATGTTTTGGAACGTTTTGAAACTTGGGCGGAACGGGAGCATAAAACAATTACGCTTTCCGGTAAAGAAGATATTGTTTTATCATGCGATGCTCTATGGGTATCTGAAGCCATCGGCAATATTGTAAAAAATGCCTTAGAGCATACAGAGAACGGCGGCCACATCGGAGTAAAATGGGGTCACTCCCCTTTAATGACACAGATTGAAATTTCTGATGATGGAAAAGGAATACACCCGGAAGATCTGTATAACATTTTCAAACGGTTTTACCGCAGTCGTTTTTCTTCGGATGTTCATGGAATTGGATTGGGGCTGCCGCTGGCTAAAGCTATTGTAGAAGCTCATGGCGGAACCATTTCCGTAACCAGCACTTTAGGCGAAGGAACCACGTTTACATTGAATTTTCTCAACCTTACAGATGAGTAAGATGGATGTCACTTGGAAGTAAGTCATAGGGAATATGATGTGTCTGTAAGGAGGTCTTGAATATGAATATTCTTGAAGTACAAGACCTGTGCAAAACCTATGGCACAGGCGAAACAGAGGTTCACGCTTTGAACCATGTATCATTTTCTGTCCGTAAAGGCGAGTTTATCGCCATCATTGGCGAGTCGGGTTCCGGCAAAAGTACCTTGCTAAATGTAATTGGCGCCCTGGACAGCACAACTTCCGGCAAGGTGTGGATTGATGGACAGGATATTTTTTCTATGCCGGAGAAGGAATTGACTGTGTTCCGGCGTCAGCACATCGGATTTATTTTTCAGTCATTCAATCTGATCCCGGAGCTGAATGTGGAGCAGAACATTACATTTCCGCTGCTGCTTGACTATAAAAAGCCAAATCAAAAATTCGTCAACGAATTGTTGCAGGTGCTTGGGTTGAGCGAGCGCCGGAACCACCTTCCCAGCCAGCTCTCCGGCGGCCAGCAGCAGCGTGTGGCGATTGGCCGGGCATTAGTTACACGCCCCGCCCTGATTATGGCAGATGAACCGACCGGAAATCTGGACAGCAAGAATAGTCAGGAAGTTTTGGCGTTACTGCAAACCATGTCGGACAGGTATCAACAGACGATTTTGATGATTACCCACAACAAAGATCACGCCAGCGCAGCAAATCGCGTGTTCCGTATGACCGATGGCGTGTTAAAGGATTTGGGGGTGTCGTCGCGTTGAAAAACTATCTTGGATTGGTGCCGCAATATGAAAAGGTACACCGCAAGAACAATCGAATTTCAGTTCTCTGCATTGTCCTTTCAGTGTTGCTGGTAACTGCTATTTTCAGCATGGCAGACATGGCGCTGCGCGCACAGAAAAATTACTTTATCAAGACGAATGGCGAATACCATATCAGTCTGACTGATATTGATGAACAGACGGCAGAACTCGTAAAAGCGCGGATAGATGTTGCCCTCTGCGGATGGGCCTATCAAGGAAGTACCGGTTCTATCGGTTCTAAAGTGGTCAGTTTCGCAGGCGCAAATGAGGATACCTTCTCCACTTTGACAGAAATGGATATGGAAAGCGGTTCCTATCCGACCCAACCTGATGAAGTGTTGCTGAATAAATCAGCTTTGGAACAGTTGGGCCTTGCGGTTGGCGACACCGTAACCGTCACAGTGCCGGATGGTTCCAACCGGAAATACCGCATTACTGGCGTGCTTTCCGATATAGGAAGTTTGCTTAAAGCTGATATATATGGAATGGTATTGACTGAGGACGGTTTTCGCCAAATTGCTGATGAAAATGCCAAAGACGGAACCACTTTTCGCGTTCAGTTCAAAAACGGCGTAAACATTCAGAAGTCCATGAATGAAATTAAAGAGCAATATGGGCTTTCGGACAATCAGGTAAGCGAAAATACGGCGCTCCTTGGATTGATGGGACAAAGTGAGAACAGTACAATGCAGTCCCTATACATCGTTGTAGGATTTCTCGTTCTTTTGGTACTGATTGCCGGTGCAGTAATGATTGCCGCCAGCTTTAACACAAATGTTCTGGAACGGGTTCAGTTTTATGGCCTTTTGCGGTGTTTTGGTGCATCCAAAACGCAGGTAAAGCACTTCGTCATTCTTCAAGGACTACGCCAAAGTATGAAGGGTGTACCGATTGGGCTAGTCGCCGGAGAGATCATTACATGGTGTGCCTGCCTTTTGCTGAAATCCATCAGTGGGGAACGCTTTTCAGAGATACCGCTTTTTCAGTTCAGTGTAAGCGGTCTGATTGCTGGTGCGGTAATTGGCTTTCTGATTGTGCTGCTGGCGTCTTTATCCCCAGCGAAGAAGGCTTCTAAAGTATCGCCGGTAACCGCAATCAACGGCAGTACACAGTTTACACAGAACAAGAGAGCTGCAAACACAAAGCTGTTTCACATTGAAACCAGCATGGGAATTTTCCATGCGCTATCTGGCAAAAAGAATGTCTTTCTTATGACCTGCTCGTTTGCGATCAGCATTATGATGTTCCTGTCTTTTCAAGTTATGGTGGTTTTTCTAAATCAGGGGATGCCTGCTCTCTCGCCGTCAGCAGCAGATGTATCTATTACAATGGGAAATACGCCTCTGGACAAGTCATTGGTGGAAAAGATCAGCGAAATGGAAGGCGTTGACAAAGTTTTTGGCCGTATGGAAATGGCTGGCCTTTCTGTTTCCTCTGATATGGGAGAAGGAACCATCACGCTCATTTCTTACGATGATAACCAATTCGGGTGGGCGAAAGAAGAATTGAATGAGGGCAGTACTACGCCTGCTATGGAGAATACAGATAGTGTTCTGGTCACTTATCAGGATGGCGTAGACTGGAATGTTGGAAATACCGTAGTCCTTCATACAGTTACCGGCGATAAGCAGGTAATGATTTCCGGGGTACTGGCAACTGCTGCGGCTGGTACAGTCAACGGTGCAGGTAGCAGTGGATATATGATTTGCTCGGAGCAGACATTTACCACCTTGGTTGGTGATTTGGGATACACAGCGATTGACGTTCAACTTTCTAGTGCGGGCGATGATGATACGGTATCTACAATACGGAGTATGCTCCCATCCGACAGTGCTGTTTCAGACAAACGGATCACAAATTCCGAATCGCAAAGTTCCTACTATACCGGTGCTGTGTTTATTTATGGTTTCCTAATTATTATTGCCTTGATTACCGTATTTAACATTTTTAACAGCATGAACGCCAGTGTAGCATCCAGAACAAGACAGTACGGCATTATGCGATCTATCGGAATGGGAGCAAATCAGCTTTACAAGATGATTGCGGCGGAAGCCTTTACCTATGCAATCCTTGGGTGCATCGTTGGCTGTATTTTAGGGCTGCCTTTCAATAAACTGATGTTCCAGTTTTTGATTGCAGATAAATGGGGAACCGCATGGCAAGTCCCTGTGGGTTCACTTCTTTTGATTGTGTTCCTCTGCCTTGCGTCTGCTGCTATTGCAATCAGACGCCCCATCCGGCAAATCAGCAGAATGGAAATCGTAGACACGATTAAGCTCCAGCAATAATTTCATCAAGCAGCAAGCTTCAAAGGCTGGCCTTCCGTTTCCTTGGAGGGCCAGCCTTTGAAAATTTATCTTACTTATGAGTAAGATAGATGTCACTTGGAAGTAAGATTGACCTTATAAAATAAAAACAAATAGAAGTGTTTCTGCCGGACGACGGCAAAAGAAAAAAGCCGTCGTTCAGCAGGCAATTACCATGCCATAATTATATTGCGGCGGCTTTGAACGA
>OBUT01000443.1_pt1 | contig 10718 bp, 10 predicted proteins | sample 1475941 | NCBI WGS metagenome assembly OBUT01 (sample SAMEA2579956, study PRJEB22360) | human gut metagenome | biome: human gut; feature: human-associated habitat; material: faeces | place: Denmark | collected 2008/2010
GGACGCCGCAGTGCTCCTCCAGGCGGTCATAGGCCCCACGGTAATAGAGGCAGGCGTACTCCCCCGCCGGGAGGGCGTCGTCATGGGGCAGGCCCGGCTCCGTGAGGAAGAACACCCGGGAGAAGTGGTTATACACTCCCCGGGACAGCCACTCCTCATCCACCGCCGCCCCCATACACTGGCTGCCGATGATTTTGAGATAGTCCTGGTGGCGGTGCTCCAGCTTTTTCAGCAGGAAGTCGATCTCTTTTTCCAGGATGATGTCCTCCTCCAGGAACACGTAGGGCCGCGCCTCCTCCCGGCGGAAGAAGACCCGTCCGTCCTCCGCGGCGCGGTACTGCTCCAGCCTGGCCCGGCGGGCCCGCGCCTCCTCCAGAGCCGCCTCCAGCTCCGCCATGCGGCGGCGGAGCAGCGCCTCCTCCCGGTCCAGCAGGGACAGCGTCTCCCCCACCGACCGGCGCTCCAGATAGGTGCGGATGGCCCGGGTTGGGATTTTCAGCTCCCGCAGGGCGCGGATGATGTTGAGGGTACACACGTCCTGAATGCCGTACATGCGGTAGCGGTTCTCCCCCCGCACCGGGTGGAGCAGCCCCTTCTCCTCATAGTAGCGCAGGGTGTCGGGGCAGAGATCAAAGAGCTTGGCCAGCTCGTGGATCTGATAAAATTGCTTCAACTTTTTTCCCTCCGGCTCTTGACTTTCGGATAGTACGAGGGTTTAACATGATCTTAACAAGAGGGGGTTATGAACTTGAACCTGGTACGCCGCTTTTTCAAATTCACCGTTCCGTCCATCGTGTCCATGTGGATCTTCTCGCTCTACTCCCTGGTGGACGGCATGTTCGTGGCCTGGGGCGTGGGAGAGCACGCCCTCACCGCCGTCAACCTGTCCCTGCCCTTCGTGTCGCTGGTGTTCACCCTGGGCATCCTGCTGGCCACCGGCACCTCCACCGTCCTGTCCATCGCCCTGGGACAGAAGGACGTGGAGCGGGCCCGCAACTACTTTAACCAGAACCTGTTCGTGGTCATCGCCGCCACCCTGCTCCTGGCGGTGCTGGTCCTGTTCAACCTGGACTGGGTGGCGGACTTCCTGGGGGCCACCGGGGAAAACCACCACCTGGTAAAAGAGTACGTGGGGGTCATCGCCTGCTTCTCCGTCTTTTTCACCGTGTCCTACAACCTGGAGGTCCAGGTCAAGGCCGACGGCGCGCCCCATGTCAGCATCATCGGCGTTATCTCCTGCGGCCTGATGAACGTGGTGCTGGACTACATCTTTGTCATGCATCTCCACTGGGGGGTGTGGGGGGCGGCCCTGGCCACCGGGCTGGCCCAGGCCACGTCCACGGCGGTGTTTGTCGTCTATTTTCTCACCCACCGCTATCCCCTGCGGTTCGGCCGGTTCAAGCCCGACCCCGGCGCCTACCGCCGCATTATCCCCCTGGGTACTGCCGACGGCCTCAGCGAGCTCTCCAACGGCATGGTCATCTTCCTGTTCAACCACATCATACAGCGTGTCATCGGCCCCGACGCCCTGGTGTCCTATACCATCATCAGCTATGTGAATACCCTGGTGCTTAACAGTGTGATCGGCATCGCCCACGGCATCCAGCCCCTGTGCAGCTACCACCTGGGGGCGGAGGAGCGGCCGGTGTGCCACAAGTTCCTCACCTACGGCATCCGCCTGGCCGCCTGCTTCGCCGCCGGCTTCTTTGTCCTGTGTCAGGTGCTGGCCGGGGCGGTGGTGGGCCTGTTCCTCCAGCCGGACAGCGCCCTGTTCGCCTCCTCGGTGTCCGCTCTGCGGCTGTACTCCTTCGCCTTCCTCTTTGTGGGCTTCAATGTGGTGACCTCCGGCTTCTTCACCGCCATGGAGCACCCCATCCCCTCCCTGACCATCTCCTTTGGCCGGGGCCTGGTGCTGATCTCCGGCTGTCTGGTGGCGCTCGCCTTTCTCTTCGGTGCCAACGGCATCTGGCTCTCCCCCCTGGTGTCCGAGTCCCTCTGCCTGCTCATTACCCTGTTCTTCCTGACCCGCTACTTCCGCCGGGTCCGGCGGGAGGCCAGCGGGGAGAGGGATGGGATACCGGATGCCAGGCCGCTGGACTGAGCCTCCCCGCCACCTGGCAAAACGGCGCATGGCAAAAGGCCATGCGCCGTTTTGGATTATCCGTTCAGCAGCCAGCGCTCCACCGCCATGCCGACGCCGCCCTCCGCATTGGAGCCGGTCTCATAGCGAGCAGCCTTCTTGGCCTCCGCCGAGGCGTTGGCCATGGCAAAGGACCATCCCGCCCAGGCCAGCATCTCCAGATCATTGCCTGCGTCGCCGAAGGCCATGACCTGTTCCGGCCCCAGCCCCAGCCGGGCGCTCAGGGCCTGCACGGCGGTCCCCTTGTTGACGCCGACGGCGGTAAACTCCAGATTTTCCGCGAAAGAGGTGACCATCTCCAGCGCGCCGCAGGCCGCCGCCCGCTCCATCAGGGACTTTCGACCCTCCGGCGGAACATGGAACACATGGATCTTCTCCACCAGCCGGCCCCGCAGGGCGGCGTTCAGATCCGCCGGAAAGCGGGCGTGCTCCTGGAGCACCTGCTGGAACTCAGGGGAAAAGGTATGGGTCAGCACGCCCTCCAGCCGGTCCCGCTGAATCCAGCTCTCTCCCTCGCAATAGACCTCAAAGGGCACGCCCTCTTCCAGCAGCAGCTCCGTCAGCGCCTGCCGGGTCTCCTCGGGGATGCAGTTGCGGTACAGCCACTCCCCCGTGCACACATCCAGTACGGCGGCTCCGTTGGACAGCACCGCATAGCGCAGCACACCCAACTGCTCCGCTACCTCGTGCAGGAATCCCCACGGTCGGCCGCTGGCGACGGCCACCGCCGTCCCCCGCTCCGACACCGCCCGCAGGGCGCGGACATTCCGCGCCGGCACCGTGGCGTGGTCGGCCCCCAGGAGGGTGCCGTCCATGTCCAGGCAGATGAGCTTGATGTCCGTCATTTCTTCCGCTTCACCGCATGGCGCACCTTTTCCGCGATGCCCTCCGGGGTGAGGCCGTAGGCCTCCAGGACGGCCTCCGCCTTGCCGGAGCGGCCGAACACGTCGTTGACGCCGTGGCGCACCACCGGCACCGGGTAGTGCTCGGCCAGGAACTCCGCCACCGCCGAGCCCAGGCCGCCCACCACGTTGGCCTCCTCGGTGGTGACGATGGCCCCGGTCTCCAGCGCCGCCTTGAGCACCAGCTCCCCGTCCAGGGGCTTGATGGTGTGCATATCCAGCACCCGGACGGACAGGCCCTCTTCCGCCAGGCGCTCCGCCGCCTTCAGCGCCATCTGCACCATCATGCCGGTGGCGATTACCGTCGCGTCAGAGCCATCCCGCAGGGTGACGCCCTGGCCCAGGTGGAAGGTGTAGCCGGGGATGGCGTCGGTGACGCTCTCCACCGCCAGGCGGCCCAGCCGCAGATAGGCGGGGCCGTCATAGTCCAGCAGGGCGCGCCCCGTGGCCGCCTGCACACCATCGCCATAGCCGAGCGGCGCGCGCACCGCCTGCCGCATCTCGGGGCCGTCGCAGGGGGAGACCACCATCATGTTGGGGATGGCCCGCATGATGGCGTAATCCTCGATGCACTGGTGGGTGGCGCCGTCCTCTCCCACGGACAGGCCGCCGTGGGAGCCCACCACCTTGACATTCAGCCGGGGATAGGCGATGGAGTTGCGCACCTGCTCCCACGCCCGCCCGGCGGCGAACATGGCAAAGGTGTTGGTGAAGGGCTTTTTGCCGCAGGCGGCCAGGCCGGCGGCCACGCCGGGCGAGCAGTATGCGGCGATGCCCATGTTGTAAAAGCGGTCGGGATGGGCCTTGGCAAAGCCCTTGGTCATGGTGGAGCCGGACAGATCCGCGTCCAGCACCACCAGCTCCGGGTACTCCTCCGCCAGGGCCACCAGGGCCTCGCCGTAGGCCGCGCGGGTTGCAATCTTCTCAGCCATGCTTACTTCCCCTCCAGTTCTGCCACGCGGGCGGACAGCTCCGCCCGGGCCTTCTCATACTGCTCGGCGTTGGGGGCCTTGCCATGCCAGCCGTAGTCCCCCTCCATAAAGGACACGCCCTTGCCCTTCACCGTCCTGGCCAGGAGCACCGTGGGCTTTCCCTTGCAGGCCGCGGCGGCAGCAAACGCCTCCGCCAGGGCGGCGTAGTCGTGGCCGTCCACACGGATGACGTTCCAGTTGAAGGCCTCAAACTTCTGATCCAGCGGCTCAGAGGGCATCACGTCCGCCGTGGCGCCGTCAATCTGCAGGCCGTTGACGTCCACCACGGCACACAGGTTGTCCAGGCGGTACTTGGCCGCCGCCATGGCGGCCTCCCACACCTGACCCTCCTCGATCTCGCCGTCTCCCAGCAGGGCATACACCCGGTAGTCCCGGCCGTCCGCCTTGCCCGCCAGAGCCATGCCCACGGCCGCGGAAATTCCCTGCCCCAGGCTGCCCGTGGACATATCCACGCCCTTGACGTGGCGCATTTCGGCATGGCCCGACATGTGCCCGTCAATGCGGCGGAACTGCTTCAGCTCCTCCAGTGGAAAAAAGCCCCGCTGGGCCAGAGTGGAGTAGAGCGCCGGCGTACAGTGCCCCTTGGAGAGCACAAAGCGGTCCCGCTCCGGGGCCTGCGGAGCGTCGGGGTTCACCCGCATCACGTGGAAATACAGGGTTGTAAGGATATCCAGCGACGACAGGGAGCCGCCGATGTGTCCCGACGCCGCGCCGTACACCATATCCAGCGCCAGCAGCCGGGAACGCGCCGCCGTCAATGCCAGGTTTTGAACCTTTGCCTGTTCCATCCGATTCACCTTTCCCATTTCTCAGCCCGATGGCCGTATTTTGAACTGTCTGTATTAAGTATATCGTACCAGGCCCGCGCTTTCAACTGGCGAACTGTAAAAAACATTGGTTTCTCTGCGCGGCTTTGGGGAAAAAAGGGGGGCCGGCAGGGCGCGCAGGCGCCCCCGGCCCCTTATTTCTAGTGGATGTTCTTCATGGTCATCCATCGCTTTGAGCGGTAGAACCACCAGCCCACCGGCACCGAGCTGGCCACGGCGACGCCGCAGGCGATGTAGACGCCGTAGATGCCCAGGAAGTGCTCCAGGACGACAGCCAGGATCAGCCGCACCACGATGCAGTTGAGGAAGGAGTTCCACATGATGAACACTGTATGCCCTGAGCCGGTGGCCAGGGTGTTGTAGGTAAACATGCCGGCGTAGAAGAGCTGGCAGACAATCTCAATACGCAGGTTGACCACCGCCCAGTGCTGCACCTCCGGATCGGGGGTAAAGATCATGGCAAACTGGGGGGCAAACACCTCGGCCACCACGATAATCACCGCCGCCATGGCCAGGGCCAGCTTCATGCAGGTCTTCATCACCTGCTCGGCCCGGTCATAGAGGCCCGCTCCCAGGCACTGGGCGCACATGGTGCCCGCGCCGGTGGTCAGGGCGGAGAGGAAGAGCTGGCAGAAGTCGCGGATTTTGTTGGACACGCCGTTGCCGGCGGAGACGGTGACGCCGTACTTGTTGATGAGGGTGAGCACCACCAGCCAGGAGATGGAGGCGATGGTCCACTGGAGGGCTACCGGAAAGCCCAGCTTCAGGGTGCGTTTGACCATCTCCGCCTCGGGGCGGAGATAGCGGGGCAGCAGGCCCAGATCCGCCCGGTGGCGCAGGGAGAACACCAGAGCGGTCAGGCAGGATATCGCCTGGCCGATCACGGTGGCCAGGGCCGCCCCCGCCACCCCCATGTGGAACCCTGCCACGAACAGGATATCCAGCACCACGTTGAGGCTCACCGACGCAATGATGCAGTACAGCGGGATGCGGGAGTTGCCTACCCCGCGCAGGATGGCGGAGAGGGAATTGTAGACAAAGATGAACAGCAGGCCCACGCCGCAGATGCTTAGATAGGCGGTGGCCTCCTCCAGGGTGGGGGACTGGAGCAAAATCAGCAGCGGCCGTCCCAGCAGCAGAATGCCCGCGGCAAAGAGCAGGCCGGCGATGAGGCCCACGGTGAGCATGTTGCCCGCGGACTTCCGACGGTTCTCGTGGTCGCCGCTGCCGAAATACTGGCCCACCAGCACATTCCCACCCACTGTCAGCCCAATGGCCAATTGGGTGAGCATATTCATAATGATGCTGGCGTTGTTGATGGCGGAAATTCCCACATCACCGATGTAGTGCCCGGCGATGATGATGTCCGTGATACTATAAATAGCCTGCAGCAGGCTGGACGCCACCAGTGGCAGGGCATACCGGACCAGCTTGCGCGTGACGCTGCCCTGGGTAAGATCCTGTTCTACAGCGGGCATAGCGTACCCCCTCCTTATATGCGTTCAATTCCCCGTTTCTTTACACGTTGTTAAAGTTTACTGCGGATTTCCTGGCAAGGCAATACTAACTTTTTTGTCACCACCACACAAAAACGGACGGCTTCCGCCGCCCGTTTCCTTATAATTCCCTATAATAACGCAATATACGTTTACTCCTCGCCCTGCTCCACGCCGCGCCGGCGCTCCCGCCCGGGCCAGAAGTTGTTCTCCCGCATGATGTCACCCAGTGCGTCCACATACTTCTCCGACTTGTGCACTACAAAGGCATCCGCATCGATGGGGATTCTGCGGTCGTGCATCTGGCGGATACTCCAGATATAGAGTATGTCCAGGGCAGGGATGAGCTGCTCCCCGCTGGGCGTGAGCACATACTCCACCTTGGGCGGCACCGTGTCGTAGGAGATGCGGCGGATCAGCCCCGCCTCCACCAGCTCCTTGAGCTGCTGGCTGAACACCTTTTCCGAGATGGGCAGGATTTTAAGCGTCTGGTTAAAGCGGATACTGCCGTACGTATAGATTTCATGGAGAATGGTCATCTTCCACTTTCCGCCGATGCAGTGCAACACATAGTGATAGGGATTAGTCGGTGTGTCAAAATTGTCCGCTTTCACAGGCGTTCACCTCATTTTCTTTTGTGATACAACTATATAAAGATAGACCTGCATTATCATATCACACCCCCACCACTCCCACAAGGAAAACTTTTTCCGCCCCACTGTAACGCGCCAAAATTTTTTGCTGAAATTTGTGCAACCTATCCAACTTCCACAGAGATACACTTTTGTACCGAATAGTTTACACAATATCCCTTTTTCTCTTTTATTCGAATTATACAATTTCGGAGCACTTACCTTTTGGTACGTGCAAACCTACAGGTTATCTACTTACATAATTGTGGGTATTGCACAAATTTTTATTTTCCGATACACTACGGCTCGAAAAGGAAAGCATAAGTTCCAATTCATCGCATTGGTTTCCTGAAAATGCTGACATAAGAAGGAGCGGATTTCAAATGATCAAGCGTACTTATGAAGAGCTGGAGCCCTATTTCCCCGCCGGTCATTTTGGCGTGACCTGCAAGCGCTACCACGGCAAGGACGAGACCGGCGCCCAAAAGTTCTGGATCGGTGTGTCCGAGTTCGAGCCCGACGGCGGCGCTGACTGGGCCTACGACGACAACCCCCTGGAGAAGGTCTACTTCGTCCTGGAGGGCGAGATGACCGTTACCGACAAAGACGGCAACAAGTACGTCATCCACAAGAACGAGTCCATCTCCTTCCCCCCCAACGAGGGCCGCGGCCTGAAGAATGAGAGCGGCAAGCCCGCCAAGATGCTGGTCATCATCAATTATCCCGACGCGCAGTAAGTAAGAGGAGGAAGCAGAAATGGTCAACGTGAAGAAAGAGTTCGTCGACAACATGTTCTCCGTGAAGGGCAAGGTCGCCCTGGTCACCGGCGCCACCGGCGCTCTGGGCTGTGTCCTCTCCAAGGCTTACGGCTATGCCGGCGCCAAGGTGTTCATGACCGGCCGCAACGAGAAGAAGCTCCAGGCTCTGGAGGCCGAGTTCAAGGCCGAGGGCATCGACTGCGCCTACGGCGTGGCCGATCCCGCCGACGAGGCCCAGGTGGACGCCATGATTAAGGCCTGTGTGGCCCAGTACGGCGAGGTCAACATCCTGGCCGTCACCCACGGCTTTAACAAGCCCCAGAACATTCTGGAGCAGTCCGTGGCCGACTGGCAGTATATCATGGATGCCGACTGCAAGAGCGTCTATGTGGTGTGCAAGTATGTTGCCCAGCAGATGGTCGACCAGGGCAAGGGCGGCAAGATCGTGGTGGTCACCTCCCAGCGCTCCAAGCGCGGCATGGCCGGCTACACCGGCTACTGCACCTCCAAGGGCGGCGCCGACCTGATGGTGTCCTCCATGGCCTGCGACCTGAGCGCCAAGTACGGCATCAACGTCAACTCCATCTGCCCCACCGTGTTCCGCAGTGATCTGACCGAGTGGATGTTCGATCCCGAGTCCGCCGTGTATCAGAACTTCCTGAAGCGCGAGCCCATCGGCCGTCTGGCCGAGCCTGAGGACTTCGTGGGCTACGCCCTGTTCCTCTCCTCCGACGCCTCCAACTACATCACGGGTGCCAACTGCGACTGCTCTGGCGGTTACCTGACCTGCTAAGCCTGGAAGGAAGTCGAGCAGCATGAAAGAAATCAAGAACATTCTCATCTGTGGCGCGGGCATGATGGGCAAGAACATCGGCTATGTGTTCGCGTCCAACCCCAGCTTCCAGGTGGGTATGTATGATCTGTACCCCACTGATGTGGAGGCGGGCATCCGCACCAACACCAGGCAGCTCCTGGACAAGGGCGTCATCACCGAGCAGGAGCTGAGCGACCGCCTCTCCCGCATCTCCTTTACCAACGACATCGACAGCGATCTGGTGAAGAACGCCGATCTGGTGATCGAAGCCGTTTTCGAGGACATGAAGATCAAGCGGGAGACCTTCGCCAAGCTGGAGGCGCGCTGCCGCCCCGACACCATCTTCTGCACCAACTCCTCTGTCATGAGCCCCAGCGAGATCTCCGCCGAGCTGAAGCACCGTGAGCGCTTTGTAGGCACTCACTTCTGGAACCCCGGCCACCTGATCCCCCTGGTGGAGGTGGTCAAGTCCGACGCCTCCAGCGACGAGGTGGCCCAGACGGTGATGGAGGTGCTCCGCTCCGTGGGCAAGAAGCCCGTGCTGTGCAAAAAGGACGTGCCCGGCTTCATCGCCAACCGCATGCAGCACGCCCTGTGGCGTGAGGCCATCTCCATCGTGGAGAACGGCATCGCCGACGCCGCCACCGTGGACGAGGCGGTGCGCTACTCCTTCGGCCTGCGGCTGCCCCAGCTCGGCCCCATGGAGAACGCCGACATGGTGGGTACCGACCTGACCTATAACATCCACGACTACATCCTGCGGGATCTGGAGGACTCCCACGAGCCTTCCCCCCTGCTCAAGCAGCTCCGCGATGCGGGCAAGATCGGCTTCAAGACCGGCGAGGGCTTCCAGAAGTGGACGCCTGAGCAGGTCGCCCAGTCCAACGCCGAGCTCAATGAGTATCTGATTCGGATGCTCTACGGAAAGTAAAAACTTTCCCTTCCCTTTTGTCCCACACTCTGCTATGATTATCCAAGGAGGAACTTTATCATGGGTAAAAAAGTTTATGTGGACCTGACCCATCCCTTCAGCGCGGAGATTCCCCGCTGGCCCTACTTTGACAAGCCCGAGATCACCAACGCCCACACCATGGCCAAGGGCGGCGTGCTCACCTCCAAGATCACCTGCACCATGCACACCGGCACCCACTGCGACGCCCCCCGTCACGTCATGGAGTACGAGTTTGACGGCCGCCGCGCCCGCTACACCCACGAGATGCCCATTGATGCCTACACCGGCGAGGCTGTGGTGCTGAAGCTGGACGTGGAGCCCTGGACCCTGATCACCGACAAGCACCTGGACGAGGCCTGCAAGAAGTGCGGCATCGACCCCGCCTCCCTGAAGGGCAAGGTTCTGTGCCTGAACACCGGCATGCACCGCCTGTTCGATGACTCCAAGGCCTACTATCACTACTCCATCGGCACCGGCATCGACGCTGGCAAGTGGTTTGTCAAGCACGGCGTCAAGTGCGTCGCTATGGACAGCCAGGCCCTGGATCACCCCCTGCACACCGCCATGGGCAACAACGGCATGACCCGCATGAACCTGCTGGGCGCCACCGGCAAGCCCATCACCGAGGAGTACAAGGAGCTGTTCGGCGAGGAGGCCTATGCCGAGTTCGACAAGTTCGAGTACATCCGCATCCACGGCCAGGCCGCCTACGACGAGAAGTTCGGCGAGCTGGAGGATCTGGGCGTATGGGGCACCTGGGAGCCCTGCCACAAGGAGATGCTGGGCCACGGCATCGTGGGCGTTGAGAACCTGGGCGGCGATCTGGACAAGATCAAGCCGGGCAAGGTCTTCAACTTCTTCTGCTTCCCCCTGCGCTGGTACATGGGCGACGGCGCCATGTCCCGCTGCGTGGCCTTCATCGACGAGGACGACGTGGATGCCAGCGTGCCCGACCGCACCTACAAATACGGCGGCACCGGCTACGCCGATGAGTCCGGCCACGGCGACAGTGGTCTGGAGTACATGCGCAAGCTGTTCAACCGCAACAAGTAATGCAACCGGATTGAGTTCCACCCATACCGTAAAGCGGCGTGCGCTATGCCCGCCGCTTTACGTGATGTCCACACCAAATGGAGAAAGGACCTGAATTCCATGAGCGAGCTGAAGAACAAGACGATCATCACTGTGGCCACTACGGGCGCCTG
>OBUT01000444.1_pt1 | contig 10699 bp, 7 predicted proteins | sample 1475941 | NCBI WGS metagenome assembly OBUT01 (sample SAMEA2579956, study PRJEB22360) | human gut metagenome | biome: human gut; feature: human-associated habitat; material: faeces | place: Denmark | collected 2008/2010
AAATATATGCAGCCAATGGACGACAGTTTAAATCCGATGTGCTGAGCCGGTATTTCTCGGAAAAAAGATGGTACAGAGGAATCATTGCACCGGATTCCTTTTCCGATTCCATTCTGTCGGATGTGGAATCCGGAAACATTTCCCTGATACAGAAAATGGAAAATGATACGAACAGAGACAAACTGGACGGGCGGAATCAGTATGGGCTGGAGGACCTTCCTCCGGCGCCCTATCTGTCATATCTGGGCAGGTATGATGAAACCGGGCTGAGCGGTGACCTGACTCAGGCCAGGGATATGGGGGCATACTACGCTGTGCCGGGGGAGATATCGGTTCCTGCTTCCATTACCAGGGAGCAGCTTCAGACAGCCATGGAGGGCGGCCAGGTAAGGGTGACTCTGGATGAGCTTACAGGCGAGAGCCGGATGCTGACGCTGAATCCCGGTCAGGAAGATACGCCTTATGGATTCCTGCTTCATGAAGCGGGGGAAGAGCCGGCAGGCCAGGGATACGAGACAGGAATCAGGCTGGATTACAATACGGATGAATACCACCTGTGGCAGACCAGCTGGGATACGGTGATGAAGACGGTCTACAGGGGAGATATCTATATCATGAAGGGAGCTGTCTCTGGCGCAGATAACGGGCTTTTGAGGGCATCACAGTATCAGCGGGAGATTTGCCTCGGTCCGGTGGACCCGGAAACAGGGCAGGTTATTTACAGCCGGGTGACGGGGAACCGGCTCTATTACAATGCCAGGGGGCACTTTACCGCAATCTATTACCTGGGGGATTAATATAAAAGATGCGGTAAAAGGATCCGGTAAAAACAGATTCTTGTGAATAAAATCCGTCCCGGAAGCCCAAAGTTATACTGGAAGCGAGGTTTTGCATATGCAGATAAATGAAAATGAAGCCCGGGATAACCGGATGAGGGAAATCCTGGACTACTACCGCGGGCTGCCGGAGCGTTCTTCACAGGAGGCCATTGTGGAGATGCTGAGGGAACTACAGGACGTCCATGGCTGCATCAGCCCTTATGTGCTGGAGCAGGCAGCAGAGGCTGCCGGGGTACGGGACTCCATGGTACAGGCTATATGTAAGCGGTATCCCAGCTTAAAGACAGCACCCTATAACCATGAGATCATACTCTGCACCGGAAGGAACTGCGCGGCAAAGGGCAGTCTCACAGTCATGGATGAACTGAGAAAGAGACTGGGAGTGGGAAAAAAAGGCATATCAGAAGACGAGACCGTGTGCCTTAAGACCAGGAACTGCCTGAAGAACTGCCGAAAGGCGCCCAATGTCATGGTGGACGGACGTATGTGTTCCGGCCTGGACGCAGAGGGCATACTCAGGGAATTAAAACGCCGGTGATGTAAAGTCTGATATGGTTTCCTGCCCTGCTTTTCTTCAGCTCCCGGCCATCTGCGCATTGGATCCTGCCGCTGTCAGTCAGCTGGTCCAGTCTGCGCTGGGACAGGTGCAGTTTACTTTTTAATATGGCATGTACCCGTACGGGAAGCGGGTATGGGTTATCAATCAACAGGACGATGGAGGAGGCTGGGTCAGCAGATGCAGGTGAATCAGCCAGTTGGAAAACCTGGCCTTCTACGTGGTAGGAAGGCAGCTGTATTACGGTACCATTCTGGCGGAGGAAGCCGGTGTCCATGGCGTACTGCATAGCCAGGGAAGGGTCGTTTCCGTGAAAGCGGGAGAGCAGCCCGGTAGGAAGGCTTCCGGGATTTACGCGGGAATAGATGGCTGCGTTCCAGGTGGAGCTGCAGCAGGAGCATTTATAAATCAGCCATATATCCAGGTACTTTCCCTGGGCATTGACCCGGAACTGTCCGGAGCTTATGAATTCCTGTCTGGTATTGCATTTTTTACAGTATCTCACAGGAGAAGGCGGCCTGTCATACTGTATGGTCCATTTGATGTCTTTCATATTGTATTCCTTTCCTGTCTGTCTGGCGGAGCACGGGTTCTGCGGGCAGTAAAGAGTGTAACATCCTGACAGGCGGATACCAACCTAATTCTTGTTTGATAAATAAAGTTGAGACATACAGATGGGATGCAAAAAGCCCGGACAGATGCGATTGATTCGCATGGGTCCGGGTCTTTTATGCTTATTTGCCTTTCTTTTCCTGGCCTATGATTCGCTGTATGCTTTTAAGTGACAGACAGTATAGGGAGGACAGCTCGTCCGTACTTGCGCCGGACAGATAATCACTGTAAATCTGGTGATTGCGAAGACGAAGCTCCTGTCGGGTGGAGGTCCCCTCACCCCAGCGCTTTTTGTGCCCGGCAGTCTTCGGTATATATATCAGCGCGGCAGAGATAAAACAAATTAAAACAGAACAGGAGATGCAAAATTATGAAGTATTTTTTAGTGGAAGGAAACATAAAAGACGCCGGCAGGATGACGGATGATATCATGAAAGAGCATATGGCCTACACCCAGGCAGCCATGGCTCGGGGGATGATATTCATGTCCGGTCTGAAGGCGGATATGAGCGGCGGCATATCCGTCATGAGGGCAGAGGATGCAGGTGAATTACAGGAATCCCTGGACAACGAGCCGTTTTTTGTCCACGGAATACAGGAGTACAGGGTGGTTGAATTTGATGCCCATTATGTAAATAAAGCGCCGGGTGGGTGGCTTGGCAGGAAAGGATGAAACGAACAAAGGCATGTCTGGCCGGCCTTTTGATACTTGCTTCCGGAAAAACTTTATGTCCTCTATACGGCAAACATGTGATCCAAACCGTTTGCCTCCCTTTCCATGATTTTCTCTTGTATAATAACTGTCGTTAATAGGTTTCATTTTAAGCGTTGGCGTGGTTGGTTTCAGAGATTGTTAAACATTTACTTTTTTAGTATGTGGTAGTAATAGTGTTAAGATTGTGTTATAATTGCATTTATATAAAAATACTAAAAAAGGGGAATTATGCGTATGAAAAAGAAACCACTTGCACTATGGATTTTTATTGGATTGGCATTAGGTATTGTGGCAGGTATGTTGTTGATGAGCCGGCCGGACATTGCGGAAATTTACATCAAGCCCTTTGGCACCCTGTTTCTGAACCTGCTGAAATTCATCGTAGTCCCCATTGTCTTGTTCTCCATCATGAACGGTGTTATTTCCATGAAGGATATTAAGAAGGTGGGAAGCATTGGAGGTAAGACAGTCATCTATTATATGTGCACTACCTTTTTTGCGGTTACCCTGGGACTTTTGATAGCGAATCTGTTCAAAAAGGGATTTCCGGTGCTGTCCACCAGCTCCCTGGAGTATACGGCAGCGGAAGCACCCAGTTTTATCCAGACCCTGATTGGCATTTTCCCAAGCAATATCATACAGCCCATGGCCGAGGCATCCATGCTTCAGGTAATCGTGGTGGCTTTGCTCTTTGGCTTTGGCACCATTGTGGCGGGAAAGAAGGGAGAGGTGTTTGGAAACTTTGTGGAGAGCGCCAATGATGTGTCCATCGCGGTTATGTCCTTCATCATCAAGCTGAGCCCTATCGGCGTGTTCTGTCTGATTACGCCTGTGGTGGCTGCCAACGGACCTCAGATACTGGGCAGCCTGGCCTTTGTGCTTCTGGTGGCCTATATTGGGTACATACTCCACGCCTCATTGGTGTATTCGCTGACCGTGAGGTCTCTTGCGGGCATTGGACCGCTTAAGTTTTTCAAGGGCATGGCACCGGCTATGATAATGGCGTTTTCCAGCGCATCCTCTGTAGGCGCCCTTCCTCTTAACCTGGAATGCGCGGAAAAGTTAGGGGCCAGAAAAGAGATTGCCAGCTTTGTGCTTCCACTGGGAGCTACCATCAATATGGATGGAACCGCCATTTACCAGGGCGTGTGCGCTGTGTTCATCGCTTCCTGTTATGGAATCAACCTGACTCTGCCCCAGCAGATTGTCATTATACTGACAGCTGTTCTGGCTTCCGTGGGCACGGCCGGCGTGCCGGGCTCCGGTATGATTATGCTGGCTATGGTGCTTCAGAGTGTAGGGCTTCCTGTGGAAGGCATTGCCCTTGTGGCTGGTATTGACCGTCTGTTTGACATGGGACGTACCACGGTAAATATTACAGGAGACGCTGCCTGCGCAGTGATTGTTTCCCATCTGGAGAATAAGAGGTTAAAGAAGGCTTAAGCCCGAAGTTCTAACCCATGAGCCCCGGGGTATTGGCAGGAGAATATTGGATAAACATTTGAGAATAATGGTTGACAAGCAGATATTTTCCATATAAACTGACAGAGTGAGGCGAAAATGCCTTTCGGATACAGCAGGAGAGCTGCCGTATTCAGTCATATTACAACAGGGAGCTTGTGGAGCAGGCTGAGAGGAAGTAATCGAACTTCGACCTATTAAACCTGATTTGGATAATGCCAACGTAGGGAAATATGGAGTATGCACTAGCTTGCATGATATGAATGGTCCATTCCTTACCGGTATGGGCCCTTTTGCGTCCTGAAGTATATCTGGCGTGACGTGGGCAAATGAACACGGTTTAATGGATTATGTGTGAAAATTGCTTTTTACCACATGCGGGCTCCGGGCGAAGAGGAGGAAAACATGGATTATACCACACAGATGGACGCAGCCAGGAAAGGAATCCTGACAGAGGAACTGAAAAGGGTGGCGGAAAAGGAATTGTTTGAACCAGCAGAACTGATGCGGCTGGTGGCCGAGGGCAAGGCTGCCATTCCTGCCAACCGGCTGCATACCTGTCTGGAGCCAAATGGAATCGGATCCAGGCTTAAGACGAAAATTAACGTAAACCTTGGCACTTCAAGGGACTGCAAGGACTTGGACATGGAATTACAGAAGGTAAACGATGCTGTGAGGATGGGGGCAGAGTCCATTATGGATCTGAGTTCATGGGGGGATACCCGCACGTTCAGAAGAAAGCTGACCACCCAGTGCCCTGCTATCATAGGCACTGTTCCCATCTACGATGCCGTGGTCTATTACCACAAACCGCTGAAGGAAATTACTTCACAGGAGTGGCTGGATATTGTAAGGATGCATGCAGAGGATGGGGTGGACTTCATGACCATCCATGTGGGAATCAACCGGCAGACAGCGGAGCGCTTCAAGAAGGCGAGGCGCCTTACCAATATTGTTTCCAGGGGAGGCTCCATCATATTTGCCTGGATGGAAATGACGGGAAAGGAAAATCCGTTTTATGAGCATTTTGACGAGATACTGGATATCTGCCAGGCCTATGATGTGACCCTGAGCCTGGGAGACGCCTGCCGTCCGGGATGTATTGAGGATGCATCGGATATATCCCAGATTGAGGAGCTGGTGACGCTGGGCGAGCTGACCAGAAGGGCGTGGAAGAAGAATGTGCAGGTCATCATAGAAGGACCGGGCCACATGCCTTTGGACCAGATTCAGGCCAATATGAAGATACAGCAGACCATATGCCAGGGAGCCCCCTTCTATGTCCTTGGCCCTCTGGTGACAGACATTGCTCCGGGATATGACCATATCACCGCAGCCATAGGCGGAGCCCTGGCCGCTGCCAGCGGAGCGTCCTTTTTGTGCTATGTTACGCCGGCTGAACATCTGAGGCTGCCGGACCTGGACGATGTTAAGGAGGGCATCATGGCGTCCAAGATTGCCGCTCATGCAGCTGATATTGCAAAAGGCATAAGAGGGGCGGCACAGTGGGACCGCGAGATGAGTACGGCCCGGAAAAAACTGGATTGGGAGCGTATGTTTGAGCTGTCCATTGACCCGGAAAAAGCCAGGAAATACCGGGAATCAGCCAAACCGGAAAAGGAGGACACCTGTTCCATGTGCGGTAATTTCTGTGCGGTGAAGAACATGAACCGGATATTGGATGGGGAAATTGTGAGTATTTTTGATGAGTGATGGGAGTGGATGGAGGGAGGTTTTCGCCTGATACAGCCCTTTGCCAACAGCATTTTAATAAAACAATGGGAAGGAAAATCCGTGTTTTGGATTTTCCTTCCCATTAACTGTTGTATAGCCGTAAATAGAATTCGGCTTTGAGATTAAATTAATCCTCCAAACTGCAGGAACAGAGGAGCAAATACCAGAGACACAATCGTCATCAGCTTAATAAGAATGTTGATGGAAGGACCTGAGGTATCCTTGAAGGGATCGCCTACGGTATCGCCAACTACAGCAGCCTTGTGAGAATCACTGCCTTTGCCTCCGTGGTTTCCTTCCTCGATGTACTTCTTTGCATTATCCCATGCGCCGCCGGAGTTGGACATGAAGATGGCCATTAATACGCCGGTTACCAGAGCGCCGGTCAGAAGTCCGCCAAGGGCAGAAGGGCCAAGGATGAGGCCGGTTGCCAGAGGCGCCAGCACTGCCATCAGACCTGGCAGGAACATCTCGCGAAGGGCGGCTTTGGTGGAGATGGATACGCAGGAAGCGTAGTCAGGACGGTCAGTTCCCTTGAGAATGCCGGGGGTTTCCCTGAACTGGCGGCGTACCTCCTCAATCATCTGATGGGCGGCCTTGGATACGGATTCCATGGTCATGGCGGAGAAGAGGAAAGTCAGCATTCCGCCGATGAAAAGTCCAGCAATGACATGCGCGTTGAGGATGTCAATGGTGGTGAGCTTTACTGCTTCCGCGTAGGAAACAAACAGGGCCAGAGCTGTAAGAGCAGCGGAGCCAATGGCAAAACCCTTGCCGATGGCAGCGGTTGTATTGCCCACAGAGTCCAGCTTGTCGGTTATATCCCTGACGTTTTTGTCCAGACCTGCCATTTCAGCGATTCCGCCTGCGTTGTCAGCGATGGGGCCGTAAGCATCGATGGCTACGGTGATTCCGGTGGTGGACAGCATGCCTACGGCTGCCAGGGCAATTCCGTAAAGGCCCATAAGTTTGTTGGAAATCAGAACACCCACACATACCAGCAGGATGGGGACGGCAGTTGACTGCATTCCCACTGCAAGGCCGCTGATGATGGTGGTGGCGGAGCCGGTTTCAGACTGCTTGGCAATCTTCTTGACAAAACGGTAGTCGCCGGATGTATATACTTCAGTGACAGCACCAATCAGCACGCCTACCAATAAGCCTGTAATGATGGTAAAGGCTGCCATGAAATTACCGAAGAATATGCGGCTGAGGATAAGGGAGCAGACCACTACCAGGGCGGTTGCGCTGTACTCGCCTGTCTTTAACGCCTTGTGCGGATCGGAATTGCCGATGCTCTTGACTAACAGGGAGCCTATGATTGCGGCAATGATACCGCATGCTGAGAGCATCAGCGGGAAAACGATGCCTGCTTCCTGATAGAACACAAGGCCCAGTGTCAGGGCTGAAATCAGGGAACCTACATAGGATTCAAACAGGTCGGCGCCCATGCCGGCCACATCGCCTACATTGTCGCCTACGTTGTCGGCAATAACGGCAGGGTTACGGGGATCCTCGGGGATGCCGGCCTCTACCTTACCTACCAGGTCAGCGCCAACATCAGCTGCCTTGGTGTAAATGCCTCCGCCCACACGGGCAAAGAGTGCGATGGAAGAAGCGCCCAGGCTGAAGCCTGATAAAACGGATACATCCCTTGTAAGTATGTAGAGAACGCCTACGCCCAGCAGGCCCAAGCCTACCACGGCCATTCCCATAACGCTTCCGCCGGAGAATGCAAGTGCCAGTGCACGGTGCATACCGGATGTACGGGCAGCGTTAGCGGTACGGCTGGTGGCGCGGATGGCGGCGTTCATGCCCAGATAACCGGCCATGGTGGAAAATCCGCTTCCCACAAGAAAACATCCGGCCGTAATCCAGTTCCGTGTTCCGAAACCGATGACAAAGAATAACACAGCTACAAAGACGACCAGTATGCGGTACTCGGAAGCCAGGAACGCATTGGCGCCCTCTGCGATTGCGTCGGCAATCTCACGCATCTTGTCAGTGCCTGGATCATCCTTGACGACCTGCTGTCTTAGAATGACGGCAAACAGGAGTCCCAGCAGCCCCACTACTGGGACTAAGAATAACATTTGTTCCATAATACCCTCCTAATTATTGGTTAAGATAAGATCTTCTTAATGGGATTGTAACAGAGTTACTGGGATTTTTCAACAAAAAATATTAGAATACATTAAAATAATTGTGGCAAATCAATAACCGGAAGGAGGTGTATAAGGACATGCAGGCCAATCCGGGGGCGGAAGTATCTGTTTCCGATTCCGCCTATGCGTGGCTGCGTCTCCATGGCAGAGCCGGATATTAACGGAATGCAGAATGTATCCGGAAAAATTACATCATTTACCTGGATTTTGCCATGGTTCATTGGATTGGCTGGGGTTATGCTTGACTGCACAGTATGAATTTGCCCAGAAGGAGGGAAAAGCAGATGCAGATATTCCAGCCAATATGGTATACCATTCCTGAATTCTCAAAAGAGATTCCGGTCTGTGTATACCACAAGAAGAATGAATTGGCTGACAGCAGGGAGAGACAGAAGAAGGAACCTGTACGCAATCTTCATGTGTTGGCCAGGTCCGGCATGGAATGGGACGGAATCAAGAGAGTTATTTTGCGGATATCAGCAGACGACTACTATAAACTATATATCAACGGAATCTTCATCGCCCAGGGACCGGCGCCGTCATACCCGGAACATTATTATTACAATACACTGGACATTACGCCTTTCCTTCATCAGGGAAAGAACATAGTGGCCGTCCATCTCTATTACCAGGGCCTGGTCAACCGGGTTTGGAACAGCGGGGACGGCCGTTTTGGCGTGGCGGCGGAGCTGACCGTGGAGGATGAGACGGAGGAACTGGCGGGAGCGGCCTTCTCCGGCCGCAGCCTGCGCTGGAGATACCAAATATGCCATGCCTGCTCAGGAGATGTCATCGGATATGATACACAATTTCTAGAGAATTTTGACAGCCGGAAATGGGATGAGGGCTGGAAGCTTCCTGAGTACGAGGACAGGGATTGGCCTTACATGGTACAGGCAGAATGGGCGGATTACCGGCTAACGGAACAGCCCGTGAAGATGCTGGATATATATGAGATTAAGCCAAAGCAGATGAAGGAAGAGCCAATACCGGCAGAGGAAGAAACCTCGCCGGCAAAGGAAGAACTCCCACCGAACAAAAAAAGGTCCGCACAGTCAAAAGAGAATCCATCCCGCTCATCCTGGTTCGTAGACATGGGACAGGAGATAACCGGTTCCCTGGTAATCCGGGCAGCGGGGAAGGCCGGGGACAGGGTCATTATACGGTGCGCGGAGGAGTGCCGGGATGAGGATGTCCGCTATGATATGCGCTGCAACTGCCGCTACGAGGAGATATGGACCCTGGACAACGGCACGTGCACCCTGGAGCCTTATGACTATAAGGGATTCCGCTACGCCAGAATCATACCGGATACCGGAGTGAAGATCGAGGATATAAAGGGTCTGGTGCGCCATTATCCCATGGATACAGGTCTCTGTACCGTAAAGAGCAGTGACGGAAATTTAGATCGCATATTTGCCATCTGCAAGAATGGGGTAAGGCTGGGAACCCAGGAAGGATACCTGGACTGCCCTACCAGGGAAAAGGGACAGTATCTGGGAGACGCCGTGGTGACGGCCCATTCCCAGGTATGGCTTACGGGAAGCGTGGAGATGCTTCGCAAGTGTATAGGACAGTTTGCCCTTACCAGACACATTTGCCCCGGTCTTATGGCGGTGGCGCCCGGTTCTTTTATGCAGGAAATTGCGGACTTTTCATTACTGTGGCTGGAACTCCTTCTGACTGACTACCGGTTTACAGGGGATAAGGATTTCCTGCGGTCCCATTACCGGACAGCCGCCGGTGTGATGGAGCATTTCAGAACATATGCCAGGGAGGACGGACTGCTGGTTCAGGCAGGGGATAAGTGGAATCTGGTGGACTGGCCGGAAAATCTGCGGGACGGATATGATTTTGAGCTGAGCCGTCCGGTGGTGGCATATGGATGTCATAACGTCTTAAACGCTCTGTATACCGGGGCGGCGAAAAACCTGACAGAGATAGAAAAAATACTGGGTTTGGCTCCTTCCATGGATTGGGGAAAACTGCGGGATTCCTATATAAAGGCGTTCTACCGTCCAAAAAAGGGGCTTTTTGCGGACAGTGAGACAAGCAGCCACTGTGCCCTGCACTCCAACGTCTATGCTGTATATTATGGATTAGAGCCCGGGGAAGCCTCCGGCGGGATAGGGGATTTCCTGGTAAAAAAGGGACTGGCCTGCGGTGTGCTGGTAAGTTATTTTTATCTGAAAGCCCTGGCCAGACTTGGCCGGTATGAAGATGTGTTCCGGTCTATTGTGAATGAATCCGAACATGGATGGGTGAATATGCTGAGAGAGGGGGCAGATACCTGCTTTGAGGCATGGGGGAAGGAACAGAAGTGGAACACCAGCCTCTGCCATCCGTGGGCTAGCGCTCCCATCCCTGTGCTGATTGAGGAGATTGCAGGTTTTGTGCCGGACCCCGGCCAGGCGCGGGGCTTTGGGCTGCTTCCCCATATTCCGGCAAAGCTGAGCCATATCGCTATGAGTGTGCCGTTCAGAGGAAAACGGTATGCGGTCAGGAAGGACAATGGGAAGGAAAGGATAAAATTTTACAGGATAAACGATGATATGTCCATGGAAGAAATCCATCAGGAATGCTAAGATAAATGTGCCGCCGCTAAAAGCGGCAGGAC
>OBUT01000447.1_pt1 | contig 10661 bp, 11 predicted proteins | sample 1475941 | NCBI WGS metagenome assembly OBUT01 (sample SAMEA2579956, study PRJEB22360) | human gut metagenome | biome: human gut; feature: human-associated habitat; material: faeces | place: Denmark | collected 2008/2010
AGCCGTATACATCGGATACAGCGGGGGCCGGCTGTGTATGTGCAGAGACAGCCAGGGGCTGCGAAAAGGATAAAGGAGGAAAAAAGATGACCGGAAAACGTGCGGATTATATAACGTGGGACGAATATTTTATGGGGGTGGCGTTGTTGGCGGGAAGACGTTCCAAGGACCCCAGCACACAGGTGGGCGCCTGTATCGTCAGCCAGGACAATAAGATTCTGTCCATGGGATATAATGGTTTCCCCAAAGGGTGTTCTGACGACGAATTCCCCTGGAGCAAGGAAAATGAGAAGGAAGACCCCTACAATTCCAAATATTTCTACTCCACACACAGCGAGTTAAATGCTATCCTTAATTACAGAGGGGGAAGTTTGGAGGGAAGCAAGCTCTACGTGACTCTGTTTCCCTGTAATGAGTGCGCCAAGGCCATTATACAGGCAGGAATCAAGACCATTGTATACAGAGAAGACAAATATGCGGACACGCCGGCGGTGAAGGCGTCCAAGCGTATGCTGAATGCAGCGGGAGTGCGCTATTACCAGTACCAGTCCACAGGCCATAAAATCGAGCTAGAGGTATAGTCTCATGAAGATACTGCTGACGGCTGTCAACGCGAAATATATACATTCCAATCTGGGAATTTACAGCCTGAAGGCCTACGCGGACCAGGTATTGGGGCTGGGTGAAGCGGGCGGCAGGAATGCCCGGGAGGAAAACAGGGAAACCGGGACATGCCGGGAGGACCTTGCAGAGCCGTGTATTGAGCTGGCCGAGTATACCATCAACCACCAGCTGGACCTGATTCTCCAGGATATATTCAGAAGAGAACCGGATGTGATTGCCTTTTCCTGTTATATCTGGAATATAGAATATATCAGATACCTAATCGCGGATTTAGGGAAAATACTGCCGGATGTTCCCATATGGCTGGGAGGACCGGAAGTGTCCTTTGATGCGGCTAACGTACTTCGGGAGCTGCCGGAGGTAACAGGTATCATAAAGGGGGAGGGAGAGGAAACCTTTGCACGGCTGGCCGGATATTATGTGGATAAGTGGTGCGAAAAAGGAACGGACAGTGGAAAAAGCCTGCCGGACATACAATCCGGTCTGGAAGATATACCCGGGCTTGCTTTTCGCCTTCCCGATGGTACATTGGCAGATACCGGTGTCCGCCAGGTCATGGATATGAGCCGGATACCATTTCCATATAAGCATATGGACATAAAGGATTTGGAGCACCGCATCATTTATTACGAGAGCAGCCGGGGCTGCCCCTTCTCGTGCAGCTACTGCCTGTCCTCCATTGATAAGAGCGTACGGTTCAGAAGCCTGGAACTGGTCCTTGATGAGCTGGCTTATTTCCTGGCAGCCAGAGTGCCGCAGGTAAAGTTTGTGGACAGGACCTTTAACTGCAATAAAAAACATGCCATGGCTATATGGCAGTTTATTCAAAGTCAGGATAACGGAGTCACCAATTTTCACTTTGAGATAGCCGCAGACTTGCTGGACCAGGAGCAGATGGAGCTTTTGAGCCTGATGCGTCCCGGACTGGTACAACTGGAGATTGGCGTCCAGTCCACTAATCCGGACACGCTTAAGGCCATACGCCGCAAGACAGATATAGACGAGATACGCCGTATTACCGGCACAATCAATAAAGGGCATAACGTTCACCAGCATCTGGACCTGATCGCAGGCCTGCCCAATGAGAATCTGGAATGTTTCCGCCGTTCATTCAACCAGGTGTATTCCATGGAGCCGGAGCAGCTCCAGCTGGGCTTCCTGAAAGTGCTTAAGGGTTCTTATATGGAAGAAATGGCGCCGTCCTATGGTCTGTGTTATTCTTCCAGGCCGCCCTATGAGGTCCTGTCCACCCGGTGGCTTTCCTACAGAGACATCCTGGAACTAAAGGGTGTGGAAGATATGGTGGAGGTGTATTATAACAGCAGGCAGTTTGTCCATACCCTGGCCGAGCTTGCGGGAGAATACGGTTCGCCTTATGAAATGTTTCTGGATATGGCTGCATATTACCGGGAAAACCATCTCTCCGGCATCAGCCACAGCCGGATAGCCAGATATGAGATACTGTACAGCATCATAGCCAGACATGGGGCTGCGGGGATGGATGCTTCTGTCATGGAAAGGTTCAGGGACCTTCTCATGTATGATCTATATCTCAGGGAAAATGTAAAAAGCCGTCCCTCCTTTGCCCGCGACCAAAGCCCCTATAAACAGGCTGTCCGGCAGTTTTTTCAAAGGGAGGAGGAATGCCCCCTGTACCTTGCGAATTATGAAGGGTATGATTCCAGGCAGATGAGTAAGATGGCCCACATTGAGGCCATGGGAGACGGAACCCTGGTGCTGTTTGACTACAGGCACAGGGACCCGCTGACGTATAATGCAAGGGCATTCAGAATCAGGTGATGGACCTTGCAATGTTGTAAATGCAACGAAAATGTTGCCATGAAAGGATTGGATATATGTTACAGAAGACCATTTTAAATCAACCTGAGACTGGCAGAAAATCTGACAGAGAGATAAAATCTAACAGAGGGATAAAATCTAACAGAGGGACAAAAGCTGACAGGAGGACAACAGCTGGCGGCGGCACAAAAACTCAGAGAAAGCCGAAAGCCGTCAGGGAGACAAAAGCAGAACTCACCGCCCGTATTGACCGTATCCTGACTGCATTGGACAGGGAATACGGTACGCAGTACCGCTGTTATCTGAATTACGAGACTCCCTGGCAGCTGCTGATTGCGGTCATCATGAGCGCCCAGTGCACGGATGCCAGGGTGAATATTGTGACAGCTGATTTGTTTCGGAAGTACGATTCACTGGAAAAGTTTGCCATGGCGGATTTAAAGGAATTGGAGCAGGATATCCATTCCATTGGGTTTTATCACATGAAAGCTAAGAATATCATTGCCTGCTGCCGGGACCTGGTGGAACGGTTCGGGGGAGAGGTGCCAAGAACCATAGAGGAGCTAACCTCCCTTGCCGGCGTGGGTCGTAAGACAGCCAATGTCATACGTGGAAACATATACAATGAGCCCAGTATCGTGGTGGATACCCATGTAAAGCGTATTTCCAGGAAGCTGGGCCTTACAAAAGAGGAGGAGCCGGAGAAGATAGAGTATGATCTGATGAAGGTGCTGCCAAAGGACCACTGGATTCTGTGGAACATACACATCATTACCCTGGGGCGTACCATTTGCATTGCGAGGCGCCCTAAATGCTGTGAATGCTTTCTGCGGGAGGAATGTCCGGGCAGAGAGGAGTAAGATTTTTTGAATCCTTTCTCTTTGCCAGGCGGTACTTTCCTCCGCCAGACGGTCTTTCCAACCGCCGCCCAGTCTTGCCCACTGCCCGCCTTACCTCCGGCTCTGGAACTCAGAGTGGAGAACCCTTAGCTGATTTCTTTATATTCTATTATTTCCAGTTCCATTTCCTCCATAAGTGTAGTAGAATGGGTCATAAATATGAGAATTGTTTTAAAATACGGCTTCATGTGGTTTGCGGTGTTTATTTATTATTGGAAAGAGGAAGATATGACGAATTCATACATAGCCCTGGACCTGGAGACTACGGGATTGGAGGCCAGGCTGGAAAAGATTACGGAGATTGCTGCCTTGAGGGTGGTGGACGGCCGGGTGGAGGAGAGGTTTGTCACTCTGGTGAATCCTATGCGGCAGCTGGGAGAGCGGATTAGGGCGCTTACGGGGATTACGGATGATATGGTGAAGGATGCCCCTGTGATTGAGGATATTATTGGGGATGTGGTCCGGTTCTGCGGAAATCTGCCTTTGCTGGGGCATAATATATTGTTCGATTACGCTTTCCTGAAACGGGCGGCAGTGAACAGCGGGCTGGATTTTGAACGGGAGGGGATTGATACTCTTGGCATCTGCCGGCTGTTCATGCCTGCGGATGTGAAACGGAATCTGACCTGCGCCTGCTCTTTTTATGAGGTTACTCAGTCCACGGCCCACCGGGCACAGGCGGATGCGGAGGCGGCCCATGGGCTGTATCAGGTGATGATGGCCCGCCATGGGAAGGAGCATCCGGAGGCTTTTGCGGCGAAACCCTTGATTTATAAGGCAAAAAGAGAACAGCCTGCCACAAAAAGGCAAAAAGAATACTTGCACGATTTGTTAAAATGTCATAGAATAGACGTAGCTGTGCAGATAGATGCCATGAGCCGCAGTGAGGTGTCGCGGATGATTGACAATATTATCTCCCAGTACGGACGGATGACCAGCAGAATATCCGGGGAACAGAAAGACTAAAGAAGAGATTCTGAGGCATATTATTAAAAGAGGTGAATGTTCAATGCTTAATATGAGAGATCCAAAGACCAAGAAGATCATTTCCACCATCATTGTTGTTGTATTAGTGTTGGCTATGATTGTTCCTATGGCCTTAAGCGCACTTATGTATTAATTGCATTACAGTTTGGAAGAGGAGAATTTATGAGGAATCGTATAGGAAATGCCGGACTGACAGCGGCCATCAGTATGGCGCTGCTTGCGGCATTTCCAGTGATTGCCTGGGCGGCGCCTGTGCTGCCGGCCGGGATAACCGCAGGTAGCCAGAGCCTGGCCGGAATGACGGCTGAGGAGGCGAAGGCAGCGGTCCAGAAATATGTGGACGGCCTGGCGGCCCAGTCAGTGACCCTTAGCGTGGATGGACAGGACGTGGCCACCACGGCGGGGGAGCTGGGCTTTCACTGGATTAACACAGACGCAATTGATGAGGCGGCCGGCCAGTATGCCGGCGGCAGCCTGATTAAACAGGACATGATTGAAAAAGATCTGGCGGCAGCGCCTGTGGATGTTGAACTGGAGACAGAAGTGGATTCCGCGAAGGTGAAGGCCTTTGTGGATACACAGTGCCAGGGAATCACGGCGGAGCCCCAGAATGCATCTATAACCAGAGAAAATGGACAGTTTGTCATTACGGACTCTGTGCCCGGACGCGTGGTTGACGTGGCGGGAACGGAGGCAGCCCTTAACGAGGCACTGGAAGCCGGACTGGACCAGCCCATAGAGGTAACGGCCCAGGTAACAGAAGAACAGCCGGCCATTACCAGTGAAGCCCTGGCCACCATACAGGATGTGCTGGGCACATATACAACTGATTTCAGCAGCAGCGGCGCAGCCCGCTCCACCAACCTGGCAGTAGGCGCGGCTAAGATTAACGGCCATGTGCTCATGCCGGGGGATGTCCTGTCAGGCTATGAATGCCTGCAGCCTTTTACCACAGCCAACGGGTATAAGACAGCGGCGGCTTATGAGAATGGCCAGGTTGTGGGCAACCACGGCGGGGGGGGCCGGTCTGGCGGAGGCGTGTGCCAGCTGGCTACCACTCTGTATAACGCTTCCCTGGAGGCGGAGGTGGAGATTGTCCAGAGACAGAACCACTCCATGATTGTCACCTATGTGAAACCATCCAGGGACGCGGCCATTGCAGGCACTTATAAGGATATTAAGATAAAGAACAATTACAGTACCCCTATTTATGTGGAAGGGTATACCTCCGGCAGGAAGCTTACTTTTACCATATACGGCAAGGAGACCAGACCGGCTAACCGCAAGGTGGAATACGTGTCAGAGACCCTGGGAAGCACCAGTCCGGGCGAGCCCCAGCTCATTGTAGACAACACCCTGGCTCCGGGAGCAAGGGTCAAGGTGCAGTCCTCCCATACAGGACTCAAATCCAGATTATGGAAGGTAGTGACTGTGGACGGTGTGGAGCAGGAGAGAACCCTGCTAAACAAGGACACCTACAATGCATCCAAGGCCATTTACCGGGTAGGTCCTGATCTGCCGGTGGCATTGCCGGTGGTGCCGGATGTGACGGCGCCTGTGGATACAGCTCCGGCAGAGACAGCGTCGGTAACCGGCGTGGAGGGAGGCCCGGGCGTGACGCAGTCGGCTCCTGAGCCGTCTCCGGCTCCGGAGGCGAATCCGGCTCCGGCAGCAAACCCGGCTCCGGCAGCGAATCCGGCACCCGCAGCAAACCCGGCTCCGGCCGGGGGAGGTCCCACGGTCACCCCGGCGGAGGGACCATAATGCGGACGGCCGGACAGGGACCAGGCGGATTTGAGAAGCGCGACGGCTTCATGAGGCCGGGTCAGGATTTGGTGATGGCAGGTTATGCCGGATTTGCGGGGACTGTAAAGATAGGAGCTGAAAAGCGGGATGTCCTTAAGGAGCGCTTTTCACCTATGTTCTTAAGGTGTCTGGATGAAACGGAGCCATATTCCGTGAAACAATGGATAAAACGTGAACAGAAGGAGGAGCCCTGCTCCTTCACTGCTTACGAGTATGCAGGAGAGGGCGGCGCTTTAGCTGCCCTTTGGAATTTAACAGGTATATTTAACGCGGGAATTGATGTGGACCTCAGGTGTATGCCCATGCGGCAGGTAACGGTAGAGGTGTGCGAGTTATTTGAACTGAATCCCTACCGGCTGTACAGCGGAAACTGCGCCATCCTGGCGTCAGACAGGGGCGGGCAGCTGGTGAGGAGGCTTAGGGCAGAGGGAATTCCCGCGGGCGTCATCGGAAGTGTGGCGGAGGGAAATGCCAGACGGATACGCCATGGACAGGAGGGCGCGGGATTTTTGGAGCGGCCCCAGCCCGACGAACTGACTAAGATGATATGAGACAGTTAATAAGCTATGTAAACTAAAAGCTATGTAAACATGGAAGGATGGAGGATGATATATTATGAGAGAAAAGATACTTGCAGTCATTGAGAAAAACAGCAGAATCGACCTTAAGGACCTGGCCGTACTGCTGGGAGAGAGCGAAATAGCGGTGGCCAACGAGATAGCGGAGATGGAGAAGGAACACATCATCTGCGGATACCACACACTGATTAACTGGGATAATACCAGCGAGGAAAAGGTAGTGGCTTTAATCGAGGTAAAGGTGACTCCTCAGAGGGGCATGGGCTTTGACAAGATAGCGGAGCGTATTTACCAGTACAGCGAGGTTGAGGCCGTGTATCTCATGAGCGGCGCCTATGACTTTACCGTATTCATCGAAGGCAGGACCATGCGCCAAATTGCCCAGTTCGTATCGGACAAGCTGGGACCGATGGAATCCGTACTAAGCACTGCAACCCATTTCGTATTGAAAAAATACAAAGACCACGGCACCATTATCAGTGAGCAGGTGCAGGATGAAAGGATGCTGATTACTCCATGAGAAACCCATTATCAGATAAAATCGTAAAGATACCGCCGTCAGGTATCCGTAAATTCTTTGATATTGTAAGCGAGACGAAGGACGCCATCTCCCTGGGCGTGGGCGAGCCTGACTTTGAGACGCCCTGGCACATCCGCGAGGAGGGTATCTATTCCCTGGAAAAGGGGCGTACCTTCTACACCTCCAATGCCGGCTTAAAGCCGCTTAAAGTGGAGATATGCGAATATTTAAAGCGCAGATGCGGCGTTACATATGACCCGGACCAGGAGATACTGGTAACGGTAGGCGGAAGCGAGGCCATCGACATTGCACTGAGGGCCATGTTAAACGAGGGGGATGAGGTACTGATTCCCCAGCCCAGTTATGTATCCTATATGCCCTGCGTTACACTGGCAGACGGTGTGCCCGTCACCATTGAGCTGGAGGAAAAGGACCAGTTCAAGCTGACCCCGCAAAAGCTTCTGGAGAAGATTACTGACAGGACCAAGATTCTCGTCCTTCCCTTCCCCAATAACCCTACGGGCGCCATTATGGAAAAAGAAGAACTGGAAGAAGTTGCAAAAATCGTCCTGGAAAAGGACCTGTTTGTGATTTCCGATGAGATTTATTCCGAACTGACATACAACGGAAAGCGCCATGTGACCATTGCCTCCTTCCCCGGCATGAAGGAGAGGACCGTGCTCATCAACGGCTTCTCCAAGGCATATGCCATGACGGGCTGGCGTCTGGGCTATGCCGCGGCTCCCCATATCATTCTGGAGCAGATGATAAAGATCCATCAGTACGCTATCATGTGCGCCCCTACCACCAGCCAGTACGCGGCTGTCTCAGCCATGAAGAACGGGGATCCGGATGTTTCCATGATGCGGGAATCCTACAATCAGCGCAGGCGTTTCCTTCTCCACGCCTATGAGGAGATGGGCCTTACCTGCTTTGAGCCAATGGGCGCGTTTTACACTTTCCCCAACATCAGCCGTTTTGGGATGACATCAGAGGAATTTGCCACCCGGTTCCTGGAAGAGGAAAAGGTAGCTGTGGTGCCGGGCACTGCATTTGGTGACTGCGGAGAGGGATTCGTAAGGGTTTCCTACGCCTACTCCCTGGATAACCTGAAGGAGGCCCTGGGGCGCATGGCAAGGTTCGTAAAAAGACTGGACGGCAGGGAAAAGTAGAAAGAGGCAGCATACCATGATGAATATTGTACTGTTAGAACCGGAAATGCCATCCAACACAGGTAATATCGGCCGTACCTGCGTTGCCACCCAGACCAGGCTCCATCTCATTGAGCCCCTGGGGTTTAAGCTCAATGAGAAGGCCTTAAAGAGGGCAGGGCTGGACTATTGGGAAAAACTGGACGTGACTGTGTACAGCGATTATGAAGAATTCCTGGAGCGCAATCCCCAGGCTCCGGGCAACATGTATTTTGCCACCACCAAAGCCCATAAAGTGTATTCCGACGTGTCCTACGGACCGGACTGTTATCTTATGTTCGGCAGGGAAAGCGCCGGCATCCCGGAGGAGATTCTGGTGGACAATGAGGACCACTGCATCCGGATTCCCATGTGGGGCGACATCCGTTCCCTGAACCTGTCCAATTCCGCGGCGATAGTGCTGTACGAGGCGTTGCGGCAGAATGGGTTTGAGAAACTGGAGCTCAACGGCCAGCTCCACCACCTCCACTGGAAGGATGAATAGACAGGTAAAACGGGAAGCCTATTGTCCGGCCTCAGACCTTCTCTCCGCCAAATCACTGGAAATCCGGGGATATATCTTGTCGATATTGGTAAACATGATGATTATCAGCCCCACCGCAAACAGGCCCAAGGGTATATGTAATGGCTGCATATGCAATCTTTCCGCTGCTGCCCAGGGAAGCAGGCACATTGAACAGAAGGACCAGCCCCAGGCCCATGGGTACGGCGGACCAGAGAACCCACGGGCGGGCTTTTCCCCAGTGATGGCACCTGAATGGAGTAAACGGTTTGTACATTATATACAAAGTGGGAAATGGGGCCGGTCCGACATTTCTCATGTCATAAACAACCAAATCTTTACATACCCTAGAAGTAGCTGAAACGGCAGCTTCCCGTTTCGACTAAATGTGATGGGATAAGAGTGTGGAGGGGTTGTGGATGAACGAGAAGTACGTGGAAGCCTTAGAACAGTATGACATGGAAGTAAGAGCCGTGAGAAAGGGCCGCGGTTCCTGGATTTGCGAGACAGACCAGGGCTGCAGGCTTTTAAAGGAATACCGTGGGACAGCCAGGCGTCTGGAGTTTGAGGACGAGGTCCTGGGACGGCTGGATACCAGGGGAAGCCTGAGGGCTGACCGGTACCTGAGGAACAGGGAAGGCGGCCTGATGACCGTGACCGGGGACGGCACCAGATACATATTAAAGGACTGGTTTTTGGACCGGGAATGCAATATAAAAGACGGATATGAAATACGCCAGGCCCTGTCCAGGCTGGCCATGCTGCACAGCCAGCTGCGAAAGATTGAGTTTAAGGAAGAGTGGAACATGGGCTCCATCCTCTCAGGGCCTCTGGAGGAAGAGCTGGAGCGCCACAACCGGGAAATGCAGCGGGCCCGCAATTATATAAGGTCCAAACGCAAAAAATCGGAGTTTGAGCTGTGCGTTATCGGCAGCTATCAGATGTTTTACGACCAGGCCCTGGAAGCAGTACAGGGTATACGGGAGCTATGGCCCGGGGCCGGTGAACTCCCGGCAGAGGGCGGCGGACAGTACGGAAGCGGACAGTACGGAAGCAGACAGTACGAAAGCGGACAGTACGGTACCGGAAAATGCCTGAAGCTGGGGCCATACCAGGATGACCAGGATGCCCTGGAAGCAGCGGAGGTCCAGCCCCCCGGCCAAAAGGACAGGAAGCCCCTGTACCTGTGCCATGGGGATCTGGACCAGCACCATGTGCTAATGGGAGGCAGTTACACGGCCATCATCGAGTACAACCGGATGCATCTTGGGATACAGATATCGGACCTGTACCGTTTCATGCGCAAGGTCATGGAAAAGCACGGGTGGAACCTGGACCTGGGACTGTCCATGCTGGATTCCTATGAGCGGGTGCTGCCCATGGAGCCTAAGGAGAGGGGATGTCTGTACTACCTGTTTCTTTATCCTGAAAAATACTGGAAACAGCTGAACTTTTACTACAATGCCAACAAGGCCTGGATACCGGCCCGTAATACCGACAAGCTGCGGGGCCTGGAGGAACAGCAGCAGGCCAGGAACAGCTTCCTGAAACGCCTGAAGGCGGACTGCAAAGGCTGTGTCTGACGAAAAATAATAGTGGGTTGTACTTCCTTTTTCTGGTTTGATATAGTATAATCTTAATCAGAATACGCTGCGGACCGGCCTTTCCGGCTGCACTGCTGCGGGAATGCCGGCAGGTCATTATGGAATATCACATTCAGGAGGGAGTATAAAA
>OBUT01000449.1_pt1 | contig 10583 bp, 14 predicted proteins | sample 1475941 | NCBI WGS metagenome assembly OBUT01 (sample SAMEA2579956, study PRJEB22360) | human gut metagenome | biome: human gut; feature: human-associated habitat; material: faeces | place: Denmark | collected 2008/2010
AAGCCTGCATCATCTAATTCTTTTAAATTCTCAGATAAATTAAAAGCCGTCATAACCCGATCATAAGGTTCCATCAAGAAATCCATATCAATCGTATCAAATAAATACTGAACAAAATCACCAAGCAATTTTACTTCTTCTAATGTTTCTGCTTGTTCATCGTGAACTATTCCCAAAGCACCCTCTAAATAAAATAATATATCATTTCCAGTATTTGCTTTATGAAGCATTATATGTTGATAATTTTTTTCATGGTGCATTTTCATTGGTTCTTTACTTACTTTGTCTTGCTGATTTTCTTGTTTTATTTTTTTATACCAGTTATCTCTATGCAAAACGAGTTCTTTTTCCGAGAATTTAATTCCTTTAGGATGTCTAGGATCATATTGTCTTACCTCTGCATGGCAATCAAAACATAATGGTATAGCATTTTCAAAAGAATCCTCTCCCCCATCCGCTTTTGCTTTTATATGATGTATCTCCATATTATTTCCACAGAATTTGTGACAAACACAACATTTTCTCCCACACGATACCAATGCTTTAATTTTTATATCTTCACTAAATGGCATCTCCCTCTATGCTTCTCCTTCCTTTTCTGCTGTTTCATTTCAAACTGCCGCTGTTTCTCTACTTCACGTTGTTCTCGGCTCACAATCTTGCGTTCAGTTTTCAACTGCTCCTGCTGCAATTTCAAGGCCTGTTGTGATTTTGTTCCAATCCCGGTATTCTTTACCTGTTTCCGCACTTCACGTTGTACCCGTTTAGGATTACGCCCTGTTTCTTTTACATCAGTTGCAACAGCCGGACTAAATCGCAGTCGATAGTAATTTTTCAGGACAAACTCATAAACCTCATAGTCTTTTGGTTCTGCCCCAAATGTAACCTTACACACAGATAACTTTCCATCTGATACACGTTCAAACACTCCCACCCAAAACGGTTCCTCAAAAAATACTGTCAATTTTCCTAATACTTTGTCCATGACAATTCCTCCTTAAAATAATTGTAATGAACAAAGAACGGACGACCCTAAGGAGGGAGGGCTACTTACACCAAATCGGTGCGACTGGACTACCTACCAGTTCTGCAAGGTTCCCTTGCGTTGTGTTTTTATCTTTGCCCCTATATATTACCACATAAACGCCTATTTTTCCACAAAAATATAGCAATCCACATATAACTGCAAACTGCCATTTATCATTCTCCTTATCTACTTTAACTTACATGGTGCTAGCACCATGTATTAATCATCGCCAAAAGGAACATTATCTTTGCCACAGCTCACTTCTTATAACCATACTCCCCAATCTCCATAGTCAAATGTTCCACTACCATGATGAAGTTTTCCGTCTGCCTTGAGATTTCTAAACGCTTCTCGCATACGAGTTAATATTTCTGGCTTTATATCCAATGAATGGTGTGCCGGAAACACTTTTTTCACAGGCAATGCCGCAACTTTTTCCAAAGAATCAAGGTATGCCTCCGGATCTGTTGACGGATAATAAGCAAACAGAATATCTTTATATACCAAATCACCTGTAAATAAATATCCCCTGCGACTTTCCCAAAAACACAAATGCCCCGGAGAGTGACCGGGAGTATGCAACACCTCAATTTCCCTACCGCCAATATCAATGATATCATGGTCTGTTAGCACTTTTGTTGGCACCGTATCAATAAGCAGGCTTCGAGTATTTCCATTCAGCAAATAACAATGTGTTTCCTCCCAATGGCGGTATTCGCTGATACTATATGTATTTGCATCGATTCTATCTATTGTAATCCAGTTATCCATTACTCCACACTCCTCAAAATCTCAATAAATTTATAGCTTCTCTATCTCTGCCAAAGAATTTTGAATATCCTTATAAACCAATGGTTGCATACTGTCTGCATAAATAGATATATCCGCTTTTTGTAATGCCGTAACAATATCTTCTTTTAATCCCGGCTTATTCTTTGCAATGATAGGAAGTAATTTTATACACTGTCTTGCCGTTATCGGCTTAACATCTCCTATATGCTTCAAATATTCGTCTATGATTTCATCAATTTTATTATCTTTATCCCATTTAGCGTTGTAGGCAATCAGCGTAAGCCCTCTTGTCCGAATGTAGGAAATATCATTGTCAATCATATCGGCTAACTTATCCATATAACAATATATCCTGTCCGATTCCTCACATTCTTTTTGCAACATCTGTAATGCTTTGTATGCCGTACTATTATTTTTGTCAAATAACAGCGTAAAATTGTCCTCAATATTTATTTCCATGCCATTTCATCTCCCATATCTTAAATCATGTTTTCGATTATAGCACTTTCTCCCGGTATCTGCCACTATAAAATACAGGGCATGGCAACCGCCACGCCCCACATTTCTTATCGTTCCAACGACTTCTCAATCTTCTGTTTCTGCCCTTTCAAGTCATTCTGTCTCTCATACATACTATCCGCTCTTTGCAGAGTTGCTTCATACGCTCCAACTGCGCCCTCACTCCCTCCCGGCAATCTGGCTCTATCTTCTTATATTCCCCAGTCAGATTGCGGATTGTATTATTGTTCTCTTTTATCTGTTCCGATACACATATCCAGTCAATCAAGTTCCGCACTTCCATATCGGTATCATACAATTCTGTTTCCGTCAGAATTTTAGCACACAGCCGCACCATGACTTTCTTCTCCATATCTGTCATATCCAATCAATCCTCACTTTCCTATCGGCTCAGTTCAAAGGCACGTTTCGGGCGTTTATTTGCCCGTTCTGCCTGTTCTAACATCTTTGCCCGTTCTACTATCGACCGCACCTGCTCTCTGCCTAAATGACGCTCCAAACGCCCCAAATCAGACGCTTGTTCCTGCAATCGGTCTATGGTGTCGCTCTGCTCCATGACCTTATCCGTCAAGCGGCTAATCTGTTTCTGTTGTCCGTCCACTTTGGCGGTCAGCTTCTTGCTTTGCTCTGCAAGCTGTACGCATTTGATAGTCAGATTTTTTACCACCTCTTTCAATTTTTCAACAAGCGGTAGCCTTTTTATCCCGGTATGCCTTTGCGCTCATCAATGCTCCCGGCTCTGCCAACTGCCATTTCACTTCTTCATCATAGGCGTGGATATTGCGTTCTATGACTTCTTTTGACTGTACCATTTTGTTGATTTCCTGCTGTAATTTTTTCTGCTGTTTCTCCAATTTTTCATTTTCGGATAACAGCTTTTCTTTATCCTCTGTCAATGTTTCCATCTGTTCTTTCAACAGAAGATTTGTAGCGGAAAGTTCTGATACTTCCTGCCGGATTGCTTCGCTATCTTCCCGTATCTGCTCGGTTTCCTGCCCTGCTGTTATCTGCTGATGAAGAATATTAGATAATTCTTCTTTACTGCCGGAAATCGTCTGTTCCAATTCTGCAACTTCTTTTGCACGCTCCTTTTTCTCAAAATCCAAAACGGATAAATGTTTCTCATGTGTTCCCTTTTTCTCCCACTCAATACCATGTTGCAACATAATTTCCGCAAGCCGTTCTTTTTCTGCCGCTACCCACTGGTTACGCTCTGTTTCGCTTCTTGTGCCGCCTTTAAATCCAAGTTCCGCAAGTGCCTTTTTTAATGATACCCTTGTTTCAAGCCCCCGCTTGCTTCCAGTCGTATAGGGTATAAAATCTATATGCAGATGTGGTGTTGCTTCGTCCATGTGGAGATAAGCAGAGAACACTCTCAATGTAGGATTGCGCTGTTGGAAGTCTTGCATATATTTATCAAGTATCTTTGCCGCAAGCTGTCCGTCCTCTGTCTTTGCTCCCATGTCGTCCTTATTCCCGATTTGTAAAATAATCTCATGGAATAGCTTCTCCTGTTTGCCGGAACAGATTTTCTCATAATAATCATCAATCCGGCGGTCACATCTGTTCTGCTTCTCGTTGTACCGGGCAAGTGCTTCATCAAATAATTCATGGTAAACATCTTTGATATTTTCGTTGCAGTATTCTATATTCAAGTGAGTGCGTTCCGGGGCAGTGTTCTTTGCATGGAATTTTCTGCTGTTGTGGTTGACAGAGCCTTTCCCTGTCATAACGCTGATTGTTCGCTTCAATAAATTTTCCTTTCTCCCTATCGGGTAATGAGCGCCGGATACGGCGCATAGCCTTTGTTACTTTCTGCGAAAGTAATGCTGTTGCCTTGCCTGTTCGTCATTGTCTGATTTTATCCAGTTCCCAATACCATGTGTTGTTTATCCGCTTTGCCCGGACGCCTAACTCTTTCTTCGCATTTTCCAGTGTCCGCTTCGATATGCCCTGTTCGTCCGCTAGATTAAAAATCTCATTGCTCTGCATGGCATTATTTGTTTCTGCCAGTTCCCGAAGTAGCCGCTTTGCCTGTTCTATTTTATTTGTTTTTGGGGCAATACCGCCTAAGACTTCATCAGCGGTAATCTCATAATCCCCTAACCATTGAAAACCGTCCTCCGACAGTTCAAATGCTTTTGGGTGTCCGAACGCCGCAAAGTTGTTTTTAATTTGCACCACAGCCCTAACCGCTGATAGGATTTTGTAATCCTAATGACCTTGTTATCAAAATCTATATCTTGCGGCGTGAGTGCTAAAAGTTCGCCAACACGCAAGCCACACCAATATAAAATCTGAAATGCTTGATAGGAATATGGCTTATCCTTTACTGCTTCGATAAATTTCAGATATTCCTCTTTCGTCCAAAAAAGCATTTCCTCCGCTTTCCCTTTCCCAAGCGGCCCGGCTTTGACAACGGGATTGCTCTTTAATTCGTAGAACCGTACCGCATGATTAAACAATGCGCTCAATTCGGATTGCAGAGTTTTCAGATAAGTCGGCGCATAGGGCTTTCCCTTTTCATCACGATAGGAAATCTGCTCATTCTGCCACTGGATAATATCTTTTGCACGAATATCACACATTTTCTTATTCTCAAACTACGGTAACAATTTTGTGCGTAAGATATGCTCCTTTGTCAGCCAAGTATTATGCTTCAGCTTCGGCTTCATATCCCTTGTGTATGCCTGCACAAATTCCCCGAAAGTCATATCCAAGTCAGCTGCTTCTCTCATACGGAAATGGTGTTCCCACTCCGTAGCTTCTCTTTTGGTCTTGAAACCTCTCTTTACTTTCCGGCAGTTCTTCCCTGTCCAGTCGTAATAATGGAACGATACATACCATGTTCCACGCTGTTCATCTTTATATGCCGCCATAGTCCGCCCTCCTTAGTTCACCACCTGCGCCATGCCATAAAATTTTTCTTCATAATATTTTCTGCTGACACGTCCGGCGATTGTAATAAAACCTTTTTCTTCCAGTTCCTCATTCATCTGTCGTACTAATTTGTAAGCAAATGGTTTGGAAACACCCAACTCCTGCGCTACCTCCCCAGCAGTTACAAAAAGTTCATTCTTCATTCAATATCCTCCTTTTTTATTTAGCGTTTTTGTTAAGTTCTGTATTTGAATTATACTTAACATTTCTGTTATTGTCAATAGCTTATTTGTTAAACTTATCTTTTTTATTAAATTTAGCATTTCTGATAAGTTTTTGTTGCTGTATTATCTAAATTATGTTAGAATATATGGAGAATACGAAACCGAGAGGTAAGCTATGGATTATACGATACGAAAAATACAAAAACAGGAATATCCGTTACTGGATAATTTTCTATATGAAGCAATTTTTGTTCCAGAGGGTATCGAACCTCCACCCAAAACTATTATTACATCTCCCGAACTACAGGTTTATGTGGAGTGTTTCGGGGAATCAAATGATGATTGGGGATTAGTGGCAGAGGTTGACGGCAAGATTGTCGGTGCCGTTTGGGTTCGCATTATGGATGATTACGGACATATAGATGATGGAACGCCCTCTTTGGCAATCTCACTTTATAAAGAATACCGGGGCTTTGGTATTGGAACAGCTATGATGAAAGAAATTCTTACCCTGCTTAAATCACATGGGTACAGCCAAGTTTCTCTTTCCGTCCAAAAAGCCAATTATGCGGCAAAGATGTATTTAAAGATTGGTTTTGAAATTGTAATGGAGAATGAAGAAGAATACATTATGGTGTACTACCTATAATCATAGAAAGGGTATTCCATTTATGAGAATCCGACCGTATATACCAAAGAAAGATTACGAATATGTATCAAAATGGATTGATAACGAAAGAACCCATGCCTTTTGGTGTGCAAATCTTTTGCCATACCCCATAACACCAAAATCTTTCCATGATTTATTAGAGAAAAATGCAATGGACTGGACGGACAGTGCTTATGTCGCAACAACTGAAAATAACGGACAGGCAGTGGGATTCTTTTGTTATTCTGTCAACACAGCAGACAATATCGGCTTTCTTAAATTTGTTATCATTGATAAAACAAAACGTGGAAAAGGTTACGGAAAAGAAATGCTGAGTCTGGCTCTGCAATATGCCTTTCAGATAACCGGCGCAAAAGCGGTTCAACTGAATGTTTTCAATGAAAACGCATTAGCGAAACAATGTTATGAAAAAGTCGGCTATATTGAAAGAAATATTGATAAAGACGTATTTGCATATAAAGATGAGTTGTGGAGCAGATGTAACATGATAGTTTCAAAACAATCATTCTAATTTTCAGAAAGGACACATGATTATGGTATTAGGAGAACGGATAAAGAGAATACGCACGTTCCGGGGCTTGACACAGCGTGAACTAGGCTTAAAATTGGGATATGAGGAACGAAATGCTGATGTTCGTATCGCACAGTATGAATCCGGCTATCGTGTTCCCAAAAACAACACTTTAATGGAAATGGCAAAGATACTGAACGTCAATTATATCCATTTTATTGGTGTCACTCCCGGTTGTGCCGAGGATATCATGCTTACATTTCTTTGGCTTGATGAAGATGACCGTAGCACAATCCATTTATTTCAGCTTGTCCGCAATCCCGGCAAATGCAACGCTTCTGATGATAAATCGGTGCGTTACTATGATAACGACAACTGGCCTGCCCATGCCCCGGTAGGTATGTGGTTAGATTATGGTTTAGTTAATGATTTCATGCGTGAGTGGTGTTTAAGAAAAGAGCAGTTGAAAAGCGGAGAGATTTCAGAGGACGAGTATTTTGAGTGGAAAATCAACTGGCCTGCTACGAGCAGTAGTGTTGATGAAAAAGGGAATGATAAGAAAAATAATAGTTACAAGTGGAAAAAACACTAGGAAGGAATTTTTATGGGAAGCGAACTGATAACTGCAAATAGCCGCGAATTGGCTACAGAATTAACCTCTTATGACACAAAAATGTTAGGAGTATTTGAGTATTTAGGCTTACCTACCGACAATATTTTAGTAAAGGTAGATGAACGTCGTAAAGTATTTAAAAATATAGAAGATGTTTTAGAATTATTATCCTCTGACACTTTAGGAAGTTCAATTTATATTTCTAAATTTTTATCTGCTGTAAGCGCTGGCTTATTTGATGCCGCATTAAATTATCTTTGGGACGAGACTGTAAGCCAATTGCGTTTTCGAGTTTCGCAATATGATATTCAATATTTCTATGATTTAGCTGTTACATCAGATAAAAGGAATAAACTTTCCACCGAAGAAGATTTAGTTAAAATTGATGATAGTGAACTCATTCAAGGTGCGAAAGAAATTGGTTTAATTTCAGATATTGGATATCGGCTTCTTGACAATATAAAGTTTATGCGCAATTGGGCTAGCGCTGCTCACCCTAATCAAAATGAATTAACGGGACTACAACTAATTGAATGGTTAGAAACATGCATTAGAGAAGTTATATCACTTCCATTATCAAATTTAACCATTCAAATAGGGAAACTGTTGCGCAATATTAAGACAAATATTTTGGACGAAGCCGAAGCCCAAACAATAAGTAATTTCTTTTGTGAATTAACTTCTGAAAAAGCTAATTCTCTTTGTAATGGTTTCTTTGGAATTTATTGTAGACCTGATACAACAAGTGATACTAAAAGAAATATAAAACTTCTATTACCAGAACTATGGGATTTAGTAGATGAAGATATAAAATGGAATTGTGGGATAAAATTTAGTAAATTCCAAATTAACAACGATCAAGCTGAAGCAAAACTTGCAAGAGAATTTCTTCAAATCGTTGATGCTGAATCATATCTCCCCGAATCGGTACGAAGTGCTGAATTAAAGATTGAATTAGAACATCTATATAATGCTCATAATGCTTCTATGAATAACTTTTATTTAGAACCACCTTATGCCAAACAAGTCCAACGCTTAATTGGCTCCAATGGCGTTCCTACTCAAATTAACGCTTACTATACTATGGTTATTATTGATGCATATCTAACCAATGGAAATGGAAGATGTTGGGGCGCAGAAGATATATACAATGAATTGATTGACAATTTTACACAAGTTCAGTTCATGCTTGCAATAACCTCATTTACGCATGACAAAATTGCAAGCAAATTGCAATTTCCCTTATGCTTAAATCAGTATAAATCTTTTCTTGCCAAAGCAGAAGATAGTGTTACTGCGCCGAAACTACTGGACTTTATTAATACAATTAGAGACTTTTCACAACCTTTATATCGTTTAAAAGAAGATGCAAAGATAATGCAACAAGTTGAACATCTCAAAAAAATTATAAAGTAAATTCAGGTATCAAAAAGGTATCACGCCTCACCTTAAAAGCCGGAAAGTCCGCTGTTTATGCAGCTTCCCGGCTTTCTGTTTACTATTCAAACTCAATCGTAGCCGGCGGCTTCCCCGTACAATCATACAACACCCGATTCACGCCCTTAACCTCATTCACAATCCTGCTGGTAACCTTCCCCAGCACTTCCCATGGAATCTGAGCGGACTCCGCGGTCATGAAATCAGATGTAAGCACGGCCCTCAGGGCAACGGCATAATCATAGGTTCTCTCATCGCCCATGCATCCAACAGACCGCATATTGGTCAGCGCCGCAAAATACTGGCCCAGATTCTTATCCACTCCGGCCTTTGCAATCTCTTCCCTGTAAATCGCGTCAGCGTCCTGAACAATGCGGACTTTATCAGCCGTCACCTCACCGATGATCCTGACGCCCAGACCAGGTCCCGGGAATGGCTGTCTGAATACCAGATACTCAGGTATCCCCAGTTCCAGTCCGGCCTTTCTCACCTCATCTTTAAAAAGCAGCCTTAAAGGCTCTACCAGTTCCTTAAAATCCACATGCTCCGGCAGTCCGCCCACATTGTGATGGGACTTGATGACAGCGGATTTGCCCAGGCCGGACTCAATCACATCCGGGTAAATTGTACCCTGTACCAGGTAATCCACGGCGCCAATCTTCTTTGCCTCTTCCTCGAACACACGTATGAACTCCTCGCCGATAATCTTACGCTTTGCCTCAGGCTCCTCCACGCCCTTCAGCCTGGCGTAGAAACGTTCCTGAGCGTTGACACGGATAAAATTCAAGTCATAAGCGCCTTCCGGTCCAAATACGGCCTCAACCTCGTCCCCCTCATTTTTGCGCAGCAGACCGTGATCCACGAACACGCAGGTAAGCTGTTTGCCAATGGCTTTGGACAGCATAACGGCAGCCACAGAGGAATCCACGCCGCCTGACAGAGCACACAGCACCTTGCCGTTACCTATCTTCTCCCTCAAAGCCTTGATGGTGGTATCCACAAAGGAATCCATCTTCCAGTCGCCGGAGCATCCGCAGACATTATATACAAAATTGGAGAGCATCCTGGTGCCTTCCTTGGTGTGAACCACCTCAGGGTGGAACTGCACCGCATAAAAATTCTTCTCCTGACACTCCATGCCGGCTACTGGGCAGGAATCTGTATGCGCAGTGATACGGAAGCCCGCCGGAACCTCTGCAATGTACACACCGTGGCTCATCCAGCATACGGTCTTGGGAGAAACGCCCTCAAACAGCTTGGAGGAAGTATCCACATCCACTTCTGTGTGTCCGTATTCGCTGACCACAGCCTTCTTTACAACGCCGTCCAGCAGATAGCTCATAAGCTGGGCGCCGTAGCAGATTCCAAGGACTGGTATTCCCAGTTCAAATATCTCCTTTGAGCAGCGAGGTGCCCCGTCTTCAAACACAACGTCCGGTCCGCCTGTGAAAATGATTCCCTTTGGATTCATTTCCTTAATTTTCTCCAGGCTCATATCATAAGGATGCACTTCACAGTATACGCTGCATTCGCGGACACGGCGTGCAATCAGCTGGTTGTACTGGCCGCCAAAGTCCAGTACGATAATCATCTCTCTGTCCATGAGATTCGTTCCTCCATTATTTTACGGATTTTCCCACCAAAACAATTATAGTAAAACTGTATCCCAGAACGGGTTTGAAAATACCCTGTATCCGACGTCCCGCAACAGCCTGTCTGCTGAAAGCTGTGCGTAACCCGCCTGCTTCCGCTGCTGCCAATGCCGAAGGCTTAACCAGATACAAACCATTTCCAAACCCGCCCTTATTATATACCTTGACCCAATTTACCGAAAAATATTTATTTCCCTATAAATTGAAAGAGATTGTACAGAATAGTACAATCTCTTTTTTATCTTTCGTATGTATACA
>OBUT01000454.1_pt1 | contig 10553 bp, 10 predicted proteins | sample 1475941 | NCBI WGS metagenome assembly OBUT01 (sample SAMEA2579956, study PRJEB22360) | human gut metagenome | biome: human gut; feature: human-associated habitat; material: faeces | place: Denmark | collected 2008/2010
AGTACTACAATCCCCGGGGGGGGCGGGCCCGCCGCAGGCGGCCAGCCCCAGGAGCATACTGAGGGCCAGGAGGGTACAGAGCAGCTTTTTCATGGTATCATCTCTCCTTTTCTTTGTCTGGTATCTCGCAGGCCTGGAACCAGAGCAGGCCGATGGGCTCGTTCACCGGGAAATACCACGGAAATTCCGGGTCGTCCCGCCGCTGAAGGCGGCTTTGCAGGGCCTCGGGGGTCAGCTCCGCCGGATCGTCCCGGCTGTGGGTGCGGAAAAAGACCGCCGCGTCCTCCAGGGAGCGGAAGGGCTGGCCCATATCCAGCTCTAAAACCCGGCTCTGGTAGGGGATGCCCTTCCCCTCCAGCTCCCGGCACAGCTCCTCGAAGCCCTGCCGGGGGCGGTCCTTCCCCCTGGAAAAGCGGTGGCCCCTGCCGCAGCGCTTGAGCACCGCCACCGTGCCGGTACACTGCCGCCGGGCGGCGGAGAGGATCTCATCCGTGCGGCCGAAGAAGCAGAACACCATAGCATCGTAGGGCTCCTCCGGTGTGTCGGCCAGCACATCGCACCGCCGGGGCTCCACGTTGGGAGGCAGGGGCTGTGCCTCCAGATGGCGGATGGCCTCGGCGGACAGATCGGCCGCCACCACCGCGCCGCAGTAGGGGGCCAGCGCCAGACTCAACCCGCCGAGCCCGCACCCCGCATCGCACACCCGCGCCCCCGGGGGGAGCACCTGAGACAGGGCCGCGGCCATGGCCGCACAGCTCCCGTTGACCCGGATGGCATCGGCCATGAAGCGCACCATGTCGGGGGTCCACAGGACAATGGACTTGCGCACCGGGGCGATGAGTACCCCGTCGCCGGTGCGGACAAAGCGGGCGGGCACGCCGTAGAGCTTCCGCATCAGCGTCTCGTCCAGAGCCTGGTCAGGAGGGCCGTCGGCGGCCACCCGGCCGTCGTGGAGGGCCACCACCCGCTGGGCGTAGAGCATGGCGTGCTGGGGGTTGTGGCAGGAGAGCAGGACGGTGTACCCCCGCAGGGTCAGGGCGGACACCCGCTCCAGCACCCGCACCTGATTGCCGAAGTCCAAGGCGGAGGTGGGCTCGTCCATCAGCAGGAGCTTTGCCTGCTGGGCCAGGGCGCGGGCCGCCAGCACCAGCTGCTGCTCCCCGCCGGACAGCTCGGCAAAGCTCCGGTGGGCCCCCGGGCCCTCCATGGCGATGGCCCGCTCCCGGCGGCCCGGCGCGGAGAAGAGGCCCAGCCGGTGGTTGGTGCCCATGAGCACCAGCTCCAGCGCCGTGTAGGGAAAGATCATATGGCTGGTCTGGGGAATGTAGGCGATTTTTTGGGCCAGGGCGCGGGGCGTCAGGGTCGACACGTCGCCGCCGTCCACCCGGATGCGCCCCTGGTAGCCGGGCAGCAGGCCCAGGATGCAGCGGAACAGGGTGGTCTTTCCCGCCCCGTTGGCCCCCAGGACAAAGACCAGCTCCCCCGGCTCCACCCGCAGCTCCACCCCCCGCAGCACCTCCCGCGCCCCAAAGGAGAAGCGCAGGTGTTCCACCTCCAGCATCACCGGGCACCCCCTTTCCGCAGCATCAGATAGAGGAAGAAGGGCGCGCCCGTGAAGGCGGTGAGGATGCCGATGGGGATCTCGGTGGCCAGCAGATTGCGGGAGAGGTTGTCCACCAGCAGCAGGAAGGCCGCCCCCGCCAGCATGGAGCAGGGCAGCAGCACCTTGAAGTTGCTCCCCACCAGCTTGCGGCACAGGTGGGGCACCACCAGTCCCACCCAGCCGATCATGCCGCTGACCGCGATGGAGGCGGCGGTGACCAGCGTGGCGCACACCACCGTCAGAAAGCGCAGCCGGGGGGCGTTCACTCCCATGGCCCTGGCCTCATCGTCCCCCAGGGTGAGCAGGTTGAGCTTCCACCGCAGGAGGAACAGGGGGAGCAGCCCGGCGGCCATGGCGGGCAGGATCCGGGCCACATCGGCCAGCCGGGTGCCCGACAGGCTGCCCATGAGCCAGTAGGTGATCTCCGGGAGCTGGTTGGTGGGGTCGGCCACCAGCTTGAGGTAGGAGGTGGCCGCGGTGAACAGAGAGCTGATCACCATGCCCGCCAGCACCAGGTTGAGCACCCGGTCTCCCGGCGCCCGCTGTCCCACCAGGTAGACCAGCACCACCGTGGCCAGGGACCAGAAAAAGGCGGACAGGGTGGTGCCCTGGTTGCCCAGGCCCGCCAGAATGGCCAGCGCTGCCCCGAAGGACGCGCCGGAGGAGGCCCCCAGCACGTCCGGGGAGGCCATGGGGTTCTGAAACACCCCCTGGTAGGCCGCCCCGGCGCTGGACAGGCAGCACCCCACCAGGCAGGCCAGGACGATGCGGGGCAGACGGATGTTCAGGACGGCGGTGTACTCGTTGCCCGTCCACGTCTGCTCCAGGGGGAGGAGGCGGGAGAGGAGAATCCGGCAGGTGGTGCCGGTGTCCACCCCGTACCGCCCCAGGCGGAAGGAGAGGATGAACAGCGCCGCCAGCAGTACGCCCAATGCCAGCAGCACCCGGCCGCCGGTGTGTTCTGTCTTGGACAAGGGCCTGCACCTCCTCTCTCACCTCAGCCCAGCAGACGGGCCAGCTCGGCAGGAATTTCCGCCCGGTTCTCCACCGTCAGCGGGAGCAGCCGGACATCCGCCCGGCGGGAAACAGGGCCCCAGAAGGGGCTTTTTTCGTGGCGGCGCAGCACCCCCAGCACCGGCGTGGGGCCGTCCAGCAGGGTAAAGACCGCCCGCTGGAACACCGGGGAACACCGCTCCAGAAAGCCAAGCTCGTCCATCAGCAGCAGGGAGCGCCGCCCCGCCGGGGCGGACAGCAGCCGCTCTCCCGCCGCGTCGAAGGCGGCCGGATCGGCCCTCACGCCATGGAGTTCCATCGCGGCCACGGTCAAACTCTCTCCCGTCTCCAGCAGCTCCAGCGCCAGCCGGCCGGCCGCCCGGTCCCAGCGGGTGCGGAACCCGCCGGGAGACTCCGGCCGCCCCGCCAGATAGCGGGCGATGGCGGTGGACTTTCCGCTCTGGAGCGGGCCGGTCAAAAAAATGTGCATCACACAGCATCTCCTTATTGGGGCAAAACAAAACGCCGCATCCTAAAAAAGGATACGGCAACGCAGGGCGGTCCCTGTGCAGAGGGCCGCCGCGGACTGTCGTTCCTTTTCAAACACGGAAGGCGCCGCCGTTTCCCGCGGCACCCTGCGGCCCCGGCCGGGGCCATCGGTCCGCCAGCCCTAGGTCACCCCGTAGGCGGACGGACTCGGAACAGTATACATTTGTACCTATAGACTAGCGTTTTCGCCGGAATTTGTCAAGCCGCAGACGGTTCTTTATACCACAAAGCGGTAGCCCAGCCCCCGCACCGTCTGGATGTAGGCGGGGCGGGCGGGGTCCTCCTCAATCTTGGCCCGCAGGCGGTTGACATAGACCATGATGGCGTTCTCGTCGATGATGGCCTCTCCCCAGAGCAGATCGTAGAGCATATCCTTGGAGAAAATGCGGTTGACATTGTCGATAAACAGCTTCATCATCGCGTTCTCCTTTGCGGAGAGGGGAATTTCCACCCCGTTTTTATAAAAGCGCAGGGTGCTGGTGTTGTAGGTGAAGGGTCCGGCGGTGATGAGGCTGTCCGCCCCAGGCAGGCCGTTGCGGCTACGGCGGATAAGGGCCTTTACCTTCGCCCCCAGAGTGACGGGGTTGAAGGGTTTGGTCACATAGTCGTCCGCCCCGATGTCCAGGCCATACAGAGTATCATAGTCCTCCTTGCGTCCGCTGACGATGATGATGGGGGTCCGGACGCCCCGCTGCCGGAGGGTCTGTACCACCTGAAAACCGTCCATCCCCATTAGATTCACGTCCAGCAGGATCAGGTCGTACGTCCGCTGCGCCGTCCGCTCCAGGGCCTCCTCTCCGGAAGCCACCGTGTCCGCCTCGATTCCGTTGCTCCGGATGACCTTATAGAGCATGGTGAGGACGGCTTCATCGTCGTCCACAATCAGCACCGTATCCGCCACTGTGCTTCTCCCCCTTTACAGCCGGTTTGAAATCCAGTATGATTTCAGTATAAAGAATCTGCCGGAATTTGACAAGGGGGTGTGTGGTATGGAGGGGCAAAAAAAGCGCCGGCCTCCTGTTCTTCTTCTGATGATCCTGGTTCTTTTCCTCACCGTTGGCGGCCTGGCCCTGGCCGTACAGAGCTTCGGCCGCTACGACACCCTCCTGCTGGAGCAGTCGGACAGCCAGCTCTACGGACTGGCCCGTTCGGTGGACCGCAGCGTTTCGGGCGCCCTGGAGCAATTTATCGGGGAGCTGGACTACCTCATCCGGCTGGAGAACTTTACCGATGCGGAGGCCGACTGCCTCGCCGGGCAGCCGGAGGAGCTCCTTCAATTGCTCCAGAACAACCCTCTTATCCGTGAGGCCCTTATCACCGACTTTCTCTGTCTCCAGGACGGGCGGGTGCTGCTCTCCGCCTCTGGACGCACCGGCTATACGTTTCCCGTCGGGGGCAGCCTGGACGGGCGGGACCGTGTCCGCCCCTGCGTGGCGGAGAACGGCGCCGTCTATCTCTCCTTCCAACTGGAGGGGGAGCGGGGGCTGTGGTACGCCGCGCTGGTGGACCTCTCTCTCTTTTACCGGCAGGTGGCCGGCGGCCTCACCGCCTCTCCCCGGGATCAAATCCTCCTTCTGGACGCGGGCGGCCAGGTCCTGCTCCACCAGACCGGTCAGGAGATACGTGTGGAGCTGGCGGCGGACGGTCTCGCCGGGGAGCCTGGCCTGGGCTTTCTGCTCCAGTGCCAGAGGGAGGGCCAGGAGGGAGCCTGCTTCTATGAGGCGGAGGGCTACACCGCCCGCATGGCGGTGATCCCCGCCGCAGGAAACAACGGCATCTTCGCCGTAGGCGTTTCCGAAGACTTCGACCAAGTATCGCGGCCCATCCGCCGCTCCGCCCTTTTGCTCACCACCGGCGGCGGACTGGTGATCGCCGGAGTGCTTTTGCTGGCGGGTCTCAACCTTCGCTCCGGGCGGCGCAACGAGCGCGCCCAGCGGGAGCTGGCCCTGCTCCAGGAAAAGAACGCCGCCATGGAGGCCCTCAACCGCAAGAATCAGGAGCTGGCCCACCATGACCGGCTCCAGACCATCGGCACACTCACCTCCAGTATCGCCCACGAGTTTAACAATCTGCTCACCCCCATCATGGGCTACTCCATTCTGGTGCTGGAGCAACTGCCCTCTGATGCCGAGGAGCTGTATGATAACGTGCTGGAGATCTACAACTCCTCCCGCAAGGCCAAGGAGATCATCGCCCGGCTGTCCGACCTGTCCCGCAAAAACACCTCTCTCACCTTCCAGTATGTATCCCCCGATGAGCTGGTACGCAAGGTGCTCGCCGTAGCCTCCCCCGCCCGGCCGCCCCATGTGGAGGTGCGCACCGATCTCGCCTGCCGCCACCTGTGGCTCCGGGGCAACGAGATCCAGCTCTCCCAGATGCTGCTCAACCTGATCCTCAATGCCTACCACGCCATGGAGCCCGGCGGCGGAACCCTCACCGTGGCCACCCGGCCGGAGGGGGAGTTTCTCTGCTTCCAGGTCTCCGACACCGGCTCCGGCATTTCGCCGGAGGTGCTCCCCCACATCTTTGAGCCCTTCTTTACCACCAAGGAGCGTGGCAAGGGCACCGGCCTGGGACTGGCCATCGTCCGGCAGGTAATGGAGGAGCACAAGGGGACCATCGCCATCGACACCGCCCCAGGCCGGGGCACCACCATGCTCCTCCGTTTCCCCACCATCACGCCTCCGGATGAGGATACCTGAACTCCAATACGCCCCCGCACCGTGCGGGGGCGTATTTTTTGTGTATACCTTAACAAATATTAAGGTTCTATCTATGTCCTGTTAAGGCTCATTTGTTATTCTTTTAACAAACAGTGGGAAAGGGGGTATACTATGCTGATTACCATTGGGCACACCTATGGCAGCGGCGGTTTGGAGATCGGTCGGCGGCTGGCCGCCCGGCTGGAGATCCCCTGCGGCGACGCGGAGTCCGACGAAGGGGCCGTCCGCTCACTGGCGGGACGCGGCTCCTGCGTGGTGGTGGGCCTGTGCGCCGACCATGTTCTGTCCGGCCAGCCGGGGCTGAACAGGATTTTTATCCACTGCGGCATGGAACAGCGGGTGGAGCGGCTGATGCGGGAGCGCGGCCTGTCCCCGGCGGAGGCCGCCCGGGAGGCGCTGCGCCAGGATCGGGAACGGGCCCGGCTCTATGGCCTGCATACCGGAGCCAAGTGGGGCGAGGTGGGCCGGTATGATCTGACGGTGGACAGCGGTCCCCTGGGGGTATCCGGTACCGTGGAGCTGTTGAGTCAGTTCATCGCCCTGAAAACCATGCGCCGGCGAAGCAAGGAGGCCGCACATGCTGGAACAACTGATTGAACGTATCCTGCCCACTATCATTGCGGCGCTGGAGCTGATGGGTATCTTCATTGTGGCGGTCTCGGCCTTAAGCGCCTTTGGCCGTTACCTGAAAAGCCTGTTCACCCGCACCCCCTGCGACGTCAAGTTCGCCCTGGCCAACGGTCTGGCCCTCAGCCTGGAGTTCAAAATGGCCGCCGAGATTCTCAAGACCGTCTTGGTACGGGACCTCAAAGAGCTTCTGGTGCTGGGTGCCGTCATTCTGCTGCGGGCCCTGCTCTCCTTCCTGATCCACTTTGAGATGAAAGGAACCCATCCCCCTAAATAAGTTTCGGAGGTATCGACATGAAACGAATGCTTGCCCTGCTCCTGACCCTGACGCTGGCCCTGGGCCTGCTGGCCGGCTGCGGCACCACAGTGGTGGTGGCCGTCCCCGCCCCCACCCCGGAGGCCGAAACCCCCACCCCCAGCCCGGAGACGCCCCCTGCCGCCGTCCCCGGCGGTGTCCCCGTCAAGACCGGCCTGGCCCTTCTCACCTCTGTGTCCAGCAGCAAGGACGCTACCGCCGACGCCGACGGCCTGGCCCAGGCGGACATCACTGTGGTGGCCGTCACGGTGGGCGATGACGGGATCATTTACGACTGCGTTATCGACTCCATCCAGTCCAAGCTCAATTTTGACACCTCTGGCGCGCTTCTCTCCGACCTCACCCTCACGATCCCCTCCAAAAACGAGCTGGGCGCCGACTATGGTATGGGGAAGATCAGCTCCATCGGCAGGGAGTGGAACGAGCAGGCCCAGTCCCTGGCGGACTATGTGGTTGGCAAGACCATCCCTGAGGTGAAAGGCATTTCCATTAGTGAAGAGGGCAAGCCCACCGGCGCGGACCTCACCGCCTCCGTCACCATGTCCATCGGAGGATACATCAGCGCGATTGAGCAGGCTGCGGCCAATGCCTCCCATTTGGGGGCCTCCAAGGGCGACCGGCTGGTGCTGACCACCACCACCAATGCCGCCAAGAGCACGGACGCTACCAGCGATGCCGATGGCCTGGCCCAGGCCTACGCCACCGTGGGAGCCCTCACCCTGAGCGGGGACACCATCACCAGCATGGTCATCGACGCGGTACAGGCCAACGTGAATTTTAACGCCGCCGGGACCATTACCACCGACCTCTCCGCTGCGCAGCCCTCCAAGAATGAACTGGGTGCCGACTACGGCATGGGGAAGGTCAGCTCCATCGGCAAGGAGTGGGACGAGCAAGCCGCCGCCTTCGCCTCCTATGTTACCGGCAAGACCGTGGCCGAGGCCACTGGTATCGCCGTCACGGAGGAGGGCAATGCGGGCGATGCCGATCTCGCCGCCTCCGTCACCATCGGCGTGGGCGACTTCCTAACCCTGGTGGAAAAGGCAGGGGCCTGAGATGCGTCGCCTGCTCCCCCTGCTTCTGTCCGTCCTCCTGCTGGCCGGCTGCGCATCCCCTGCCGCGCCGAAGGAGGAGGGTGCGAAGCGGTATGAGGCCACCTTTCTCACCCTCTTTGACACCGTGACCACCGTGGTGGGCTATGCGGAGAGTGAGGAGGACTTTCAGGCCACCGCCCAGTCCCTCCATGACGCGCTGCTGGAGTACCACCAGCTCTATGACATCTACAGCGACTATGACGGCGTGGTCAACCTCAAGGCGGTAAACGACGCCGCCGGCGGGGCGCCCGTGGTTGTGGACCGCAAAATCATCGACCTGCTTCTCTTCTGCCGGGACCTCTGCGAGGGCACCGGCGGCCAGGTCAATGCCGCCCTGGGGGGCGTGCTGGCCCTGTGGCATGATGCCCGGGAGGCTGGCATCAGCGATCCCGCCTCCGCCGCCCTCCCCGACGCCGCCGCTCTGGCGGAGGCCGCTCGCCACGCCGACTTCTCTTCTGTCATCATTGATGAGGCCGCCTCCACCGTGCAGATCACCGATCCCGCCCTCCGGCTGGACGTTGGGGCCATTGCCAAGGGCTATGCCGTGGAGCAGGTATGCCGCGCCGCGCCGGATGGGCTGCTTCTCAGCGTGGGGGGCAACGTCCGGGCCACCGGCCCAAAGCCTGGAGGCGAGAACTGGGTAGTTGGCATCCAGGCCCCCGGTGGGGAGAGCGGAGCGTTCCTCCACACCCTCTACGTCCGCGATGTGTCGGTAGTCACCAGCGGCGACTACCAGCGCTACTACACCGTGGGCGGCGTGCGCTACCACCACATCATCGACCCCACCACCTGCCGCCCCGCCGCCTACTGGCGGGCGGTCACCGTGCTGTGCGCCGATTCCGGCCTGGCCGACGCCCTCTCCACCGCCCTGTTCACCCTCCCCCAGGCGGAGGGGCAGGCCCTTCTGGACCGCTATGGGGCTGAGGCCATGTGGGTGGACGCCTCCGGCGGCGAGGTATTCAGCCCCGGTTTTTCCGCCTATCTCCGCACCTGACTTCAAAAATGAGGTGAAAGCATGAGACATCTGTTCTGGGGCGGCGTACATCCCGCCGGCCGCAAGGAGCTCTCCCGCGGCGCGGCCCCCCCCCCCGCCCCCCTTCCAAGCCAGGTCGTCATCCCAATGGTTCAGCACATCGGCAAGCCCTGTACCCCTCTGGTCAAGGCGGGAGAGTCAGTGAAGCTGGGCCAGAAGATCGGCGATGCCGAAGGCCTGAGCGCCACCATCCACGCCTCGGTGTCGGGCACCGTGGCCGCCGTAGAGCCCCGCCCCCACCCCTCCGGCCGGGCCGTACTGTCGGTGGTCATCGACAACGACTACCAGGACACCCCCGCCCAAGCACTGGAGCCTCACGCCACCCACGAGGGGCTCTCCCCCAACGATATTCTCTCCATCATCCGGGAGGCGGGCATCGTCGGCATGGGCGGCGCCACCTTCCCCACCGACATCAAGGCTGTCACCGCCCAGGGGCGGGTGGACACTATCCTGGTAAACGCCTGTGAGTGCGAGCCCTACATCACCGCCGACGACGCCCTGCTGTGCAGCTATCCGGAACAGATTTTCCGGGGACTGGCTGCGCTGGATGCCGCTCTCCATCCCGACCGGCGGGTGATCGCCGTGGAGGACAACAAGTCGGAAGCCATCGCCATCCTGCGCAGGCACCTGCCCGACTGGCCGGGAGTGGAGTTGGCCGTCCTGCCCACCCGCTACCCCCAGGGGGCGGAGAAACAGCTCATCCAGGCCGTTACCGGCCGGCAGGTGCCGCCGGGCCATCTGCCCTTCTCTGTGGGCTGCGCCGTGTTTAACGCAGGCACCGTGGCCGCCGTCTACCGGGCGGTGTACGAGGGCAAGCCGGTAACCAAGCGCATCGTCACCGTCACCGGCGAGGGCGTAAAGGAGCCCAAAAACCTGATTGTCCGCATCGGTACCCCCTTTGCCCAGGTCATCGAGGCCGCAGGCGGCCTCACGGAGGACGCCTGTAAGGTGCTCTCCGGCGGTCCCATGATGGGTACGGCCCAGGGTGAACTGGCCGCCCCAGTGCTCAAGGGTACCAACGCGGTGCTCTGCCTCACCAGCGCCAATCCCACACCGGAGCGGCCGGTGTGTATCCGCTGCTCCAAGTGTGTGGAGGTCTGCCCCATGCACCTGCAGCCCCTGTACCTCTACCGCTACGAGGCCGCCGGGAATCTGGACGCCCTCCAGGCCCTCCACGTCACCGACTGCATCGAGTGCGGCTGCTGCTCCTACACCTGTCCCGGCCGGCTCCCCCTGACGGAGCGGTTCCGGGCGGCGAAACAAGCCTTAAAGGAGGGAATCCGTCCGTGAAGCTGATCACATCCTCCTCCCCCCACATCCGCAGCGGGGAGACCACCCGCCGCCTGATGGGCACGGTGCTCCTCGCCCTGCTGCCCACCCTGGCGGCCGGGGTATGGTTCTTCGGTCTCCGGGCCCTGCTGCTAACCCTGGTGAGCGTGGCCTCCTGCGTGGCCTCCGAGTGGGTCTTCCGGGCCGTCACCAAGTCCCCCGGCTCGATTGCGGACGGCTCCGCCGCCGTCACCGGGCTGCTGCTGGCCCTCACCCTCCCCGCCACTGCCCCCTACTGGCTGGGGGGGGGGGGGGGCGGGGGGGGCCGTCTTGTGGAGCCGCCAAT
>OBUT01000457.1_pt1 | contig 10501 bp, 21 predicted proteins | sample 1475941 | NCBI WGS metagenome assembly OBUT01 (sample SAMEA2579956, study PRJEB22360) | human gut metagenome | biome: human gut; feature: human-associated habitat; material: faeces | place: Denmark | collected 2008/2010
CCAGCCAGCCGTTCTGATTGAGACTCTCCACCAGGAACACCCCGGCGTCCATCACCTCTGGCTCCAGCTCCAGTACCCGGAGCTGGGAGAGGACATAATAGTAGAGGTTCTCGTCGTCGTCCTGTACGGTGCCGAAGTTGTTAAGGGGGCTGTCCTCCTCCTCGGTGTCCTGCTGGTGGTAGTAGCGGTTCTGCGGGTCGGTGGACTCCAGCCACTCCAGCTTGCGGCGGAGGACGGAGAACTCGTCCTGCTTGTCATAGGTCTCCTCCGGCTCCAGCACCGGGTTTTCCTGCACCGCCTCCTCGATGTATTCCAGAAGCTCCTGGGAGCCCATCTGTAGAATCTCCATGGACTGCATCATTTGGGGGGACAGGGTCTGCACCTGCTTCTGTGTGAGATTAAGTTCCAATGCCTCGGCCTCCCTTTGCGAAAAACGGCGATTTTCATTCGGGAGACAGTATACCACGGAACGGCCGGCCATTCAACCTTTCACCCACTCCGTGGGTGTAGAAAAATCAGGGCGGTCCCTCCGCCGCCGCGTTCAGAAAGGCCTCCGCGCCGTACCGCAGGCAGCGGCGCAGCCGGGCCTCCCCCCGCTTGATGGTGCGGGCTACGGTGGACTTGTCCACCCCCAGCTTTTCCCCGATCTGGCGGGTGTTGAGCTGCTCGGCGTAGTAGAGCAGCAGCACCTCCCGCTGGCGGGGAGTCACGTCCTCCCGCAGCGCCCGCACCAGGTTGCGTTTCACCCGGCTGAGCTGGGCGGAGTTATCGGCGGCCATGGCGCGGGCGTATACCGCCATGTCGGCGGCGTAGGCCCCGCCCCGCCTATAGCGTGTATTTGCCATTGCGGCAGTACCCCCTCTCGTAGTAGCGCTCACACAGGACGGCCAGCTCCCGGGCCTCCCGGCCCATGGCGCGCAGCAGCCGGATACGCCCCTCCAGCAGACGGCGTCCGTCCCCGTCCGCCCCTCTCAGCCGGTGCTCCAGGAGCAGCACCCGCTCCCGCAGGGCGGCGGCACTGGCGCGGTATTCGCCCGATAATTCCAGTAAGGTCATTTGTGTGTCTGTTCTCCTCCTCTTGTTGTGTGCGGCCGCGCTCCAGCTCGGCCAGGCAGGCGGGACAGAGTCCCCGCTCCCCGCTGTAGAGCTCTGAGCGGCACCGGGGGCACCAGCCCCGCGGCGGAACCCGCTGCACATCCCGCAGTGGATCCGCCCATACCTCTGGCTGGATGGCACATTCCTCCCGAAAAAAATTTGTAAAAAAATATACCACTTTCCCTTGACAAATCCCTCCGTGTCTGTTAAACTAACCTTCGCTGTGGACGAGCTGGTATGCTGGTGTAGCTCAGTTGGTAGAGCAGTTGATTTGTAATCAACCGGTCGGGGGTTCGAGTCCGTCCACCAGCTCCAACAAGTTCATACGGAGGAGTTCCCGAGTGGCCAAAGGGGGCAGACTGTAAATCTGTTGCGATTCGCTTCGGTGGTTCGAATCCACCCTCCTCCACCAATAAAACGTCCTGCCAGTAGGTGGGGCGTTTTATTTTGTAAATCCCTTGCATCCCAATAGATGCGGGGGATTTTTCTATGCGCTGGCAGAGCGCCTGGAATGGCTATACAGCCAATTTCCTATTTTTTCAAATTATCCAAACTGACCCAAATAAATCAATTAAAAACTTAAATATTTGGGTCAGAATTTGGGTAGAAAAAAGAGGCCCTCCGGTACGGTGTAGGGGGCCTCCAAAGGCTTGATGCATCCTAATAGAAAGAGAGAAAGGATGAAACATCTTGCCTATTTCTTACTTTATCTTTAGAAGAAAAAAATACGCCCCAGAGGTCGGCACGTACTATAGCTACGATATCGTAGCTTATGGCCTGCTCCATCAAGGCCCCGTGCAGATCCTCCAGGACGTATCGACCGATGCGGAACTGGTCTTTCGCATGGTCATGGCATTCAACAGGTATAGCCTCTCACCGCTGCACCTAAAAGATGCCGTTCTGGATATGCTAGAGTAAGTCCTTGCCGGGTAGGAGGCACCAACTCCTACCCGGTTTTCTTATTATATCATACTTCCATAAGTATAAAAACGGTTACTTATAACAAATATATACTTATGGAATTATACAATACTTCCGGTAGTATAAGTATAATGACCATACCATGAAAAGGGGTGAGGTCATTGGCATACTCAGAGGCACAGAAGGAAGCGACCTCTCGCTATAACAAAAAGGCGTATGACAGAATTGACCTCATTGTACCGAAGGGAAAGCGACGGATAATTGCAGAATATGCAAAGTCTCAAGGGAAAAGTACAAATAGATTTATAAACGAGGCGATAGACAAAGCAATGGAGGAAGCTGGCACTTAGTATGCCAACTTGACTACATTATTCTTTCGGGCCTCCAAGTCCACATGAGTGTAGATTTGGGTAGTGGATAATTTGGCGTGACCCAACTGGTCCTGCACTGAGCGAATACTAGCTCCACCCTCCAACAAGGCTGTGGCGTAAGTGTGTCGGGCTTTGTGCGGAGAAAGCTGTTGCACCTGCTGATCCTTTGGTAGAGTGGCGTTAAGATCCCGAAGGACGGCGGCATAACGATGGGCGAATACAGGTGGCCTCAAGAATCCGCCGTCAGGCCCTGGGAGGACATAAAGGCCGTTTTTGGGGATTGACTTAACCACATCGGTACCTGCGTCATTTAGGGCCACCACGCGTTCTCTCCGGCTCTTGGTAGTATCGACCAAGGCGTACTTTCGGCGACGCTTCACTTGGCCTGTCTTATCTGGATGCATGAGAGCGTCTGGGTCGTCGTTCTCGACCTCGGCTACTACCCGGCGAATGGTGAGGGTACCAGCTTGGAGATCAACATCGGACCACATGAGGCCGCACAGCTCCTCGGTGCGCAGTCCGGTATAGAGGGCCAATTCCACATAAGCCCCCCATTTGTGAGAGGGAGCGTAAGTGAGGATGGCACGTACTTCCTCTAGGGTATGTACCTTTGGGGGTTTCGCTGGGTCCCGGGTGAGGGATATATCTTCTGCTGGATTGGCCTTACACAGACGGTTTTTTCGTGCGGACTTGAAGATACCGTTGAGGCAGACCTTGATCTCATTTCGAGCTGAGTGGGATAAACTTGCAGCCTTTGCAAAGATCTGTTCGATGTGTACAGGCCGCACGGAATCCAGTTTCATACGCCCGATCTCTGGTAAAATAAATTTTTCGATATAATACTCATAGTTTTCGTATGTTTTGGGGGCGACACGCCCCTTTTTACTGACTTCAAGCCAAGTGCGGGTCCATTTTTCTACAGTCTTGACGCTCTCGACCGCTTCGCCGCCACTCTCTCTCAGCCAGTCCCTGTATTTCTTTTTGGCACCGCGGCCATCTTTATCTTTGGAGTAAAAGGAGAGGGGGGTGGTGCGACCTTCAACTTTGACGCGAAACTCCCAACGACCGTCTTTTCTTTGCCTCAAACTACCTTCCCCATTGGGGTTTTTACCAGTATACATTGACTTTCCTCCTTTTGCATGGCAAAATAGAGGAGCAGTAGGCCGTACAAAGTTTACTGCTCCTCTAGAACCGCCTTGGGTGCCAGCCCAGGGCGGTTCTTTTATTTTTTAATAAATTCCATAATATCTCCAGGCTGGCAATTTAAGTAATCACATATACGGTCTATTGAGCGAGTATCTATATTCCCTTCGTCTTTTCTAATTTTATCTAGTGTTGCTGTTCCGATAACTTTATCGCGCTTTAAATGGTATAGACTGATTTGTCGTTCATTTAGCAGGACTAATAGTTTTTTAAAAGATATTGCCATACACGTCCAACTCCTATAGTAGCATCTGAAAGTCACTGCGAAAACCTAAAGATAGGTCAATTATACACAAAGAGTAGACCTAAATATTGGTCATTATTCTGCATTTACTTTGACCTAGAGATAGGTTATTATAGTTGACAGAAAATGCTCTATTACAACTGAATAATCAGACAGGATACCTGCTGGATAGGGAAGTCCGCAAAATGCGGGCCAAGTTCAGTATAGCGTCGTCAAGGCCGTGCCGGGTACAAGGATGGGATTCCTGACAACTGAAAAACAATATGAAGGAGGGTAATACATGAAACTGGAGGATGTAAGATATTCTATCCCCACGGATATCCTCACAGCCACCATTGAGGCAATGCGGGACTTAAAAGCATACTATGAAAATGATGCCTGTGCTCTGGCCCGGATAAATGGCAAGCAGGCGAGTGAACTAGCCCAAGCGCGTTTAGAGTCCGCAGAAGTTGCCACTGGACTGTATGGCTTCTATGGGGCACTGTAAGGGCGCAAAGGTGCCTTGGTTTTGCGGCTGGGGCATTTTGCTTGGTACAGGATGTTGGTAGCACTCTGTACCATATTCGCCTCCGGTGTTGGTAGCACCGGGGGCGGTTTTTTATTGCGCCTTTTTCAGATCGGCCAGCTCCTTACTCATGGAGCGGATAACCTGTTTCAAGAGAGCCACGTCATCCTCTATGGCCTCTATTCTGGTCATGGGAGTTAACTTTGCCTGTACGCCTTGTAACCCCTCCGCCAGCAAGTCAAACTTCGGCATGACATCCGTATCAAAATAGGCAATCATGCGCTTCTCAGACGCCCGAATGGATGCGTCAATCATGGTCTGGATAGACTGTAAGTCTTTTTCGTCCAACATAATAGTGTATCTCCCTTCTATTGCTATCTGGAAAAAGTGATGATATAATTCTAATTGAGGTGAATGTCTTATGGAGAACGAACTTATCGAAAGCAGGGCTGGTATGTCCTTTCACCTTGATGGAGAAAACGAGATTGACGCAACACTGCTTTCCCACATGATCTCTGACATGGTTGGATTCACAAAAATCATAGCAAAAGAAGTGAATCCGGACGCTTACCTCAAAATGAATGTTACTGCGTTCAAAAATGGGAGTTTTGAAGTCCTATTTTCAGCCGTCTGCCAAGCTGCTGAAACGCTGTTTACTGGGGTAGGTGTTGCCGCGACAACCGCTGGCGCTGTGATTGGCGCGGTTAAGGGTGGCATTGAGATAAAAAAACTCTTAAAAGGGAAAGCGCCAAAATCTTTAGAACATCTTCCGGGCGGGAAAATATCTGTTGAAGCGCAGAACGGGGAGAAAGTAACGGTCCCCTCTGCCAGTCAAGTTGTTATGTATAACATTCAGGCAGACCAGCTGATTACCAACATCTCAAACTATGCAAAAGAACATAATCCAAACGGTGGATTTACCGTTTCGGATGGAGCTGGAAATGTGTACTGCTCGTCTTGCGATATATCTGAAATGGCAAAACCATCTGATATAACCGAAACGTCAACCTGCCAGAGGAGCCGGGTTGAAACAGACCTTTTGATCCGAAAACCTGATTTGGAGGGCTCCTCCAAATGGGGATTTACTTATAACGGAAGGATCATAAATGCTTCTATTGAGGATGACTATTTCTTGGAGTGGTTCCAAACTCACGGAACAGTAAATCGCGGCGATCATATACACGCGACGCTAGAGATATATGTTGATATTGACCCGCAAGGAAACCCAATCAAAGGAACAGAAAAATACACAGTCATAAAAGTGCATGGAGAAATTCTACACGATATAGAAAACACTAAAGGCCCGTGGACGTAGCTCTGCGGGCTTTTGTTTTACCGTTCTCCGGCGGTAGGGTACAATCGTATATCTGGGGAATATCCGTGTAATGACAACCAAGAAATGGCCTTTTCTCGTAATTCGGGAGGAGTCGATGTGATATTACATATCGCTTTATAGACACCAGCCCAAAATACTTCATCGTCTTCTGGAGCATCACCACCGCAAAAGTCAAGAATCCTTTCTTTGTTGAGTGAAAAGAGAACTTCATTGCGTTTTTTTGCGAACTCTGATATGGGCATCTATATACCTCCTAAACTTATTTCTGGTTAGTATCTATAGAACTAATCCTATATTTAGCTAACTTTTCAGATACACCCATATAATTTGCGGCTTTTTCTGTGGGCTGATATATAAAATCTTCCAATACATCATCGCTATAAATAAGATCAACGGAAAATCTATGAGCCTCATTTTCCCTTTTTTGAGGAATAAAGTCCGTACTCCTGTCCATGAAAATTCGGTTTGTCCCTCGGTGCAAAAAGTAGTGCCCAAGCTCGTGAGCACACACAAGCCTTTGCTGGGTTTCATCTAAATCCGAATTTATATAGATTAAATTCCTGCGCAGGATTCTCTGCTGGAACCCTCTTACTTCCATCAAAGGTGCGTAGACAATGATAAACCCAAGATCACGCGCAATCTGAAAGGGGTCACGTGTGTTATGCCTTTTTGCAATTTTATCGGCAAGCACCTTGATTGTCATGGTTAACCCTTCCTGTACTTTTTAGGAGTATATGTCTCCTTATTCCTTCTTCGGGCCTCTTCAAGCCCAATTCTCATGGCAGATGCCATAGCGGCCCTTGCTTCTTCCGACATGGGCATTCCATCAAAATTTAAATCTCCGGCCTGCTCCATATCGCTCATAATGTTTTCCACGAGCTTTGCTACATCGCGCCTGTCCTTCTCTGTAAGGCCGGGCGCTTTTTTTGTTTCTGTGCCCAAAAGAAAACCAACAGAAACACCGAAGTAGGCCGCCATCTTATCGGCGTTTTTTGCTGAAAGTCCGCTTTGCCTACCCATTTTTAAATCTGTCAGAATGCTAGGCTGTATCTTAATGTCTTTGCACATTCTATATCCAGATACACCCTTTTCTTCGCACAGAGACATAATCCGATTATATAAATCCGACATATAAGGCCCTCCATATTTGTGCATGGCGACAAATATAGAGTTCCGTATTAAACCGTCTTGACTATTACCGAAAACCGTGGTAATATTTGATTATGGGCATACGGAAATCTATAATTATCCTCTTCTTGACACCTAGAGTATATTACACTTTTCCGTAAATGTCAACAACACAATATAGGGAGGTGAGGAATGGAATGGCACAACTTACGGCGTTCGGCAAGGACATCGGCAAACGGCTGATTGACCTGAACAAATCACAGACTTGGTTGATTGGGGAAGTTCGAAGCAAGACCGGCCTGTACTTTGATGATTCTTATATGTACAAGATTAAGACCGGACAGCTCTCCACGCCAAAGGTAGTCCAGGCCATCTGTGAGATTTTGGATCTGCCGGAGCAACGTCAGGATACCAAAGCCGAAGACCGATAGAACGGATTATTGCAGGGAAGGAGTTAAGTATAACAAGATGACAAAAGCAGAGATAAGGCAAACAGAGTCCGTTCTTTTGGACTTCATCAGCCGAGCATCACAAGAAAATGCACGCCCAGAAGAAGTTGCAGTTCTTCCAGGCGTGGTTGGCGCTTTAATTCAGCTTTCGAGTATTGGGCCTAATGACTAATCTGGCAATTTTGCAAGCCCAGATGCAATCGAGGCTTCTAGACGCAAGAAAAATTCGGCCATTTCATCGGCCTGGTCAATACGCTTTCCGTATCCGTTTATTTTTAAGTGTTCGATCATTAAGGCAGTTGCAATCTCGATTGCCCTTTCATGAGCATTCTGCATAGTATTCACCTCCCTTCTACCGCTTATTCTACTACATGTGGCGAAGGAGAACAATGCTGTGACACCACATGAAAGAAAGGAAAGTTTGAGCAATCCCATCGTACTACAGAATCTGTCCAATAAACAGGACTTTTTTGAAAGGAGGGGGAGCAGAGTGCCATCCACAAAAAAATGGAATCCATACCTCAAGCGATGGATGACTGACGCCGAATACAGCCGAGCGGTTGAACTGAGCAAAAAAGTTGCCCATCTCTTGGCAGAGAGTCGGGCAACTGTCGCTGAGTCAAAGTACATTTTGGATTTAGCAAGGGATTTAGTTTCGGATTCTACGATTGGAGTTCTGTAACCTTTTCTACGATCTGTTGGAGCTGAGAAGTCCCCGCAAGGACGGCGCACACCTGCATTTCAGAATTGTACCATGCACATTCCTCTGTAATGCAATGTACTTGCTCTATGCCGGTGGACATCGCTGGGCATACATATAGTTCATTCACTTTCTTCACCCCCTTTCGGCTATATCATACCATCATGGAGCAGACGGGGCGGCAACCAGGGACAGGAATGACAAGGGTATTATACCCTATCCACCACGAAGTTCCAATAGGGCCGCATTAGCTACCCCTTTCGAGATTGCTTCGATTACAGATAGCGAAGAAGGTGGCAGATTTTTTCGGTGTCACAATAGACGAGTTGCTTTCCGATTGCAAACCACAGCAGATGACCGATAAACGAAACTGACTTCTGTGAGGCGGTGATTAGAGGATTGATCGAAATTACTTTGTCACAACTTATCTTTTTGAGCGTACTTGTTCTCCTGTGCTACCTGTTGCTGTGGTATCTGCTGATTCTCCACATTAAATCAGGAAAAGAAAGAAAAGACGATACCGACAAGGCCCGACCAGTGCTCAACAATCGCTCCGGCAACCGCTCCAACAACGGCACTAAAAACCGCAAGAAGTACCTGAAATACATAGTCGAAGCGTTTTGCGGACTTGTCTTTGGCTTTTTGCTCGGAATCCTTCTCAAATTCCTCTAAAGCATCCTCGCCCGCTGCTGTAGTTGTCAAAAACGGCAAATCTCTTGTGATGGTGTATCCCTCTCCGTGCTCCGTTTTCTGGCGGTACACGATACGGATATACCCGCCATCAAGAAGTATCTGCTCACGTTCGCTGAGTTTACGGTCGTGTGGGACAAGCGTGTTTCGGAATTTCAGAAGTTCATTGTAGTTCTTATCTGATAGCATAGCGAACCCCTCCATGACTAACATTCTAACGTATGGTTGGGTGACCTGCAAGGAGAGATGGACGAAGGGAGCCAAAGGGCGCGGAGGAAAAGCTGAACACCGTGCTTAGGAGACTTGTTTCTGGACAGATTTCCGGCTTCTTTTGCTTTGCCCAGACCAGAAAGGAGAAAAAATGAGACTGAGAACAGCAAGGCAGTATTGGAATGAAGAGCGTCAGAGAGATCCACATTTCCCACTTGGGCTGGGCTACATCCGCTCGGCTATAGCAGACGGCAGAATCCCGTCTATTTCGGTGGGAAACAGGCGGCTTTTTGACGCTGACAGGGTCCTGGAATACCTGATGGATTCGCAAATGGAGAAGGAAGCCGCCGGTATCAGAAGGCAGAGCAACTATGTACGAAGTAGTAAGTAAAACCGGCGTGACCGTGTATGGCCCGTCATCTATTCAGAACTGCAAGGAGTATATCGCCCAGGCGATTTCCAAGGGGAGCAAGCCGGGATTCCTGTCAATTACGGAAGAGGTGAGCAAGATGGAACGCAGTGAGATCAGAGAAACGCTCGAAAAGCAGTTGCAGCTACTTTCCGAGCGTTCAGAGAAATCAATAGAGGATGGAGACCTCTATCAATTGACGAATGCGCTGGTCAATCTTTCAACACTTCTTCTTGCTTTTGACTAAACCAGTCTTCGCTCTCCTTTTTGTTACGGGAAGGAAAGCACAACAAAAAGCGCCCCGGCCGGTGGTGTAGCACCGACTGAGGCAGAAAGGAGGACGTTATGGAGAATTTGGAACCGCGATTTACAACCGAAGAGGTCGCGAATCGCTACGGAGTAAAGATCACAACAGTTCAACGGTGGGTGCGGGAGGGGCGTTTGACCGCTCTAAACTTAGGCGGAAATCGGTATGGGCCTTATGTATATCGTCCCTCAGACCTAGAGGAATTTGAACGGAAGACAGTCAGGGAGGCGGTATCTATATGAAAAACCGTACCCGAAACGAGCGCCGCCGGGCACGCCGGGAAGCTGTGCGCGCGGTAGTGTTTATCGCCTGCATTATCCTCTGCTGTGGCTTGCCTAACTGGCTGGAGGTGTGGCTGTGCGCTATCTGATTACCAGCGTCGTGTCGCTGGCTCTGCTGCTGGCCCTGGTGCTGCTGGTGGAGGTCATCAGCGCCCCAGAACCACAGACCGTTGAGACCCCGGCGGCAACCACCACCCCGTCCCCCATGCCCACCGGCCCGCTCACCATCCAGATCACCGGACTGGAGGGCGCGGAGAGCATCGACGATGTGTGGGCGGTCATAGAAATCCCACATTGAGGAGGAAATAAGATGGATTTGAAAAAGATCTTGGAGGAGCATCTCCTTTGGCTAAATGGAAAGGGCGGCAGACGTGCCAACCTGCGCGGTGCCGACCTGTTCGGTGCCAACCTGCGCGGTGCCGACCTGCGCGGTGCCAACCTGTGCGATGCCGACCTGCGCGGTGCCAACCTGTTCGGTGCCGACCTGAGCGGTGCCAACCTGTGCGATGCCGACCTGCGCGGTGCCGACCTGAGCGGTGCCAACCTGTGCGGTGCCGACCTGAGCGGTGCCAACCTGTGCGATGCCAACCTGTGCGATGCCGACCTGCGCGGTGCCAACCTGTGCGATGCCGACCTGCGCGGTGCCAACCTG
>OBUT01000463.1_pt1 | contig 10399 bp, 7 predicted proteins | sample 1475941 | NCBI WGS metagenome assembly OBUT01 (sample SAMEA2579956, study PRJEB22360) | human gut metagenome | biome: human gut; feature: human-associated habitat; material: faeces | place: Denmark | collected 2008/2010
ACTGTAATCCAGAACTCCACCCCCCCTTTTACATTCTCAACACCACAGGATTTGTTGTGGGAATCCATAATTGCCTTTACTATGGACAGCCCGATGCCGCTGCCTCCATATTCTCTTGTCCTTGCTTTATCTACTTTATAGAATTTAGTCCAAAGCTTCCCCAGGTCTTCCTCCGGTATATGGCGCCCTGTGTTGAACACAGTAATGCGGACTTCCTTTTCATTCCTTTCCAGGCGAATTTCAATCCGCCGTTCCCCATCCAGGTGGTTCATGGCATTGTTCAGGTAGTTGGTGATGACCTCCTCTATCTTAAATTCATCCGCCCACACCCATACCGGCTCCTCCTGGTCAAAAAACACCTGGGCCTCCTTTTGCTGGAGCAGGATGCCGGCAGATAACAGGATGCCGTGAATCAGGGCCGCGATATCGAACCGTTCCATCACAGGCATGTCGTTGCCGAATTCCAGGGCTGTCAGGGTCAGGAGCTGCTTCACCATCTTATTCATCTTGCCGGCTTCGTCCATGATGACCTCACAGTAGTAATTCCGGCTGTCCTCGTCCTCCGCCATGCCCTCGGTCAGGCCCTCTGCATATCCCTGTATCAGGGCAATGGGGGTCTTAAGCTCATGGGACACATTGGCGATGAACTCCTTGCGTGTCTCATCAATTTTTATCTTTTCCTCAATGTCCTTTTGCAGCTCGTTGTTGGCTGTCTTAAGCTCACCGATGGTCTCCTTAAGCTTTTCCGACAATGTATTCATGCTGTGGCCCAGCACTCCAATCTCATCCTCAGAATCACCGGTGTAGCGGGCCTCAAAGTCCAGCTCCGACATTCTGGCAGACAAGGCCGCAAGGGAACGTATAGGCGACACCACCCTTTTTGTGGCATAGTACATAAGGGCGCTTCCCAGCACAAGGGCCGCAAGTCCCACGTAAGCCAGGAACTCATTGGAAATGCTAACGCTGTCGTAAATGCTGGCCAGGGGCATGGACATAATGAACATGGTGCGGTTATCGTCAAAGAAGCCCCAGCTCTGGAGATAATAGCCCTGTGACCGTCTGTCATATATCTTCTGCACCTGATGGTCATCCTGGGATATCAGTGTCTCCGTCCTGGGGTCGATAATTCCTAATATATAACGGTGGAGAGCATCCGCCAGGAATTTGCCGTCCTTTGCCAGCGGAATCAGCTCCCCGGTAACGCTGTCCTGAATCACAATGGTCGTATTATATTTATCATTCATGAGCCGCAAGAGACGGCTGGCTTCTGTCTGCTCCCCATCGCTTGAGAACAGGCTCTGCAATTCTTCCGTGATATTCTCGCCCTGAAACTCCTTGTCCACAGCTATGACATTCAGATTTTCATAGGCATTTTCCAAAAGCTGCAGCTTTTGTTTGGTATAGAAGCCCTCCAGAAAAAAGCTGTTCACCGCCCACATGCTGACTAACCCCGCCGCCATCAGACCAATGAATATCATGGTGAATTTTACCCTGATGGAATGCTTCATCCTTCGCTCACCTCGAATTTGTAGCCCATGCCCCATATGGTCTTAATGTATTCTCCCTTTTCTCCCATCTTGCTGCGCAGCTTCTTTACATGGGTGTCTATGGTGCGGGCATCTCCAAAATAGTCATAATTCCACACATTATTCAGAATCTTCTCCCTGGAAAGGGCTATTCCCTGATTCTCCACAAAGTAGGTTAGAAGCTCAAACTCCTTAAAGCTCAGATCAATCTCCTGCCCGTCTATGGTAACCTGGTGGGCTGCCTTATCAATGCAGATGCCTCCCACATTCACGCTGTCCGTGGAGGCCACATTCGTCCTCCTGAGAATGGCTTCCACCCGTGCCACCAGAATTTTGGGACTGAAAGGCTTGAATATATACTCGTCCACTCCCAGGGAAAAACCCTGGAGCTCGTCCCTCTCCTCACTCCTGGCTGTCAGCATGATGACCGGTACCTGGGAATACTTGCGGATGGTCCTCAGCACTTCCCAGCCGTCCATCTTCGGCATCATAACGTCCAGAAGCACCAGGGCAATGTCCTTCTGCGCAAAGAATACATCCACCGCCTCCTCGCCGTCTCCTGCCTCTATGACCGCAAACCCTTTATTGGTGAGGAAATCCTTTACCAGCTTCCTCATTCTGGCTTCGTCGTCCACTACTAATATTTTAAGTGTATCCATGATACTGCCTCCTTACATATAATCTGGCTTTTTTTCATCCTTTTATAGGAATTATTTTAACAAAAATCAAGGAACATTTCCATCGTTTCACACAAGTTTCACAACTGAGAGGGCAGATAGAATAAGGTTCATAGGGCGCACTTTCCTATGAATCGGGTAGGAGGTAGATAATTATTTTATCTACCGACCTTTGCATTATTCAAAGCAAACTGTACCATTCTGTTACTACTACAGTTCCAAATCCCTTGTCGCATATTTGCGTGCCATTGTATAAAGTTTTCATCCATTCCGAGTTCTTTCAATTTTCGGTATTTTGTTTTGATTTTCTTCCACTGTTTCCAATAAATCGCTCTTATTCTATGGCGTAGCCATTCATCATTACTTTGTAACTGTCTTTTCATATCCGCCATTCCAAAGTAATTTACCCATCCTCTCATAAACTGCGTTAGTTTCCATGCCCGATATTCGTTTCCCCATCCATTACTTCTGTCAGTAAGCTCTCTGATTTTATTCTTCATCTTCTCCACCGATTTTGGGTGTACCCGAAATCTGCATTTACCCTTGTATCTATAGAAACTATAGCCAAGATACTTGACTTTGCTGATATGTGCCACGCCCGTTTTGATTCGGTTTACTTTGAGAAATAGTTTCCCCTCAATGTATGGCACTATGTTGTTTAAGGTTCTTTCTGCACTTTTTCTGCTTTTACAGAAAATCATACAATCATCTGCATAGCGGACAAATCTGTGTCCTCTGCGTGTGAGTTCCTTATCCAATTCATTCAGCATTATATTACTTAAGAGTGGGCTTAGCGGTCCACCTTGTGGCATGCCGGCCTCTGTCTTTTCAAACATCCCTTTACTGATAACTCCAGCACTGAGATATTTATGAATGAGTGATATTACACGCCCGTCCTTGATGGTTCGGGATAATACTTCAATGAGTCTACTTTGACATACTGTGTCAAAGAACTTCTCTAAATCCATATCCACTACGTAAACATAACCGTCATTGACATTTGTCTGGCATTGTTTTAGTGCGTCGTGCGCACCTCTGTTTGGCCGGAAACCAAAACTGTTCTCTGAAAACTGTCTCTCATAGATTGGAGAAAGTACCTGTGTAATTGACTGTTGAAACACTCTGTCAACCACTGTTGGCACTCCTAGTTTTCTAAACTCACCTTTTGTTTCTTTGGGTATTTCTACCCTACGAACTGGATTGGGTTTATTTACCACAGTTAATTCCGAGTAGTTATTGGACTTCAGTTTGTATTGCAACCTTTCCTTAACTGTAGCCTGATGTGATTTCTGTTCGTCAGACCAGAGATTTGCCTACACCTTCCTTCAGATTCCACCTCACGATGGACACCCTTGGTGTTCGGCTATATCCTTCCCACTACTAGGGCGGATTAGGGACTTTCACCCCTTAGAAACGTGCGCCGCTAGGCGCACAATGAAAAAAGCCCCGGGATTTCTCCCGGGGCCATTCCTCCGCATCATAATTATCCAGATTATTCTTCCTCGTCCTCGCCCACCAGCTCATCGTATTCCTGGGCATCCAGCAGCTCGTCAAATGCTTCGGCCACAATTTCGTACTCATCGTCATCCTCGATGTTGTCCAGGTTAGGAGTTCCGTCCTCGGTCTCGCTGTAGCGGTACAGATATACCTCTCCTTCCTCCGAATCAGCGCCCTCCATGGGTAAAAGAGCAATGTACTCGTGCTCTCCCGCGTTAAAGATAGTCAGCACCACGCACTCCACTTCTGTATCGTCATCCAGAGTAAGGGTAACTGTCATCTCCTGCTCTTCTTCATTCAGCTCTTTCTCGTCTGCCATATCCTGATTCCTCTCTTACTTAAATATAAGCTTGTTTCTTTTCTCTTACACTCTATCAGACTCACCCTGAAAATGCAAGAACATATTCTCTAATATTCATTCTCTAGTATTCGATTCCTTCCCTCGCCCCGATTCCGCTCTCATAGGGATGGCGTCTCATAACCATCTCCGTAATGTAGTCCGCCTGGTCCTGCAGGGCTTCAGAGGGACAGCGGCCTGTAAGGATGACTTCCAGGGAAGCCGGTTTTTCCTTAAGGGCCTTTACCAGCCCGGCCTCATCCAAAAACCCAAGGTTGCAGGCGCCAATGGCTTCATCCAGCACCAGCATGTCATACGGTTCTCCCCCGTCCGCTCCCAGGGCCATGTTCCAGGCTGTCAGGGCACAGTTGTCATAATACAGGGCAGCGGCCTCCCGCTGGGCCTGGGTCATGTTCCAGGAAAAGCCGAAATTCCGGCCGCACGGCAGCACTGTAATGCCGGGAACATGGGCCAGCCCAATTACCTCCCCCGAATCATCTGTCTTTAGAAGCCTGGCCACCAGCACACGGTATCCCCGCCCGGCGGCCCGCACAGCCGCACCGATGGCTGCCGTGGTCTTTCCCTTTCCATCTCCACAGTATATCTGGACCAGACCCGTTTCATTCATCCTTCTGCCTCCTCTGCAAACCTTGATTTCGCCTGTTTCCTGCGGTACCGCTCCTTCACATGATAAATATGGAGCCTCTCCCTGGCCCTTGTCATAGCCACGTAGAACATTCTGCGTTCTTCCTCCACATCCGGGTCCAGAACCGCCTTGTGATGGGGCGTGACGCCTTCATTGGCATCCAGGATATAAACCACCCTGAATTCCAGCCCCTTGGCGCTGTGCATGGTCATAAGGCTGACGCCCTGGCTCTGTGCGTCCCTGCCTGCCGCCTGTTTCTTAAGCTGTTCCTTATATTCCTCCATATGGGTGAACCAGTGTTCATACGTCTTAAAGCCGGCTGCGCTTTCCTGAAGCTGGTCCAGTGTCTCAAACAGTTCCTCCGGCTTCATCCTCCTGGACTGGGCGTATTCCCGGATGTACTCATCGTACTCCACTGCCTTTCGGATGTAATTGACGGCCGCGGCCGGAGCCATGTTCCTTAACATCGTCAAATCATATTCCAGCTGTTCAATCCGGTCCATCATCCAGTTCTTGTCCTGGTAAAAGGATTTCACTGACTCCCAGTTAACCTGCTGGCCCTCCAGGGCATCCCGGCTGATGTAGCGCTTGGGACGGTTGATGATTTGAAGCACATTGGAACGGCTCAGATCCCCTAAGGCAGCCCGGATATAGGAAATCACATTTCCGGATATCCAGTGCTCATACAGATTTGGCACCGCATCCCTCATATAAAAGGGTATGTTATATTCCATAAGCTTGGAAATCAGCAGCCGGGGGCCCATGTTGGTCCGGTAGAGCACTGCCATATCATTGTAGGATATGCCCATGGAGGCATAGTCGCGTATCTCCGTAACGATTCCCAGTGTCTCGTCTATGGGTTCCTGCCACTCCTTTATGATGACCGGATGGCCATTCCCCCTTGCCGCCTTGATTTCCTTGGGAAAACGGGTCCTGTTGTGTGAGATAACCCGCCCCGCAGCCTCCACAATCTGGCGGCTGCAGCGGTAATTGGTATCCAGGAGTATTTTCCCCGCATCGGGATAATCCCTCTCAAAGCCCAGCATCAGCTCCGGCTTTGCCCCACGGAACCGGTAAATGGACTGGTCGTCATCCCCAACGATAAACAGGTTGTTTCTGGGAAGGGCCAGCATTTTTACGATTTCATACTGAATCCTGTTAATGTCCTGGAACTCATCAATTAATATGTACCTGTACTTGTCCTGCCATGCAGACAGGATGTCTTTTCTTTCCTTAAACAGCTCGTAGCACATCACCAGCATGTCGTCAAAATCCAGCAGCCTGTTCTGTCTCAGCCGTGCCTCATAGCCCCGGTACAGCTGTTTGAACATGTCCTCGGAACAGTTCTTTGCATAATAGTGGTCCATGTCCATGAGCTCCCCCTTCACCATGCTGATTTCACTGAGCACAGAGGAAATAAACTCCCCTTCATCCTCCGCTTCCAAATCACATTTTGACAGCATCTCCTTCATGAACTGAACGCGCTGTTCTTCCCTTACTATGTCTGTGGCCTTGTACCGGTAGGCCAGTTTGAGAATCAGAAAAAAGACAGAATGGAAGGTTCCGAAGGAGACCCGGCTGCATCCTGCCTGTGTAATCTGTTCATAGCGCTCCTTCATCTCCCTGGCCGCTGCCCTGGTAAATGTGATTACCAGAATATGGGAGGGATCCACGCCTGCCTTTTCCGTAAGATAACGGACCCGGTTGGTGATGACTGTGGTCTTGCCGGAACCGGGTCCTGCCAAAACCAGCATAGGACCTTCCCTGTGCCGGATTGCCATTTTTTGTGCGTCGTTAAATGCCATTTACTAGATTCCTATGCCTCAAGCATCTGTATCCCTTTGCGGATTCTGGCCAGGGACTCCTCCTTGCCCAGGACTTCCATGATTTCCGTTGCTCCGGCAGGAGTCATCTGCTTGCCGGACACGGCGGTACGAATGGGCCACATCACAAAGCCGGTCTTGACCCCTGTGTCCTCCACATATTTTGACAGGACGCCGTAAAGGGCGTCATTGGCGAAATCCTCCTGTGCTTCCAGAATGGTCAGCACATCCTTTAAAACCTTAAGAGAGGTCTCTGCGTTTGTCTTCATCTTCTTGTGGGTGTACATGGCCGTATCGTATTCCGGAAGGGCCTCAAAGAAATCCACATGGTCCGCAATGTCAGGGAACACCTCAATCCTTGTCTTGACCATGGCCGCTATCTTCTTAAGGTCCAAATCCCTGCTGATGGCAGCCTTCAGATACGGCTCAGCCATCTCATAGAAGGTATCAAATTCCATTGCCTTCATGTATTCGCCGTTCATCCACTTAAGCTTTGTCATATCGAACACAGCAGGGGATTTGCTCATGCGGTGGTAATCAAATTCCTTTACCATTTCCTCCAGGGAGAAAATCTCCTTGTTGTCCTCCGGTGACCAGCCCAAAAGGGCCACATAATTCACAACAGCCTGAGAGATGAAGCCCTGCTCCAAAAGGTCCTCAAAGGAGGAATGTCCGCTTCTCTTGCTCAGTTTATGGTGGTTCTCATCCGTAATCAGCGGGCAGTGCACATAGACCGGCACATCCCACCCAAAGGCGGCATAGAGCCTGTTGTACTTCGGCGATGAGGACAGATATTCATTTCCCCTTACCACATGGGTAATACCCATCAGATGATCGTCCACCACATTTGCAAAATTATAGGTGGGGTATCCGTCTGACTTGATAAGGACCATATCATCCAGCTCAGAGTTATCCACGGTGATATCTCCGTAAATCTCGTCCTGGAATGTGGTGGTTCCCGTGGTGGGGTTGTTCTGGCGGATGACATAGGGCATGCCTGCTGCCAGGTTAGCTTCCACCTCTTCTTTGGATAAATGGAGGCAGTGCTTATCATATGCCATAATTTCCTCTCCATTTACAGTGGTCTTAAGGGTGGCCAGACGCTCCGGAGTACAGAAGCAGTAGTAAGCCTCTCCTTTTTCCACCAGTTTCTTTGCGTATTCCAGGTAAATGCCGGAAGCCTGACGCTCGCTCTGGACGTACGGACCGCATCCGCCGTCCTTGTCAGGACCCTCGTCATGAATCAGGCCTGTATCCTTCAGGGTCTGGTATATGATTTCCACTGCCCCTTCCACGAAACGTTCCTGATCTGTATCTTCAATACGGAGGAGGAAATCCCCGCCCTCATGCTTTGCTATGAGATAGGCATACAATGCCGTCCTTAAATTTCCCACATGCATCCTGCCCGTGGGGCTGGGTGCATACCTTGTCCTTACTCTGCTCATGTTAAAGTCTCCTATATTCTTCTCAATCTGATAACTCAAAAACCATTATATAACGAAGGCCGAAAAAAGACAATGCCTGTTTTCACAGGCACTGTCCCTTTCTTTATACCTATTTGAATGTGGCGTTGTTCACCTCATCAGAGAACTTGCTTAAATCCTGAGGCATCCATGCAGCCTTTTCCTTGCCGCTTACATCCACCTTGACTCTCTGGCACTTGATGGTCAGCTCGGTCATCTCTTCTGCCGGCACCATCTCGCCAATCTTTGCAATATACTGCTTTACAGCGTCCTGTATCAGCTTCTGAAGGGCATCCTCATCACCGCTCATGATGGCTGCGGCTGTGTCTTCGTCGATATTGTTCTGCATGTCGGTCATAACGTCTACCATGATATTCTGCATATCATCCATGGAATAGCTCTTAACCTTCAGAAGTACGGTGGTCTCGTCCTTGCTCTGATCCGTGATCTCGGCGCTGTAATCCAGCTTGTCAATCAGTCCCTGAAGGGCATCGGACATTTCCTCTACTTCTTCGTCAGAGAACTCGATGCCTGCGGCCTCAAATTCTGACTTGAACATGGAAACCAGGTCTGTCTCAGCGGAATCTTCCATCAGACTGGTCTTTACGTCTTCCTCAGAAGCAAATCCCAGTAAGTCCTTCATAGGAGCCGCATTTTCCTTAACAGACAGCTCGTACAGCGCTCCCACTACCTGGTCTGCCGGCTCAAGCTTCTGCTGGCATCCTGTCAGGGCAATGCTGCACACAGCCATAACGGTTGCGGCCAATACCGCAAAGCTTCTTTTCATGTTCCTCATAAACTTATCTCCTCTTTAATTCTGCCTTCTGTCAGGCAATTTATTTTTCCTCTGTCCTGGAAACGGTCTTGTTCTCTGCCAAGTCGCTTGGTCTCATAGTCAGGTTGATTCTGCCCATCTTATCGACCTCAGTTACCTTTACAGTAACCTCATCGCCAATGTTCACAACATCCTCCACCTTGCCAACGCGCTTATCAGACAGCTTGGAAATATGAATCATACCATCCTTATTGGGGGCCAGCTCCACAAATGCGCCAAAATTCATGATACGCACTACCTTGCCGTTAAATATCATGCCCGCCTCAATATCCGTAACGATTCCGGTAATAATCTGGATAGCCTTATCAATCATGGCCTCGTCCGTGCCGCATACATTCACAGCACCCTCATCCGTAATATCAATCTTAACACCGGTCTCCTCAATAATCTTGTTGATGACCTTGCCCTGCTTTCCTACCACATCGCCAATCTTCTGCGGATCAATGGTAATCTGCTTAATCTTCGGAGCATATGGGCTTAAGTGCTTCCTTGGCTCTGAGATAACCGGTCTCATTACATTGTCCAGAATATACATTCTGGCTTCCCTTGTCCTGGCGATGGCTTCCTCGATAATAGGCCGTGTCAGTCCGTGAATCTTAATGTCCATCTGGATGGCAGTGATACCATTCTTTGTTCCGCCTACCTTAAAGTCCATATCGCCAAAGAAATCTTCCAGGCCCTGAATGTCTGTAAGCACCAGATAATCATCATCCGTATCCCCGGTCACAAGACCGCAGGAAATACCAGCTACCATCTCCTTAATTGGTACGCCGGCAGCCATCAGTGAAAGGGTTGACGCACAGATGCTTGCCTGGGAGGTGGAACCATTGGATTCCATAGTCTCAGATACGGTACGGATTGCATATGGGAATTCCTCCGCACTTGGCAGAACCGGAATCAATGCCCTCTCTGCCAGGGCGCCATGGCCTATCTCGCGGCGGCCCGGTCCTCTGCTTGGCTTTGTCTCGCCTACAGAGAAGGACGGGAAGTTATAGTGGTGCATATAACGCTTGCAGGTCTCATTCTCATCCAGTCCGTCTAATTTCTGGGCCTCGGACAGAGGCGCCAGGGTGCAGGCGTTGAGAATCTGTGTCTGACCGCGGGTAAACATGCCTGAGCCGTGAGCTCGCGGAAGCAGGTCAACTTCTGCTGCCAGGTGACGGATTTCCGTGATGGCGCGGCCGTCAGGACGCTTGTGATCCTTTAAGATCATCTTGCGGACCGTCTTCTTCTGATACTGGTAAACAGCCTCGCCCAGGACGGCAAGCCATTCTTCGTTCCCGGCAAATGCATCTTCCAGCTTTGCTGTGATTTCTGCTATATTCTTCTCGCGTGTCTGCTTGTCATCGGTGAACACAGCCTCTTCCATTTCCTGTGGAGTCACGATTTCCCTGATGGCTGCAAAAAGCTCTTCCGGCACCGCGCAGCTCTCATAAGAGTGCTTTTCCTTACCGCACTCAGCCACGATGGTGTCGATGAACTTGATAATTTCCTGGTTCACTTCATGAGCCTTAAAAATGGCGTCAATCATAATCTGCTCCGGAACCTCATTGGCGCCGGCCTCAATCATGATAACCTTTTCCCTGGTGGAAGCC
>OBUT01000466.1_pt1 | contig 10368 bp, 8 predicted proteins | sample 1475941 | NCBI WGS metagenome assembly OBUT01 (sample SAMEA2579956, study PRJEB22360) | human gut metagenome | biome: human gut; feature: human-associated habitat; material: faeces | place: Denmark | collected 2008/2010
CGCTGCCCGGGGGCCGTTTTTATGATATGCGGGACGGGTAAAAGAACACCCGCAGGGAGCCGTCCCGTCCGGTGAGCACCTCCGCCTCCACCTCGTACACCTCCCGCAGAAAAGCGGGGGTAAGGAGCTCTTTGGGCGCGCCCTCCCCCACGATCACCCCGTCCTTCAATGCGTAGAGCCGGTGGCAGTAGGCCGCGGCCAGATTGAGATCGTGGATGGCGGCCACTACGGTACATCCGCTCCCCCGCACCAGCTCCATGAGCTGGAGCTGGTACTTGATGTCCAGGTGGTTGGTCGGCTCGTCCAGCAGCAGCACCGCCGTCTGCTGGGCCAGGGCCCGGGCGATAAGCACCCGCTGCTTCTCCCCGCCGGACAAGGTGGAGAACCCCTGCTCCCGCAGGGAGGCCAGCCCGGTGTGCGCCAGGATCTCCCCTACCAGCGCCCGGTCCTCCCGGCTGTCGGTCTCCAGCAGCCGCTTGCGGGCCTGCCGCCCCATCATGACCACCTCCTCCACCGTGAAGTCGAAGGCGGCCTCCTGCTCCTGTACCATGACGGCAAGCCGCTGGGCCATCTCCCGGTTGCTCATGGCCAGCAGATCGTCCCCCATGAGGGTCAGCTCCCCCGCCTGGGGGCGGAGCACCTTGTAGACGTTTTTGAGGAACGTGGATTTGCCGCTGCCGTTGGGGCCGATGAGCCCGACGAACTCCCCCTTCTCCACCCGGAAATCCACGCCCCGGAGGATCTCCCGGCTGCGGATGCCGTACCGGACCTGTTTTGCCTCTATCATGGCGCAGACCCCCTACTGGAATTCATAGCGGCGCACCTTGATCATCCACAGGAACAGGGGCGCGCCCAGGAACGCCGTCAGGATTCCCACGGGGATCTCCGCCGGCGGCTTGATGATCCGGGCTCCCACGTCTACCCAGATGAGAAAGATGGCCCCGAACAGAGTGGCCAGGGGAACCAGCTTCCGGTGATCCGGCCCCACCACCGAGCGAACCAGGTGGGGGATGACCAGCCCCACAAAGCCGATGCAGCCGCTGACCGCCACCGAGGAGGCGGTCAGCAGGGCGGTGACGCCGATGAGCACATTGCGCACCACCGTCAGGTTGACTCCCAGGGTGACGGCGGAGCTGTCCCCCATCATCATGGCGTTGAGGGGCTTGGCCAGGGCCAGCATCAGCAGGAGGGCCGGAGGCACTAGGCCGGCCAGCAGGGGCACGTCGGCCCACTCCGCGCTGCCCAGTCCTCCCAGCATCCAGAATGTGGCCTCCCGGACGGCGGCGTCGTCCGGGGCGGTATAGACGATGTAGTTGGTAAATGCCTGGAACATGGCGGATACCGCCACTCCCACCAGGATCAGCCGGATCGGCGTCACCGCATTTCGGGTGCGGGCCAGAAGGTACACCAGGAGGATGGACACCAGAGCCCCGGCAAAGGCGCCGGCGGACACCGACAGGCGGCCCAGCACAGGCAGGGACACCCCCAGCAGCATGGCCAGCACCGCGCCTAGTGATGCGCCGGAGGAAATGCCCAGCACATAGGGCTCGGCCAGCGGATTCTTGGTGAATGCCTGCATCCCCACGCCGGAAAGGGTGAGGGCCGCCCCCACCAGGGCCCCCAGCAGCACCCGCGGGGCCCGCAGGAACCAGACGATGTTCTGGGTGCTCTCCCGCACCCCCTCCAGGGGGAGCTCCGAGCCGGTCAGCAGGCCGCCCAGCCGGTGGAACATCACCCGCCACACCTCGGCAAAGGGGATGGCCACCGGCCCGGTGCCGATGCCGATGATGATAGATGCCAGGAGCACCGCTGCCAGCACCAGACAGGTCAGAAAGGTGTGAGTCTTCACCAGCCTGCAAAACTGCTTCATACCGCCCTCTTACGCGAAGCAGTCGGGGTGGAAGGCACGGGCAAACTTCTCCACCGTGTCGCCCGTCATGGAACTGGCAAAAGACTCGCACAGCGTCACGGAGATAATGCGGTCGTTCTGGATGGCGGGCACCGTGGCCAAGGCAGGGTTCTCCTTGAGCTGGGCAATCTTCTCCTCCAGAGAGGTATCGCCGTAGTCGTCGATGATGATCACCTCGGGGGCCCGCTCCACCACGGTTTCCCAGCTCACGGTGGCCCAGGTGGTGTCCAGATCGTTGAAGATGTTGACGCCGCCCGCGTGCTCGATGAGCTTGGAGGTGAAGTTGTTGCCGCAGGTGTAGGCGCCCTCCTCCTGGGCCATGTCAAAAACGAACACCGGGATGGCCTCCTGGCCCGTCACCGCCTCCTCGGCGGCGGCAATCTGGGCCTGCATGTCATTCACCAACTCCTCCGCCCGTTCTTCCACTTGGAAGATGCGTCCCAGGTTATAGAAATCCTGATATACGTCCTCCAAATCAGCCCCCAGCTTGTAGCCCTCGATGGAGGACAGGGACATAATTCCGTACTGGGAGAGGGTGTCATGTTCCGTGTTATATTTCTCACTGAAGGCGCTGGAGCGGCCGTAGACAAAGTCGGGCTCCAGCGCCAGGATGGTTTCCAGGCTCGGCTTATCCGCCATCTGGGGAATGACCTCGTATTCCGCACGGTACTCGGGTGCCACGCGGGTATTGTTATTGGCTGTGTAAATGATCCTGTCCCCCAGCCCCAGGGCCATCAGTTGATCGCCCGTATTCACATTCGTACAGAGAACCTTCTCGGGCACGTGGGTGAAGGTGACCTCCGCGCCGTCCTTGGTGGTCAGGGTAAAGGGAAATCCCTCGGTGTTTGCCGGGGTTTCCGCGCTCTGGACATCCCCCGCAGGGGTGGGGCTGGCCGCCGGGGCCGGATTCTGGCCGGCGGTGCCGCAGGCCGTCAGGCCCAGGGCGAGGGCGAGGGTCAGGGGTACGAGCTTTTTCATGATAATCCTCCTTTTTTGTGCTGTGGACAGAAAAATCCCGCTTTCCGACGGAAAGCGGGACTGCTTATCGCCATGGGCACAATCGGACCACACGGCGGCAAACAGACAGGCTGCTTTCTGCGGAAGACACCTATCCTTCTGCACAGACAGCAGGTTTCCTGACTTACGGCTCTCCGCCGGGCCGCGCCTTCTCGTGTCTCCACAATGGCGTCTGCGGCCGGCTCCCCGCTTACAGTGACCGGATCGTTCGGGATTTGCACCCGATTCCCTTTTACCCGCCCCGGAGGGCGGCACTGTCCATGCTATCAAGTTGTCGAAAGACATACTACGCCAATTTTTCCCCTTTGTCAAGGGGCGGGACGCTCCTCGTCCAAGAGCATCCGCGCCGCGTCTGCCAGGGGGATGCGGCGGTCCATGCTCCGCCGCCGGAGGGCCCGGTGGGCCTCCTCCTCGGTCATGCCGTTGCGCGCCATCAGCCGCTCCTTGGCCCGCTCCACCACCTCCCGCTCCTCACGGCTCCGCCGGGGCGGCAGGAGGGCTCCGGCCTCCTCGCCCAGCCGAAGCAGCTCCTCCACCGCGGCGAGCAGCTCCCGCCTGCCTGCGGGGGCGGAGAGGCGGAGGAGTCCAGGGCGCTCCGGCACCAGCTCCAGCAGGCCGCGGGGGGCCAGCAGCAACACCGTGCAGAAGCCGGGCAGCTCCCCGGCCAGCTCCTCCGCCGTCCCATCCGGGAACTTATAGCCGCACACCACGGCGGTGAGCCGCTGCTGGCGAACCAGGCGCTTGACCTGATCCGCGGAGCGGCAGAGCAGGCAGGCGGCCGTCCCGGAGCTCTCCAGCAGCTCCTTGAGTCTCCGGCCGTTTTTCTCGCCCTCAAAGGCGACGACCACCGTCTCCACGGGGCCTTAATAGTTGATGATGTACTTCTCCCGCTCCCAGGAGGACACGCGGGTGCGGTACTCGTCCCACTCACGCCACTTGCCCGTCAGGTAGTTGGCGGCCACGTGCTCCCCCAGGGTGTCCAGAATCAACTGGTCGGCCTCCAGGGCGCGGAGGGCCTCCTCCAGGGAGCCGGGCAGGCTCTCGATGCCGTGGGCCTTCCGGGCGGCGGCGTCCATAGCGTAGATGTTCTCGGTGATCTCCGCCGGGGGCGTCATACCCTTCTCGATGCCGTCCAGTCCGGCGGCCAGGCAGACAGCGAAGGCCAGGTAGGGGTTGCAGGAGGGGTCGGGGGAGCGCAGCTCCACCCGGGTGCCCTGGCCCCGGCTGGCGGGGATGCGGATGAGGGCGGTTGGAGGCCGACCAGGCCAGGTAGCAGGGGGCCTCGTAGCCGGGCACCAGCCGCTTGTAGGAGTTGACCAGGGGGTTGGTCACCGCCGCCATGCCCCGCACATGGTGGAGCAGTCCAGCGATGAAGCTGTACGCCTCTTTGGACAGGCCGCGGGGATCGTCGGGGTCGTAGAAGGCGTTTTTGCCGTTGCGGAACAGGGACATGTTGGTGTGCATACCGGAGCCCGCTATCCCGAAGATCGGCTTGGGCATGAAGGTGGCGTGGAGGCCGTTGCGCTGGGCCAGGGTCTTGACCGCCAGCTTAAAGGTCATGATGTTGTCGGCGGCGTGGAGGGCCTCGGCGTACTTGAAGTCGATTTCGTGCTGGCCCTGGGCGCACTCGTGGTGGCTGGCCTCGATCTCAAAGTCCATCTGCTCCAGCGCCATGCAGATCTCCCGCCGGGTGGACTCCCCGTGATCCAGGGGGCCCAGGTCGAAGTAGCCCGCCTCGTCGTTGGTCTGGGTGGTGGGCTTGCCCTCCTCGTCGGTCTTGAACAGGAAGAACTCCGCCTCCGGGCCCACATTGAAGCGGTCGTAGCCCATGTCGTTGGCCTTCTGGATCACCCGCTTGAGCACGTAGCGGGGGTCGCCCACGAAGGGGGTTCCATCGGTGTTGTATACGTCGCAGATCAGCCGGGCCACTTTACCGTGGCTGGGCCGCCAGGGAAACACCCGGAAGCTCTTCAGATCCGGGTAGAGGTACTGGTCAGACTCGTCAATGCGGACGAAGCCCTCAATGGAGGAGCCGTCGAACATACACTGGTTGCTGACCGCCTTTTCAATCTGGGACGCGGTGATGGCAACGTTTTTGAGCATGCCGAAAATGTCGGTAAACTGCAAGCGCACGAACTCGATTTCCTCTTCCCGGACGATGCGGATGATGTCCTCTTTGCTGTAGACCCCCATGGTCTGCCGCCCCTTTCGCTTTAAAAATGAAGGCGCTCCGCCCTTGGGGTCGGAACGCCTTTGTTCACAACGATTGTCGTAAGTATACCGTGTTCCGCCTCCCTCTGTCAAGGGCTTTGGGCCTCCCTTTCCGCACTTTGTGACAACTATCCGGGCCCTCTCCCCCTTCCCACGCCCCCTTTTATGCAATTTTCTCCGCCCTTCTGGAAAAAATATGCCGGAATGTCCTCCCTCTCTTGCTTTTTCCCGCTGTTCAGGGTAAAATAAGAGTTCGTATCGAGATAAAGGAGTGAATTTACATGCCAGAAGAGCTGAAACCCACCATGACGCAGAACTTCATCCATGATTTCATTGACGAGGACATCGCCCAGGGTGGTCAGTTCCAAGGCATGACCGTCCACACCCGGTTCCCGCCGGAGCCCAACGGCTACCTGCACATCGGCCATGCCAAGGCGATCTTCGTGGACTTCGGCACCGCCGAGAAGTACGGCGGCCTGTGCAACCTGCGTATGGATGACACCAACCCCACCAAGGAGGACGTGGAGTACGTGGAGGCCATCCAGGAGGACATCCACTGGCTGGGCTACGACTGGGGCGGCCGCTTCTTCTTCGCCTCCGACTACTTCGAGAAGATGTACGAGTACGCCGTGGAGCTCATCAAAAAGGGCCTGGCCTACGTGTGCGAGCTGACCCCCGAGCAGTTTAAGGAGTACCGCGGCGACGTGAACACCCCCGCCCGCTCCCCCTTCCGTGACCGGCCCATCGAGGAGTCTCTGGACCTCTTCGCCCGGATGCGCGCCGGCGAGTTCCCCAACGGGGCCATGACCCTGCGGGCCAAGATCGACCTGGCCAGCGGCAACTTCAACATGCGCGACCCGGTGCTCTACCGCATCAACCACATGCACCACCACCGCCAGGGGGACAAGTGGTGCATCTACCCCATGTACGACTTCGCCCACCCCCTGGAGGACGCGCTGGAGGGGATCACCCACTCCCTCTGCTCCCTGGAGTTTGAGGATCACCGCCCCCTCTACGACTGGGTGATCGCCAACTGCCCCGTCCCCGCCAGGCCCCGGCAGATCGAGTTCGCCCGTCTGGGCATCAACTACACCGTCATGAGCAAGCGCAAGCTGCGCCAGTTGGTGGAGGAGGGCCGGGTATCCGGCTGGGACGACCCCCGCATGCCCACCCTCTGCGGCCTGCGCCGGCGGGGCTACACCCCCCGGGCCATCCGCAATTTCTCCGAGCGCAACGGCGTGAGCAAGGCGGCCTCCACCGTGGAGTACGCCTTTTTGGAGCACTGCCTGCGGGAAGACCTGAACGAGACCGCCCAGCGGCGCATGGCGGTGCTCCGCCCGGTACGCCTCATCATCACCAACTACCCCGAGGGGCAGAGCGAGACCTTCTCCGTGGAGAACAACCCCAACCGCCCGGAGGACGGCGCGCGGGAGGTCACCTTCTCCCGGGAGCTGTATATCGAGGCGGAGGACTTTCTCCCCGCGCCGGTGCCCAAGTACAAGCGCCTCTACCCCGACGGGCCGGAGTGCCGCCTCAAGGGCGCCTATGTGATCAAGTGCACCGGCTATGAGACTGACGCGGCGGGCAACGTCACCGCCATCCTGGCCGAGTACGACCCGGACAGCCGGGGGGGCGACCCCGCCGACGGCCGCAAGGTGAAGGGGGCCACCATCCACTGGGTGGACGCCGCCACCGCCGTGGACGCCGAGGTGCGGCTGTACGACAACCTGTTCACCGACGCCGAGCCGGACGCCGGGGACAAGAACTTCCTGGACTGCCTCAACCCCAGCTCCCTGGAGGTGCTCCCCCACGCCAAGGTGGAGGCCGGCCTGGCCGGCGCGGAGGCCCCCGCCTCCTTCCAGTTCCTGCGCCAGGGCTACTTCTGCGTGGACAACAAGGACAGCGCCCCCGGCCATCTGGTGTTCAACCGCTCGGTGAGCCTCAAGGACTCCTTCAAATTTTAAGCCACAGAACGGCGGCGGGCGACCGCAGGTCACCCCGGCCTGCGGCCGCCCGCCTTTTTCGCAAAACAACTGGAGGTATGCGTGATGAAAAAGTATCTCTTCCGCAACGACTACTCCTTCGGCGCCCACCCCAAGGTTCTGGAGGCGGTGTGCGCCGTCAACCTGGAGGGCAACCACGGCTACGGCGACGACGGGTACACCGCCCGGGCCAAGGAGCGCATCCGTGAGGTGTGCGGCTGCCCCGACGCCATGGTGGAGTTCCTCATCGGCGGCACCCAGACCAACGTGGTGGCCTGCTCCTTCCTGCTCAAGCCGTGGGAGGCGGCCATCTGCCCCGACTCCGGCCACCTGAACGGCCACGAGGTGGGCGCGTTTGAGGCCACCGGCCACAAGATCCTCCCCGTGCCCGTGGGCGGCGACGGCAAGATCACCCCGGAGATGTTGCCTCCCCTGCTGGCCCTCCACCAGGACCCCCATCTGACCAAGCCGGGCCTGGTCTACATCTCCAATGCCACCGAGAACGGCGCGGTGTACACCAAGGCGGAGCTGACCGCCCTGTACGCCTTCTGCCGGGAGAACGGCCTGCTCCTCTTCGTGGACGGCGCCCGGCTGGGGGCCGCCCTCACCTCCAAGGCCAACGATCTGACCCTGCCTGAGTTCGCCCACCTGTGCGACGCCTTCTACATCGGCGGCACCAAGAACGGCGCCATGTTCGGCGAGGCCCTGGTGATCACCCGGCCCGAGCTGACCGACGGCTTCTTCCGCATGAAGAAGCGCATGGGCGCGGTGATGGAGAAGGGGTGGATTCAGGGCGTCATGTTCCAGGCCCTGTTCACCGACGACCTCTACTTCCACATGGCCCGCCACGCCAACGAGATGGCCGCCCGCCTCCAGGACGGGCTGAGGGCCAAGGGGTGGACGCTGTGGGTGGACTCCCCCACCAACCAGGTGTTCGCCGTGGTGGACAACGCCCTCAAGCCCCAGCTCGACGTGGTGTGCGATTACGAGGACTGGTGCCCCTACGACGGGAGCCATACCGTGGTGCGCTTCGTCACCTGCTTCCAGACCTCCCAGGAGGACGTGGACGGCCTGCTCGCCGCCCTGCCCGACCTGCACTGAGCTTCTTTTCTTCCCCGAGGCCAAGCCTCGGGGAATTTTTTTGCCTGTTCCGTAACCAAACCGCCCCCGCTTCGTATATACTGATAGAACCGGTTCTTGGAGAGGAGGGGGACAAGCTGGACGAGATCACGCTGGCAAAGAAGCTCCGGCAGGGCAGCCGCCTGGCCCTGGAGCGGGCCATCGACCGCTTCACCCCCTATGTGAGCGCCGTCGTGGTGCGGGTGCTGGCCGGGCGGGGCGCCCGGGAGGACGTGGAGGAGCTGACCGCCGACGTATTCCTGGCCCTGTGGGCCCACGCCGGGGAGCTGAACCCGGAGCAGGGCCTGCGGCCCTGGCTGGGGGCGGTGGCCCGGAACAGGGCGGCGGACTGGCTGCGCACCCACAAAGAGGCCGCCCCCCTGCCGGAGGACGCCGCCGCCCCCGGCGGCGCAGACCCCCAGGCCGAGGCGGAGCGGCGGGAGTGGGCGGCCCGGCTGTGGGACGCGGTGGAGGGGCTGGACGAGCCCGACCGCACCCTGTTCCTGCGCTATTACTACTACGGCGACAAGCTCAAGGACATCGCCCGTGCCCTGGGCCTGACCCAGACCGCCGCCAAGCAGCGGCTATTCCGGGGGCGGAAGGCCCTGCGGGATACATTGACGAAAGGAGGAGTGGAGGCGTGAGAGACCGGATGCAGGAGCTGTGGGACGGCGCAGTACCGGTGGGCGTGCCCTGTCCCCAGGCTGACCCGGCGGCGGTCAAGCGGCGGGTCAACGCCGCGCTGAACGCCGTCCCCTCGGAAAGGAGAGCCTATATGAGACATAAAATCCGATTTGCCGCGGCGGCGGCCGCCATCGCGGCCCTGCTGGCCGGCTCCGCCCTGGCCGTAGCCAGCCGGTGGAACGTGCTGGACTTCTACTTTGAGGGGGACAATACCCCGGTTGAGGACTACGTAAGCCATGAGACATATTCCATCCGTGACGACAACTACACCCTGTCGGTGATCAGCTCGGTGGCGGACACCAGCTCCGCCTATCTGCTGGTCACCATTGATGCCAAAAACGACGCGGCAGCCGCCGCCCTCATGGCGGATGACTTCGAGAACATGGACACCTTCTCTGTCCGTGCTCTGGAGAACGAGGCCGTCAAGCCGGAGCCCACTCCTACCGGAAACGGCCCTGCCGTCGAGATGCCCGTGGCAGGTGGATTCAGCTATGGGGAAAAGGAGGCGCTGCGCACGGAGACCTCCCGCACCTACAGTATGAGAGTCGATGAGCTGAATGCCGCCGTCTACGCCGTGCAGCTCCGGCTGGGCCTTATGGAGGAGGGCGCCTACGTGGAGATTCCCGTGGAGCTGGTAGAGCCTGTTACCGTGGAGGTTAACGCTGAGGGTACCGGTTCCGGCACCTTTGATCACATTGAGGGTGGTGCCCCTGTTACCCTGGAAACCGTGAGTCTGTCTCCTCTCTCCATTCAGATGGAATACTCCTTTGCCGACGCGGACGGCGACGCTTTCCCCCTGCTTTTCTTCCGCATGACCGACGGCTCCCTGTGCGGCTGGGGGCAGATCGTGGGCGACAATTTGCTTGGCCCCACCTCCTGGAACGATCGAGGCACAATCCATTGCGACTACGCCCATCCGCTCCGCTCTGTGCTGGAGCTCTCCCAGGTGGATGCGGTAGTGTTCAACGGCATGGCCTATCCCCTGGACGGCGGCAGGCCAGAGCCTGTAGAGATAGATCCCGCCCTCTATCCCTTCCAGATCCCGTTGATGGACCGCCTGTCGGAGGGCGGCGGCTACAGCGTCCCCGTCCGGGCCCTGTGTGAAGGGCTGGGGGTGGACTGCGTATGGAGCAACGAGGCCCAGACCGCCGCCATGACCTACCGGGGCGTCACCATCATTCTGACGCCGGGCAGCACCACCGCTCTGGTAGACGGACAGCCGGTGGAGATGCTTGAAGCCCCCGCCGCCCAGGACGGGAAGCTGGCCGCCTGCTACGCTGTGTTTGAGGATGCCTGGCAGGTCTCCATGAGCGCGGCCTATGACAACTGGCCCTCCGACAACGCCCAGCGGGTAGCCTGGCTGGTGATCCCCTGAGCCGGGCGGACAAAAAACGGAGCCCGGCGCGCTTTGTGCGCCGGGCTCCGTTTTCGCATTTTCTCACAGCT
>OBUT01000467.1_pt1 | contig 10365 bp, 13 predicted proteins | sample 1475941 | NCBI WGS metagenome assembly OBUT01 (sample SAMEA2579956, study PRJEB22360) | human gut metagenome | biome: human gut; feature: human-associated habitat; material: faeces | place: Denmark | collected 2008/2010
CCGCGGGCGACCACAAGGGTCGCCCCTTCATCCGCCCCGCCGCCTGAACGTCAGATATCCCTCCAGAATCAGCGTCGCCGCCACCGCGTCCCTCCCATCCGGCCATGCCGGATGGGAACCCTGACGCCTTTTGGCATGCTCGGGGCAAGTGAATTGCCCCTGCGCCAAGATATTGCTCCGCAAAATGCTTGTACGGCGCAAGCGCCGCCCCGCTGCGCGGGGAACCGTGGACGCCTCTTTTACTCACAGCCGCTCCGCCGCCTGAAGGTCAGGTATCCCTCCAGAATCAGCGTCGCCGCCACGGCGTCCACGGTTTTCTTATGCTGCTTCATCCGCTTGCCCGAGGCGTGGAGGATGCTGTGGGCCTCCACCGTGGTGCGGCGCTCATCCCAGAGCACCGGCTTGAGGCCGCAGACCTCCTCCAGCCGGGCGGCAAAGGCCCGGTAGAGCTCCGCCCGGGGCCCCTCGGTGCCGTCCATGTTCCGGGGGAAGCCCATTACCAGCTCGTCCACACTGTGCTCTTTCGCAAGGCGGGCCAGCTCCTCCGCCACCACCCCCTCCTTCCGGCTCTGGATCACCGTGGTGTAGCCGGCCAGCAGGCCGGTGGGATCGGAGATTGCCACTCCGGTGCGGGCATCGCCGTAATCGATGGCCATAATACGCAAATCTACCACTCCTTTTCCGTACCACTATAGCGTACTTTTTGGGAAAAAACAAGGAAAAAGCGCTTGACTTCCCATATGAGCTGTGATAGACTTGATACACCTATGAAAAAGGGCTCTTTTTTTGTGCGCATTTTTACGGTGTGATGACGTACAAAACCCTTCCCTCACTGTGAGGACATAGGGAGGCAAGCATGCCGAATCCGCACCGTGACGTAACATAGGGGGCGCAGTCTATGCGCCTTTACGTTGCTGGATTCGGCCCAAGGGCTGTGTCCAGCTTTTTTGCTGCGCGCGGTCAAACAATGAAGGAGGTGCCGAACATGGCGAAGGCCGGCAACCGGGTGAAGATCACTCTGCGCTGCTCCGAGTGCAAGCAGCGGAACTACAACACCAACAAGAACAAGAAGAACACTCCCGACCGTCTGGAATTGAACAAGTACTGCCCCTTCTGCAGGAAGCACACGGTTCATAACGAAACCAAGTAATGAGTGCTGCTATGGCTCAGAAGAAAGAAGGGTTAAACGGAATGTCTGAAAACGAGAAGCTCGAGCAGGCCGCCGACCAGGCTGCCGACAAGCCCGCGAAAACCGATAAGAAAAAGGACGTCAAGGCTGACAAGAAGAAGCCCGGCGTGTTCGCTCGCATCGGCAAGTGGTTCAAGGATATGAAGAGCGAGCTGAAGAAGGTCCAGTGGCCCACCCGCAAGCAGACCGTCAACAACACCGTCATCGTGATCATCTGCTGCATCATCGTTGGCATCTGTATCTGGCTGTTCGATGCCCTCGCCGGCGCCGTGATTACCGCCCTGCTGGATCTCTTTGGTAAGGGTTAAGGTGCGACATGGCTGACAATGCGAAGTGGTATGTGGTTCATACCTATTCCGGCTATGAGAACACCGTGGCCGCCAGTATCGAGAAGGCTGTGGAGAACCGCGGCCTGCGCGACTTGATTCAGGAGGTCAGCATCCCCCTGGAGACGGTCACCGAGATCACGGATAACGGCCCAAAAACCGTGGAGCGCAAGGTCTTCCCCGGCTACGTGCTGGTGAAGATGGTGATGACCGACGACACGTGGCATCTGGTGCGCAACATCCGCGGTGCAACCGGCTTTGTCGGCTCTGGCAACAAGGCCATCCCCCTGACGGACGAGGAGATCTCCGCCCTGGGCGTGGAAAAGCGCGAGGTGGTGGTCGGCTATCAGGTGGGCGACAACGTCAAAATCACCGACGGTGCTCTGGAGTCCTTCCTGGGCACGGTCGAGGAGATCGACCTGGACCGCAGCAAGGTCCGGGTGGTGGTCTCCATGTTCGGCCGCGAAACCCCCGTCGAGCTGGAGCTGGATCAGGTAGAACCTGTCCAGGACTGAGCTCCGGGCCGGGCGGCCCATTCCCCGCACGTGGGAGGGACTGCACCGCAGTTCCGCTTCCAACCACATTTATCGTAGGAGGTGCTGTTTCAAATGGCACAGAAAATTACTGGTTATGTGAAACTTCAGATTCCCGCGGGCAAGGCGACTCCCGCGCCCCCCGTCGGTCCCGCCCTCGGTCAGCACGGCATCAACATCGCCGCGTTCACCAAGGAGTTCAACGAGCGCACCAAGAACGACGTGGGCCTGATCATCCCCGTGGTGATCACCGTCTACGCCGACCGCTCCTTTACCTTCATCACTAAGACTCCCCCCGCCGCCGTTCTCATCAAGAAGGCGTGCAACATCGAGTCCGGCTCCGGTGTGCCCAACAAGACCAAGGTGGCCACCATCAGCAAGGAGGATGTCCGCAAGATCGCTGAGACCAAGATGCCTGACCTGAACGCGGCCAGCATCGAGGCGGCCATGAGCATGATCGCCGGCACCGCCCGCTCCATGGGCATCGTCGTGGGCGACTAAGGCGAAGGAGGGAAAGAGCAATGTTTAGAGGCAAGAAATACCAGGAGAGCGCCAAGCTGATCGACAAGGCCGCTCTGTATGATACCGCTGAGGCCATGGAGCTGGTCGTGAAGACCGCCCCCGCCAAGTTCGACGAGACTGTCGAGCTCCACGTGAAGCTGGGCGTTGACTCCCGTCACGCCGACCAGCAGGTGCGCGGCGCCATCGTCCTCCCCCACGGCACCGGCAAGACCCAGCGCGTGCTGGTCTTCGCCAAGGGCGATAAGGCCGAGGCCGCCAAGGCCGCCGGCGCCGACTTCGTGGGCGAAATGGATCTGGTGGAGAAGATCCAGAAGGAGAACTGGTTCGACTACGACGTGGTCGTCGCTTCTCCCGACATGATGGGCGTTGTGGGCCGCCTCGGTAAGGTCCTGGGCCCCAAGGGCCTGATGCCCTCCCCCAAGGCCGGCACCGTCACCCCCGACGTGGCCAAGGCCGTCACCGAGATCAAGGCCGGTAAGGTCGAGTACCGTCTGGACAAGACCAACATCATCCACTGCCCCATCGGCAAGGTCTCCTTCGGCGCGGAGAAGCTCACCGAGAACTTCAACGCTCTGATGGGCGCCATTGTCAAGGCCAAGCCCTCCGCCGCCAAGGGTCAGTACATCCGCTCCTGCGTGTGTGCTTCCACCATGGGCCCCGGCGTGAAGATCAACGCGGCCAAGCTGATGTAACAAGAAGCGCGGAGGCGAGCGGAGCAGCCGCCGCAGCGTGACAGCGTTGCCGCAAGCTCCAGCTCCTTCGCTTCGCCGTAAGCGGCAGAGCTCGCTTCCGCCGCCGGGCTTCGGCGGGGCCCCGAAAAGGGGAAATGTCCCGCAGCGTAGGGGCGGGCGCCATCGCCCGCCCGCGGGCCGATGTGGGCATCGACCCCTACACACGGAAGAAGGGCACAGATGTACCTCTTCGCCGTAAGCGGCGGATACGGGCCGGCAGGCCCCGCAAAAAAATGTCATTTTCGGACAGGTTGTGCTTGACACAGCCTGTCCGGGATGATATATTATTAGTCGTGTTCAAAGACAGCAGGTGGGCGCAAGCCGGAAATCCTGCCGAGAATGCAGCCACAACGGGATGAAATTCTTTGTGCTGTTTTCGCTTGCTTTGAATGCGAAAACAGCTTTTTTGTTGCGTCTGCATCGGAAAAGTTGGACTCAATCTCAACGGAGGTGAATTCCAAATGCCTAACGCAAAGGTTCTCAGCGAGAAGCAGGCCATCGTGGCCGAGCTGACCGAGAAGCTCAAGACCGCCAGCAGCGGCGTGCTTGTGGACTACAAGGGAATCACTGTGGCTCAGGACACCGCTCTGCGCGCCGAGTGCCGCAAGAACGAGCTGGACTACGCCGTCGTGAAGAACACCCTGGTGCGTTTCGCCATCAACAATGTCGGTCTGGAGGAGATGGATTCCGTGCTCAACGGCACCACTTCCCTGGCCCTGTCTCACGGCGATCCCATCGCTCCCATGCGCGTCATCAACAAGTTCGCCAAGCAGTTCAACGGTGAGAAGTTCACCATCAAGGCCGGCTTCATGGACGGCAAGGTCCTGTCCCTGGACGAGATCAAGGCTCTGGCCGAGCTGCCCTCCAAGGAGGTTCTGCAGGCTCAGGTTCTGGGCACCATGCTGGCCCCCATCACCAGCCTGGCCATCGTCATCAAGGCCATCTGCGAGCAGAAGGGCGGCTCTGTCGAGGCCGCCGAGGCTCCCGCGGAAGCGGCTGCCGAGTAACTCGACACACATCTTTACAAACATTTATTTAGGAGGTTACCTATCATGGCTTCTGAGAAAATCAATGCCCTCATCGAAGAGGTTAAGGGTCTGACTGTTCTGGAGCTCTCCGAGCTCGTCCACGCTCTGGAGGAGGAGTTCGGCGTCTCCGCCGCCGCTATGGCTGGTGATGGCCTCGTGGCCGCCCCCCGCCGCCGGCGGTGCTGCCGCTCCCGCTGCTGAGGAGAAGACCGAGTTCGACGTGGTGCTGGCCGAGGTCGGCGCCGAGAAGATCAAGGTCATCAAGGCTGTCCGTGAGATCACCGGTCTGGGCCTGGCCGAGGCCAAGGCTGCCGTTGAGGCTGCCCCCAAGGCCATCAAGGAGGGCGTCTCCAAGGACGAGGCCGAGGAGCTGAAGAAGAAGCTGGAAGAGGTCGGTGCCAAGGTCGAGCTGAAGTAAGCTTTTTTACTCGCTTACCAAAAAGAGCTGTATCCCGTCTGGGATACAGCTCTTTTTTCGTGTTACGCCTCCAGTCCCTTCCAAGCGGCAAAGCGTTGCCAGAGCAGGCAGGCCAGCCAGCCGCAGAACAGGCCCACCAGCACCCCGGCCAGCACATCACTGGGGAAGTGGACCCCTACATACAGCCGTGAGAAGCCCATCAGGGCGGCCAGCACCACCGCCGTCACCCCCATCCACCGGCGGGGCAGAGTGCGGCACCAGGCCGACGCTGCGGCGAAGGAGGCGCTGGTGTGTCCTGAAGGGAAGGAGTTGGGGTCGTGCTCCGCAATCAGAGGCGTCAGCCCCTCCACCGTCAGCCAGGGCCGGGGGCGCTCCACCAGGTGCTTGAGAATCCCGTTGGTGAACATCAGGCTCAGCAGCAGGGCCATCAGGCCAGCTGCCCCCGCCTTCCGGGTCTTTTTGAAGCAGAGCAGAAGGACGGACAGGGCAATCCACATCAGTCCGCTGTCACCCAGATGGGTGTAGAGCGTAAACAGGGGTGTCAGGACGGCGTTGCGCACCGCCTCCTGGAGCCAGAGCAGGATGCCTCCGTCCAGATTCAGAAACCATTCGGGCATATTGTTTCCTCCATATAGGAGAGGGGCGGCGACATGGCTGCCGCCGCCCCTCTGTGTTCTTTTGGCTTACTGAGCATCGGCCGCAGCCGCGCCGTCCCCCCACTCGCAGTCCAGAATGACGCCATTCATCAGCTCAAACTTGTCGGTCTTTACCGTATGGGTCTTACCCACACGCACCTCCTGGGTGCCGATCTCTGTGGTAATGGGGTTGACCACGTTGCACTCGATGGTGAAGAGCAGGTCTATGGTGCCCTCATCCACCGGAATTTCCAGGGTGCCGTCAGTGGTATCCACCGTCACGGTCTGCTCGTGGGCCCTCGGCTCCACAGAAACCACCTGGCCATCCAGCATCTCGCCGGAGGCCATCAATTGGCCGGGGATGTATTTCTGGATATTGTCGTAGACCTCCTGCTCCACACCCTTGACCAGCACGGTATAGGTTACCTGGGTCTTGCCGGGATTGATGCCGCCGCCCCCGTCCTTGCCCAGGAACTTCACGCCCAGCACCACTACGGCCACAAGGACCACCAGAATCACCAGCAGATCCACAATGTTGAGCTTGCCAAACAATCTTCCCTTTTCGTCTATCATCTTTTGTAACCTCCGAGGTTGTAAATTGACATAATACTTGGTACAATGATACTTGCATATTGTACCATACTTCCCTACCCTGAAACAAGTCTTTTCTTTGTCCGGAGGTTTTCATATATGAAAGTCATCACTCTGATTTCCGGCGGCGACAGCGGCGGAGCCAAGACTCACGTCCACTCCCTGCTGCAAAACCTCTCCCGCACCATCGAGGTGACCATGGTCTGCTTTCTGGAGGGCCCCTTTGCCCAGGAGGCCCGGGAGCTGGGCATCCCTACAGTGGTGCTCTCCGGCCGCAATCTGCTGCGCACATACCGCACCCTCAAACGGATGATCCGGGAGGGGGGCTATCAGCTTATCCACTGCCACGGCGCACGCGGCAACATGATGGGCGCCCTGCTGCGCCGCTCCACCGGCCTGCCGGTGGTGACCACCGTCCACTCCGACTACCGGCTGGACTACCTGGGCCGCCCCCTCTCCCGCCTCACCTACGGCACCATCAACACCATCGCCCTGCGCCGGCTGGACTACCGCATCGGCGTGTCCGACGCCATGACCGACCTGCTCATCAAGCGGGGCTTTGATCCCGACAGGCTGTTCACCATCTACAACGGCATCGACTTCACCCCCCGCACCCCTGCCCTGAGCCGTGAGGAATACTTCCGCTCCGTGGGGCTGGAGGCCGATGGGGACAGTGTAGTGGTCGGTATCGCCGCCCGTCTCAACCCGGTCAAGGACATCGCCACCCTGGTCCGGGGCTTTGCCAAGGCCCATCGGGAGTGCCCCAATCTGCGGCTGCTCATCGCCGGCGACGGTGAGCAGATGTCCATGCTCAAGGGGCTCGCCGCTGAGCTGGGGGTGGAGCGGCAGGTGTGCTTCGCCGGATGGGTCAGCGACACCGACAGCTTCTACCACGCCATCGACATCAACACCCTCACCTCTCTGTCGGAGACCTTCCCCTACTCTCTCACCGAGGGGGCCCGGGCCGCCCTGCCCACCATCGCCAGCCGGGTGGGCGGCGTCCCCTACCTCATTGAACACGGCGTCCATGGCCTGCTGTTCGAGGCGGGCGACGCGGATACCCTGGCCCGCCACCTGATTACTCTGGCCAAGGACCCCACCCTCCGCCAACACCTGGGGGAGCGGCTCTATCAGCGGGGCAGGGAGGATTTTTCCCTGGAGAGCACCCTGGAGCGCCAGCTCAACATCTATGAGACCATTCTCCGCCGCCAGAGCCGCAAGAAGGGCCGCCGGGACGGCGCCCTGGTATGCGGCGCCTACGGCCGGGGCAACGCCGGCGACGACGCCATCCTGGAGGCCATTGTCACCGAGCTGCGCCAGATCGACCCGGACCTCCCCATCTGGGTGCTCTCCCGCAACCCGGACGACACCCGCCTCACCTACCGGGTCAACTCCATCTACACCTTTGCCTTCCCCCGCTTTCTGTGGCGGATGCGCAAGACCCACCTCTACATCAACGGCGGCGGCTCCCTGATGCAGGATGTGACCAGCCACCGCTCTCTGTGGTTCTATCTGTTTACTATCTCCTGGGCCAAGCGGCTGGGCAACCAGGTGATGATGTACGGCTGCGGCATCGGCCCCATTCACTCCCCCGCCAACCGCCGCAGGGCCTCCCGCGTGCTCCAGAGGAGCGTGGACGCCATCACCCTACGGGACACACACTCCGCCGAGGAACTGGAGGACATGGGGGTGACGAGGCCACAGGTCATCCTCTCCGCCGATCCCACGGTGATCCTCCCCGCCGCACCAGCCCAAGTGGTGGACGGCATTCTGGAGAGTCAGGGGATTGACCCCCACGGCCGCTACATCGGCTTCGCCCTGCGGCCCTGGCCGGGGTTTGAGGCCAAGGCCGCCGTCTTCGGCGCCGCGGCAGACTACGCCTATGAGACGTACGGCCTCACCCCTGTCTTTCTGCCCATCGAGCGGCGTCTGGACGTGGGGGCGGCCCAGTTGGCCGCCCAGCACATGAAGGCCCCCCACTACATTCTTCCCCAGACCGGCCGCTCCGACCACACCATCGGTCTGTTCGCCCGGATGCAGGCGGTGGTCTCCATGCGGCTCCACGCCCTGGTCTTCTCCGCCGGTCAGGGTGTGCCCCTGGTGGGCGTGGTCTACGACCAGAAGATCAGCTCCTTCCTGTCCTACATCGGACAGGATCTCTACACCGGGCTGGACGAGGTGACGGAGGAGGCCCTGCGGTCCCACATCGACGCGGCCTGCGCCCGCATCGGGGATGAGGCCTTCCTCTCCGGCGGCGTGGAGCGGCTGCGCCAGGTGGAACGGCGCAACAGCGAGACCGCCCGGATGCTGCTGGAGAGGTGAGGGACGTGAGACAGATTCTCTGCCTGTCTGCTGACCCCTGGCGCACTATCCCCACCCGCACCCAGCAGCTTATGACCCGCATGCGGGACGCCCAGGTGCTCCTGTTCGAGCCGCCGGGAAAATACTCCCGACAGCCGGGCCGCAGGGTGCGCCCCGGTCTCACGGTCTGCGCCCTCCCCCCGGTGCTGGAGGCGGAGGAGCGGCACCGCCTCCTGTTCCGCCTTCACTACCGCAAACTGGGTAAGTTTATCCGCCGCCAGATGGAGCACCACCGTTTTAAGGAGCCGCTGCTGTGGTGCACCGCGCCGGAGCACATCCACCTGCTGGACGAGGTGCCCCACCGGGGTGTGGTCTACGACTGCGACCGGGACTGGCCCGACCAGTCCCCCCGGTGGGAGAGCGATCTGGCCCTGGCCGCCGATGTGGTCTTTGCCGCCTCCCAGGGGCTCATTGACCACCTCTCCCCCTGCAACGACAACATCGCCCTGCTGCCCAACGGGGTGAACCACCCCATGTTTACCCGGCCCCCCGCCGAGCTTCCGCCGGAGCTGCGGGGGCTCTCCAGCCCCATTCTGGGCTATACCGGCACCCTGTGGCGGGATCTGGACCTCGCCCCCGTTCTGTACGCCGCCCAGGCCATGCCGGCCTGCACCTTCGTCTTTCTGGGCCGCCGGGAGAAGAACCCCATGGCCGAGCTGCTAGAGCGGCTGCCCAACGTCCGCCTCCTGGGGCGGCGGGCGCCGGTGGAGGTGCCCGACTACCTGGCCCGCTTTGACGTATGCCTCAACCTGCTGCGCCGTTCCGAGCAGGGCAATGACGTGGTGCCCTGCCGCATCTACGAATACCTCTCCTCCGGCAAACCCGTGGTGTCCATGCTCTTTCCCGAGCAGGTGGAGCACTTCCCCGACGTGGTGTACGGCGCCCACTCTCCGGAGGAATTCGCCGCCCTCTGCCGCCGCGCCCTGGCGGAGACCGGCGACTGGGCCAAAAACCGCCGGAGGGAGCATGGGGCCGCCGCCGCCTGGTCGGCCCGCGCCGACGAGGTAACCCGTATTCTCGGTACCACCGGGCTCTATTGAGGTATGAGCGATGGGGCCCCAATTTCTCTCACATACAACACCCCCTGTCCCCGTAGAATGGGGACAGGGGGTGTTGTCTTGTCTCTGTCTGATCTTTTCACACAGGTAGCCCACAATCCGGTACTGGGGCTGACCTGTCTGCTGGTGCTGGCCGTGGTGCTGGTCAACGGCTGGACCGACGCGCCAAACGCTATCGCCACTGTGGTATCAACGGGAGTTCTCTCCTTTCGGCGGGCGGTCGCGCTGGCGGCGGCATGCAACCTGCTGGGCGTCCTCGTCATGACGGCAATCAACGCAACAGTAGCGGAGACCGTCTACTCCATCGCTGACTTCGGCCCGGACCGGGCCGCGGCTCTCTCCGCTCTCTGCGCGGCGCTGTGCGCCATTGTCCTTTGGGCCGTCCTGGCCTGGCGCTTCGGGGTGCCCACCAGTGAGAGCCATGCCCTGGTGGCCGGGCTCACCGGGGCCGCCCTGGCCCTGCCCGGCGGGCTGGACAACATCCGGGCTGGAGCCTGGGGACGGGTACTCCTGGGACTGGTCCTCTCCGTGGCGCTGGGCTGGTGGGTGGGCGGCCTGTGCCGCCGTCTGCTGGAGCGCCTGCACCCCTCCCTCCCCCTCTGCCGCCGGGGCCAACTGGCCGGGGCGGGCGCTATGGCCTTCCTCCACGGGGCCCAGGACGGGCAGAAATTTCTGGGCGTCTTTCTCCTGGGCGCCGCGCTGGCCCAGGGGGGCGGTGTGGGCCAAACCTTCTCCGTGCCCGGCTGGCTTATGCTGCTCTGTGCCGCCGTCATGGCCCTGGGTACCGCGATGGGCGGGCGGCGGATCATCGAAACCGTGGGTCGGGACATGGTGATTCTGGCCCCCCGGGAGGGTCTGGCCGCCGATCTGGGGGGCGGACTTTGCCTGCTCCTGTGTACGCTGGCCGGCCTTCCAGTGAGCACCACTCACGCCAAGACCGCCGCCATTCTCGGGGCCGGCTCCGCCCGCGGGG
>OBUT01000469.1_pt1 | contig 10334 bp, 9 predicted proteins | sample 1475941 | NCBI WGS metagenome assembly OBUT01 (sample SAMEA2579956, study PRJEB22360) | human gut metagenome | biome: human gut; feature: human-associated habitat; material: faeces | place: Denmark | collected 2008/2010
TTTTGTTAAAAATGGTAGTGATGTTATTGATAATATCGCTACCATTTTTAAATTAAAACTAATTAAGTTATTTAATTGAATTATTTAAGAGATAAATTATTTATTATTGATCTTTCCTTGATAACATGAATTACCGACAAGATCATCTTCAATTTTTAATAGACGATTATATTTACAAATACGTTCACTACGAGACATCGAACCAGTCTTGATTTGTCCAATATTTAAACCGACTGCCAAATCACTAATAAAAGTGTCTTCACTTTCACCAGAACGGTGTGAAATAATTGGAGCAATCTGGTTTTTTACAGCCATTTCAATACAATCAATAGTCTCACTTAAAGTACCGATTTGATTTAATTTAATTAAGATACTATTGCTATAGTTTCCTGCGATTCCGGCTTTTAACCGATTGGTATTAGTAACAAATAAATCATCACCAACTAATTGAATTTTAGCTCCTAGTCTACTAGTAAGTTTTTTCCAACCAGTATAATCTTCTTGATCTAAACCGTCTTCAATAGAGATAATAGGGTATTTGCTTACAAGTTGTTCGTAATATTTAATTAATTCATCACTTGTATATTGTTTACCATTAATTGTGTAAATACCATTCTGGTATAGTTCACTGGCAGCTACATCGAGGGCAATTGAAATATCTTTGCCAGGTTCATAATTACATTCTTTAATAGCTTTAATGATTAATTCTAGGGCATCATCATTGGATTCGAGATTAGGCGCAAATCCACCTTCATCACCCACAGAAGTTGCTAGATTACTTCTTTTCAAAATATCTTTTAAAGTATGGAAAACATTTGTTGCCATTTCCATTGCTTGATAGAAAGAATTGGCACTGATTGGCATAATCATGAATTCTTGAAAATCTAGTGAGTTAGTAGCATGGCTTCCGCCATTTACAATATTGATCATCGGGGTTGGTAAGACATGAGCATTGCAACCGCCTAAATAACGGTATAATGGAATTTCAAGATAGTTTGCAGCGCAATTTGCAACCGCCAAAGATACTGCCAGCATGGCATTAGCACCTAATTTTTCTTTATTTTCTGTATTGTCAAAGCGAATCATTGCTAAATCAATTTCTCGTTGTTCTAATACACTTTTTTCTTTAATTAGTTTGGCAATAGTCTCATTCACATTGTTTATTGCTTTAAATACACTTTTTCCACGATACCGTGCATCATCGTTATCGCGTAATTCTAAGGCTTCATATTTTCCTGTTGAGGCACCACTTGGAACAATCGCACTTCCAGAAAATCCACTTTCCGTAGTTACTTCAACTTGAATTGTTGGAAAACCTCTTGAATCTAATACTTGTCTTGCATATACATTTGAAATATATGGCATAATTTTATCACTCCTTCATTTTTTATTATGAACGGCTTTAATTTGCTTTAATCAAATATATTATCTTGTTTTTAATAATTATTATACGGTAATAAAGGAGCTTTTTATTAATGATTCATGTAATTGTTAATTCAAAGGTACTTTACAAGATTGGATACAAGTGCTAATATGCAATTAATTTTAGAGATGTTAATCAAGTGCTAGATAAAGGGGAGAACACGAATGAAAATAAATGAAGAAAGAAATTTACCAATTGGATTCATTGATTCTGGTTTAGGGGGATTAAGTGTTTTAAAAGAGGCGATAAAGATAATGCCTCATGAAGATTTTATATACTATGGTGATTCTTTAAATGCTCCTTATGGAACCAAATCAGTAGATGAGATTAGAGATTTAACCTTTGCTATCGTTGATAAATTATTAAAATTAGGGATCAAAGGATTAGCAGTAGCGTGTAATACTGCAACAAGTGCAGCTGTTCGACAGCTTAGAATAATGTATCCTGATTTAACAATAGTTGGAATTGAACCAGCAATTAAACCAGCAGTTGAATCAAACCATGGTGGTGAAATCTTAGTAATGGCAACACCTATGACAATAAAACAAGAAAAGTTTAACCGGCTGCTAGATATCTATAAAGACCGTGCCAAAATAATACCAGTATCATGTAAGGGGTTAATGGAATTTGTAGAACATGGAAATTTGAATGGGAGCTTTTTAGAAGCATATTTTAATGAAACACTTGTCCCTTATTTAAATGATACTACTGAAACAATTGTTTTAGGATGTACGCATTACCCCTTTTTAAGACCGTATTTAAAAGAATTTTTAGGAGAGCGAAGAATACAGATTATTGATGGCAGTCATGGAACTTCATGTGAATTAAAGCGGCAGTTAGCAGGAAAAAAATTATTGCAGAAAGAAAATCATGAAGGGAAAGTAGTAATAAAAAATTCGATGGATGAACCAGAGATGATTGATTTGAGCTGGAAATTATTGAATTTGCCAATCGATTAAGTTACATACAAATTTTAAAAATGGCCGAATTGGCCTTTTTTAGTGTGATACAAAAAATGTTAAATTATGGTTAAATTTTCGTATAAGAGTGCAATAGAGTATACTTATAAATAAAGGTTAGTTTTAAAATATTTAGCGAGTAAAAGAACATGATTAAATTTTGAATGTTCTTTTTATACTGTTGGAAAATATAATATAACTGCTTATAAAGTGTAAAAAGATAATTCTTTGGGAGGATTCCTTTATGCGTAGAAAATTATTTTTAATTGTTCTAACTACGTCACTATTGTTATCTAGTATTATTTCGATTTATGTAATTCATAATCTTCAAGGAAATGCCAGAGTTATCAATTATACTGGTGTTGTTCGTGGTGCAACGCAACGATTGATCAAACAAGAATTAAGTAATAAGCCAAATGACAAATTAGTGAAAAAAAATAGATGATATTATTGATGAACTACAAACTGGACATGGTGAACTTGGTTTGATTCGTTTAGCTTCTGATGATTTCCAAGAAAATATGACTCAAATGAAATTTGATTGGGAGGGGTTAAAAAAAGAAATTTATTTGGTTCGAGAAGGCAGAGATAATGGGAATTTATATTTTTATAGTGAAGCCTTTTTTGAGTTGGCAGATGATACGGTACATTCTGCGGAATTGTATTCTGAAAAGAGCGTGTATTCAGCAGAAGGAACATTAATAATTTTGAATCTAGCGTTAGCAATACTAGTGTTTTTTATTTATAAGTATAATACTAAACAAGAAAAAATACGAAAAAAATTAGAGAAAGAGGAAGAAAATAATAAACAACGTAAAGTATAACTTGCAAGACTGGCTGAAAACATGCGCGCTCCCTTAAATGATATTTCTGAACTTTTATATATTGTTGACTTAGAAACTTATGATTTATTATTTATTAATGAAACCGGAATGAAAATATTTGAGGTTGATTCAATCTATGGAAAAAATGTTATAAAGTCTTACAAGGAAGAGATGCGCCTTGTAATTTTGTACTAACTGCTATTTGAAAGAAGAGGAAAATTATACTTGAGAATTTACTAATCCGCTAACTAAACGGCATTACCTGTTAAAAGATCGTTTAATTGAGTGGGATGGTAAGGTTGCAAGAATGGAAATTGCTTTTGATACTACAGAATCTGAGATAGAAAAACAGCAGTTAAAATTTACACTTGAGGCTGAAAAAACGATTACAGAATGTATTGGTATATTATATCGTGAAAATGGCGTTAGTACTGCAATTATTGAAGTGTTGAGAAAGCTTGGGAATTTTTTATCAGCAGAAAGAACATACATAATCTATATTAAAGATGAACTAATGTATAATGACTATGAATGGTGTGCGGAAAATATTATATCACAAAAAAACACCCTACAAGGAATTCCTCTTGCAATGATTGATCGGTGGATTCCTTATTTTAAAAATGATAAATGTGTAATCATTGAAAATTTAGAAGAAATAAAAGAAATTTCATTGGAAGAATATGAAATACTAGACAGTCAGTCAATAACTAGCTTAGTGTAGCTCCGTTGGAACAAAATGGCGAACTGGCAGGTTATTTAGGAGTTGATAATCCACCTCCAGATAAAATTATTAATATTGCTTCATTGCTTCAAACATTATGTTATTTCGTTTCATTAGCATTACAACATGCAGAGAGTCAAAAAAAATTATCATATTTGAGTTATCATGATAATTTAACGACCTTTTATAATCGTAATCGTTATATTAAAGATACTCAAAAACTTTTTAATATGGATACTTCATTGGGAATTATTTATTTAGATGTAAATGGTTTAAAAGATGTAAATGATCAATTTGGACACGAAGTTGGTGACGCATTATTGGTTGAATGTGCTAGACGTATGAAAATGGTATTTAAAAAAGCTGATTTTTATCGTATTGGTGGGGATGAATTTATTATTATTATTTGTCAAAGCATAAAAAAAGAGTCATTTGAAAAACGAGTTAAAGAATTAAGTGAAAGTTTTTCTAAAAAACCAGTTTGTCAAGTAGCGATAGGAACACAATGGACTAATGCAGTAGGTAATATTAATGAGATGATTGCTGAGGCAGATGCAAGGATGTATGAAAATAAAAAAGAATTTTATCATAAGCATATGATTTCCAGACGGTATCGTCACCATAGCGATGAGATGCTGCATCTCACTAATATTGATTATCTAGAATCTGAGATTGAAAACGGTCATTTTGTTGTCTATCTACAACCTAAAATTTTATGTGAAGATCGCTCATGTGTTGTGGCAGAAGCATTGATACGTTACTGTGATAATGCTGGGACATTAATTCCGCTTTCAATAAATTTTTCTATAGAATCACTTCGTGGTAAATCTTTTGTTGAACGTATTTTAGAAACTTGTAAAAAATATCAAATACCTACTAAATATATAGAAATAGAAATAACAGAACGAGTACATGACGAAAAGAATTTTGAAATTAAAACGGTAATATCAAAACTTCGTAGTGCTGGATTTATTGTAGCTATTGATGATTTTGGAACGGAGTATGCCAATTTAGCATTATTATCGGATGCTGAGTTTGATATTCTAAAATTGGATAAGAGCTTAATTAGTAATGTTGCATTAAATCCAAGAACTAAGATAATCATGGAATATATTTCAAAAATTTGTCATCGATTAGGGCTGGATATGATAGCGGAAGGAATTGAATCTGAAGAGCAGTTTTTACGCTGTGTTCATATGGGGTTGAAACAGTTCAAGGTTATTTATTCAGCAAGCCGTTGGCAATAAATGTTTTTGAAGAAAAGTATCTAAGTTAATTTTAAGAAGCTAATTAAAGTTTATTTAAGGTGTTGTATGTGAAGTGTATAAATAATAACATTTATTTGACTTTATTTTTTAGTTGTCATTGACATTGTCTATATAATTATCTAGAATATAAGTATATAGACGTGGTATTACCTTTAAATCAATTATAGCCTAAGTATTAGTATGAGCAATTTTTTTGCTTGCTTTACTTAGGTTTTATTCTTTTAAAAGTAATGAATGTTTACTGATTCAATCAAGTATGACAAAATAGATGGACAAGGAGTGTGAAAAATTAAGGGAAAACAAATATTGTTAGTACTTGGTAATAATCCGCAAGTATCAAATACTTGTTGCAATTTATTTAGGCCTTTGATTTATTTTAGACTAGAGAAGGGTAAAGGAGCAAAAAAATGAAAAGGTTAGGGAAAAGGAGAATCATTTCGCTAATTATGGCTTTATCAATGGCTGTTACAACTGTATTTAGTGCAAACATTTCTAATGTTAGAGCGCTAACCAATGCAGAAAAAGCAAGGGAACTTGTCAGTAAAATGACATTAGAAGAGAAAATCGGGCAAAAGTTAATGTTATCTTTCCGTAGTGGATGGACAATGAGAGATGGAACTAAAATTTCATCGGTTCAAACTATTAACGATGAAATTCATGAGATTATTGGTGAATATGATATAGGGAGTGTTATCTTATTTGCTGCTAACTTTAATTCCGATGCAAAAGTAAATGTAGAATTGACAGATGGTTTACAAAAAGCAGCAATGGACAAAGATTTAGGTAAAAACAGTATTCCTCTATTAATTGCTACTGATCAAGAGGGAGGAATCGTATATCGTTTAACTGGTGGGACGGCCTTACCAGGAAATATGGCTTTAGGTGCTAGCGGTAATACTGAAAATGCTGTTAAAGCAGGTAATATTATTGGTAGTGAATTAAATGCGGTTGGTGTAAATGTTAATTTTGCGCCAGATGCTGACGTAAATAATAACCCTAATAACCCCGTTATTGGATTACGTTCATTCAGTAGTAATCCGCAATTAGCAGCTAAATTTGTTTCTGCTTATATTGAAGGAGTTCAAAGCAATAATGTGGCAACTGCCGCTAAACATTTTCCAGGGCATGGAAATGTAGCTACAGATTCGCATACAGGTTTACCTTCGGTTCCTGCGACTAAAGAAGAATTATATAGAACAGAGTTAGTACCTTTTCAGGCGGCAATTGATGCTGGAACAGATATGGTTATGACTGCTCATATCCAATTTCCGAATATTGTAACAGAAGAAATTTACTCAGATAAAAAAGATGAGCTGATGAGTCCGCCAGCTACATTATCTAGGGAAATTTTAACTGATTTATTAAGAGATGAAATGAAGTTTGACGGTGTCATTGTAACTGATTCTATGACAATGCAAGGTGTGGCTAATTACTTTGATACAAACGAAAGAAACTTATTAGCTGTTAAAGCTGGAGTTGATATTCTAGATATTCCATTTACGGATATTTCTTCTATGAAAGATATGGAATCTAAATTAATTCCACTGATTAATGCATTTGTCGATGCTTATACTAAAGAAGATGGTTATAATGGAATTAAATTATCATTAGAAGAATTGGATAAATCTGTGGAAAGAATTTTAGTTTGTAAATACAACAGAGATGTCATGGATTTAGCAAATGATACAACTACATTAGATGATAAAAAAGCAATCGCTTCGAAAGTGGTTGGTTCTGTTGAAAATCGTGAAACAGAGAGATTAATTTCTGCAAATGCAGTTACTGTTGTTAAAAATGAAAATAATGTATTACCACTTAAATTGACTAAAGATTCAAAAGTAGTATTTGCATCAACTTATTCAAGGAATAATAATCGTTTTATTTTGGCTTGGCAAAGAGCTAAACAGGCGGGAATTATTCCAGAGGGGGCAGATTATAAGATTTTGCAGCACTATAATTGGACAGGATTAAACGATAAGGTAAACAGTGCTATAAATTCTGACGGAACTAATTTTGTTGGGACAAATAAAGATGTGCTAGATTGGGGTACTGTTCTTGTCCATGCCTCAGAAATCAGTAGTGCTAGTGGAATAGATGGATATTTGGTAGCTTGCCCACAATTATTTACTAAGTATTGTAAAGAAAATGGAAAGCAGACGGTTGTTATTTCATTAAATCATCCTTATGATGTTCAAGCCTTCCCAGATGCTGATGGTATTTTAGCAGTGTATGGAACTACTAGTCTTGGGCTGGATATTACGGAATCATTCGGTGGTGGTACAGTTGGAGCAACAGCAGCATTTAGTCCTAACTTGACAGCAGGTACTGAAGTAGCTTTAGGTACATTTGGAGCTTCTGGGAAACTACCGGTAGATATCCCAAAATATGTTCCAAAATCTGGAGTATATTCAACTGACGAAAATGTCTATGAATTAGGATATGGTATAGAATATGATGCAATTGCTAAAGATCCAGATAAAAAAGGACTAGCAGATGCGATTGCACAAGCTAAAGCTATAGATAAAAGTGTATATACTACTGAGTCTTGGGAGGCAGCTGCAGAAGCTTTAAATACTTTAAAAGTCGTATTGCAAACGGCTGAAAATGTTAATTTGACTCATAAATTGGCACAGTCTGTTGTTGATGAAAATGAAACAGATTTACGTGATAAATATAATACGGTTTTATCATTATTAGTATATAAATCTGACAAAAAAGCTTTATCAGATTTGATTGCCGAAGCGAAGAAATTAGATAAAGATCATTATACTATTGAAACTTGGCAAAATTTTGAAAAAGCATTAGAAAATGCTGAATCTATATATGATGGAAATGTACCACAAGATGAAGTTGATTTAGCTAAAGAAGCATTAGAAAAAGCAAAAAATGAGTTACTTGAGAAAAATAAAAAAGAATTATCAGCTGCTCTTGAAATGGCTAAACAAGTAACACCAGAACAGTTAGATAAGGTTGTACCAGCTGTGGTGACTGAATTTAAGGCTGCATTGGAAAATGCTCAAATAATTTTTGATAAAAAGGATGCAAATGAACTTGAAATAAATAAAGCTTTTGAACGCTTATCTAATGTAATGCAAATGTTGGAATTCTATAAGGGCGATAAAACACAATTAAGTGCATTAGTAGAAAAAATTGAAAAATTAAACAAAAATGATTATTTAAGCGCAACATGGAAAAATTCGTCTTAACAACGGCAAAAGATGTTTTGAACAATCCTGATGCTTTAGAAATAGAAGTAAGTGAAACGCATGATCAATTAGTAAGAACCTTTTTACAATTAAGATTAAAGCCAAATAAAGATTTGTTAAGTGAGTTGATCAATAAAGCTGAAAATACAGATCAAACAAAATATACAGCAGTATCATTATTATCGCTTAAGAGCGCATTAGTAGAAGCAAAAGCAGTTCTTGATAATAACGAAGCAACCCAAGATGAAGTAACTGCTGTAGAAATATTATTGAAAACAGCATTAGACAATTTGGTAGTGAAAGAAATTACTCTAGATGATCCAAATGCTCAAACACCACCAGATGCTAAACCAGGTAATGGTGCTATAACTGCGACAAAAACAGGTGATGATTCTATGATGTTAACATTTGCCTTAGCGGGATTATTGGCTTTAGCTGGCAGTGTGATTGTATTGAAGAAAAAAGAAGAATAATTTATACTTAAGCTAAAAAGTCACTGTATATAGTGGCTTTTTTGTTTTGGTTTGTTTTGAGAAACAGGATGATTTATTTAATAAGAAATATGTTATAATATTCCTAATATTATTTTATAGTACATTGGTTTAAACAATATTTATTTAAAATACTAAATAAACTTCACATTTATTAGTTAGAAAGGGGAATTTTTAATGAAGCAGCAAAAATGGAATATTCATACGCATACAACAAGATGTGGGCATGCAACTGGACTAGATATTCAATACATTCAAAGTGCAATTGAGGCTGGATTTACAATGTTAGGATTTAGCGAACATCTGCCTTATCCTGAAATACGGATTTCTGGGGCACGAATGTTTTATGAGCAAAAAGATGAATATATTGCAACGATAAGAAAATTAAAACAAGATTATCAAGATAAGATTGATATTAAAGTTGGCTATGAGGTTGAGTATTTAAAAGATCATTTTAATGATTTGATGAATTTGAAAAAAGAATGTGATTATATGATTTTGGGACAACATTTTAAATATTTAATTTATGACTATGACAGTTATTGTTCTGATGAGGATGTATATGTTTATGCACAGCAAATAGAGGAGGCATTATCTAAAAATTTTATTACATATGTAGCTCATCCTGACTATTTTATGATGGGGAGAAGGAGTTTTTCAAATGCTTGTGTTGATGCGGCGCATCGAATAGCAAAAGCTAGCATCCGTTATGATACACCGTTAGAAATTAATCTAAATGGTTTTGGATATGGAAAAAAACAATATTATATAAACAATGAATTAAAGGCATGTTATCCATATCCGTTTCGTGAATTTTGGGAGATAATTGCTATGTATGGTTGTAAAGTAACTTTTGGATATGATGCTCATTCACCACTTACGTTATTAGAGCGTGAGCGGGAATGTTGGGCTCTAGATATTTTAAGTGATCTACCACTTAATTTTATTGACCATATTGAATTAAAATGAGCTTTATAGATAAAATATTATGCTTAAAAATTATTATTAACTATATTTTTTGATTCAAATAAGATTAGTAATTTAAGAAAAAGGAGATTAGAAATGTTGTACTCAAAGAAGATAAATATGGCAGATATTAGAGCAAGAATATGAGTATGTTTCTAATGTTCTAGAAGACAAAAATGATTTTGAAAATAAAATTTTGCCAGGTTATATTAATTCTTCCAACGGGATTGGACTTCTTGAGGGATGGGTTCCGGAAACAGAAGTGTTTTTATGGAAGATGATCAAATTATTGACTGATTTAGGATTGGACATTACTTGACTGAAAAGTTGGCTCATGGTGCCGGACATATCGGATATGTAATAAAAAAGAATATAGAGGAAACGGGCATACTGTGAAGGATTAAAGGTAACTCTTCAAATAGCTAAAAATATTATTAAAGAGGATAAAATATATCTGTCAGTCCATAAAAATAATC
>OBUT01000473.1_pt1 | contig 10296 bp, 10 predicted proteins | sample 1475941 | NCBI WGS metagenome assembly OBUT01 (sample SAMEA2579956, study PRJEB22360) | human gut metagenome | biome: human gut; feature: human-associated habitat; material: faeces | place: Denmark | collected 2008/2010
TGGGATGTGTCCTGGGATGCATAGGTAGTCCGGCCGCCGGCTCCTGACAGGCACAGTACCATTGCCAGAAGGACCATTTTAGCCTTTTTTGTGTTTCCCTTCTTCCTGCCTCTCTCCTTTATATTACTGCGGTTTCTCATTTCTGTCTCACCCCTGTTCCATCCTGCCTTTTTCCTGCACTTTAAATATTTCTGCTCTATCTCCAAATTTCTCCCATCCTATGACACGGACGCCAGTCCGTCCACCGACCACCGGTATTCCAGCTGTGCCTTGAGAAGGGCCAGCTTCTGTGTACGCACATTGACCTGGGCTGCTGCGAAGGAGGTCTGCTGCGTTACATAATCGTTCCTTGTCATGGTTCCGGCTGCCATTTTCCGCTCTGCCGTCTCCATGGCTGCCGCCTCAATTTCATACGTATTAAGGGCCTGCTCGTAGTCGGATTTAGATATCATCATGCTCTCGTAGGCATTCTTTATGCTGGAGGCAGCTGTCTCCTTCTGGCTCTTTAAGCTCTGTTCCAGACTTGACTTATTGGTGCCGCTTTTTGCATTGGCTATTTTCTTTTCAAGTATTTTAAGGCTGTAATTATTTTCCACTCCCCTGGATACATCCTCATCCAGATTAATGGCTGCCATTCCCTCCAGGTCCGGCTCCGGCACATCTCCTATATCCACCTGCGCCCCATAGGTCCATCCCAGCATAAGGCAGAGATTTTCTTTTGTACGCCCCAGACTGCTCCGGGCCGACAGCAGGGATGCATCCGCCGATGTGACGGCCTCCTGAGCCGCCAGCACCTGTGCCTGGGTAGACATACCGGCGCTCAGTCGGGTAAGCGTCTGATCATAGGACAACCGGGCCTTTATCTTATTCTGCTCCAGACTCTCCAGGCTGTATGTCTGGCTCCAGTAGCTTATCATCAGTTCCTGGGCCTCCTTCACCAGACCTGCCTCTGTCTTGTCATATTCCAGCTTCTTAATGTCCCCGTCCTCCACATTGTCGTCCCCCTGCTTCCGCAGGTTATCCGCCTGAATCTGGCTGGTCAAATAGGAGGACAGGCGGCTGGCATAATCTGAATCCGACGAATCAGGATATTCCAGGCTTCCGTATATATCATCGGCAGCATCATAGTAATCATCCGCAATATCGTCCGCGTCCTTCCCCCGGAAATCCTCATACTCCAGCTGGTTCTGAATCACTGTGTTATTGTATACATGAATCAGGTCCGCTATCTCCGTAAAATCCAGCTGATTATCCCTGAGGGAAGCCCACTGCTTAGCGGTATAGGCAAACTCCGGGGTGCCTGCCAATGCCGGCACCGGCATGGCGCCAAGGCACAGTACCGCGGCCAGGCATCCGGCCCCTATCTTTCCATATCTCATATGATTGACACCTCTTTCTTAAATATCCAGTACAACCCGTTTCTTATCGCCGTTCATAAGCGCATAGTAGATTGGCAGTATGAACAGGGCCACCGCCACGCCCACGCTGAGTCCGCCGATGTTAACAATGGCCAGACCCTGGGTGGTGGAACCGCTGTCCCCTATGGCCAGAGCCATGGGAATCATGGAAAGGATGGTGGTAAGGCTGGTCATCATAATGGGCCTTAAACGTGTGGCGCCGGCCTCAATCAGGGCTGTCTTTAAATCCATGGTCATGCGGTATTGGTTCACTGTATCCACATAGAGGATACCATTGTTAACAACAGTACCGACCAGAATCAGGAATCCCAGTATGGACGTCATGCTGATGCTGACTCCCGTAATCTGCAAAAGCCCGAAGGAGCCTATGAGGCTGAATGGTATGGTAGTCATTACCATGAAGGAAAACTTCGGTGACTCAAACTGCGCTGACAGTACCACGAATACCAGGAATACAGCGATGGCAATCGCCTGGTACAAGGCCGCAAATTCCTCCTGCATCATACGGTTCATGGAGTTGACGCCTTTCTTGATGGTGCCGCTTAAGTTGGGGCTTATGACCTCGCTGTCTATGGCGGACCGGACATTTCCCCCGGTGTAATCTGCCGTAATGGTTATCTCATACGCCTTATCCGTCTTGGAAATGGAAGCCGGGCTGTCCTTATAATAGATTTCCGCCACATCCGTCAGGGCCACATAGCCTCCGGAAGGCTTGGAGAGTATAATATCTTTCATCTGGCTGACGGTACGGTACTCATCCTCCGGGTATTCAGCCATCACGCTGACCTCCCTGCCATCCACGTCCAGGGTAGTCACCTCTTCGCCGTCCATCATCTGTTTTACCTGGGAACCAATCCGGGATGCCGTAAGCCCCTCCGCTGCCGCCAGCACCGGATCCACCTTCACAGTCACCACGGGAGCTGTATTTTCTATGCTGGAATGAACGTTCATCACATCGTCCCTGGCCGTCATCTCAGCAACAATCTTGTTGGTGACTTCCTGAAGCTCGTCGTAATCCGTACCGTTGAGGATGACTTCATATCCCCTGTTCCTGCTCATGAAGCTCATGGACGAGGACGCCTCCACTGACACCGTACAGTTATCCAGGTCCGCCATCTCTGTCTCCCACTGCTCCACTATCTCATCGGTGCTCATATTCCTGTCATCCCTCAGATAGGCTGTTATGGTACCGCTGTCATTGTTATAGCGCAGCATGTAAGATTCCACATCCGGATGTCCTTTGACAATCTCCTCTGCCTGGAGCAGCATGGCGTCGGCATTTTCAGACAGCAGTCCCGGCCTTGTTTCTATGGAAACTCTGACCGTTCCCGTATCGTCTGCGGTCATAAGCTCGGTCTCCATCCCGCTGGCCAGAAAATAGGTTGCAATCACGATGATCACAGATGCAATCATGATGATGACCTTGTGGTTTAAAAGTCCGGGCATGATGCGGCGGTATCCGTTCTGTATCCGCTCCATGGGCCGCGACATGGGCGCCTGCATCCTCTCCTGCGGCTTATACGCCATATAGGTAAGGGGAACAATGGTAATGGCTGACAGGAAGGAGGCGCACATACAGAATACGATAACGTATCCCATGGAGCCGAACATCTGTCCCGACATACCCTGCAGGAATACCAGCGGCAGGAATACCACACAGGTGGTCACAGTAGATCCCAGGATGGACTGGAGCACAATGTTGGTACCTGACAGGGAAGCCCTGGCATATCCCAGAAGGCCCTTGTCCTCCTCTGTCTCTATGGCCCTGAAACAGCTCTCCAGCACCACGATGGAGTTATCCACCATCATGCCTACGCCCAGCACCAGACCGCTCATGGTAATGATATTCAGGGAGAAACCGGCGCTGGTCATCAGAATCAGGGACACCAGGATAGAGGTAGGTATGGAGCTTCCTACAATCAGGGACGCCTTATAGTCTCCAAAAAAAATGAATATGATAATCATGGAAATCACGGCTGCCAGCACCAGGGTAAGGGCCACGTCCTTAAGGGAGCTGATAATACTGTCCGCGCTGTCCCTGACAATCCTGATATTCAGGTTCTCATCGTCAGCCTCCAGGCTCTCAATGACGTCCTGAACCTCGGATGACACATCCATGGCAGTGCTGCTCTGCTGCTTGGTGATGGAAATGGATATAGTATCCTCGCCGTTGTAGCGCGAAATACCTCCCCGGCTCTCTTCTGCCTCATATACCCTGGCGATGTCCTCCAGATATACAATCTTTCCGCTGGAGGTGGTGATGGGGACTTCCTTCAGAGCTTCTATGGTCTCATGCTCCAGGGACGTTGACACAGATAGCTCCAGTTTTCCGGATACAGCATCGCCGGATGGGTAGGAAAGATTGGCCGTGCTCATAGCCGCGGACACGTCGCTCATGGTCACCTGATACTGGGCCATCTCGTCGGATTGAAGCTCGATTTTATAGTATTCCGACTTTCCGCCCATGGCCTCCACCTCTGCCACGGAAGAAATCTGTTCCAGCAGGGGCACCACGGTCTGGTCCACATAATCATACAAATCCTCCTGGGAGGGGTTTGATATGGAAAGCATCATGGTGGTTCCCGCATTGTTATTCATCTCCATGACAGAGGTTTCCGCATCGTCAGGGAGCTGGCGGCTCAGTGCATCCAGACTCTGGGATAAATCATTATATGCGTCGTCCATATCGGTGCCGTAATCATATTCCAGCATAATCATGGCCCTGTTTTCGCTGGAAGTGGAGCTCATGCTTTTCACGCCCTCTATGGTTCCCACCTGGTCTTCTATGGGCTGGGTCACAAGTTCATCTATGTCCTCAGGACCAGACCCGGAATAAGACGCTATGATAATCAGCATTGGCTGATCCGTGTCCGGCATCTGTTCCAGCGTGGCATTGAATACGGAAGAAATACCGAATACCAAAAGGCAAAGCAATGCCATAACCGTCGCCACCGGACGTTTTAATACAAACCTTGTCAATCCCATGGGTTATGCCTCCTGTTCCGCCTGTGATTTTGCATTTTTGCTGTCTTCCCCGCCGGATGCTGCTGTTTCTTTGGACTGGGTTTCTTCTCCGGACTGTACCTCATCCCTTAACCGGATTTTCGCCCCCTCATACAGATTGGAGCTCCATGTGCTCACCACCATGTCATCGGCTGACAGGCCGGAAAGAATCTGGGCATGTTCCTCATCCTCCAGTCCTACTTCCACCTGGGCCATGGCCGCGGTGCCGTCCTGGTACAAATAAACATAGGCATTGCCGCCGCTGTAATAGATTGCATCAATGGGAACCACCATTGTATCCAATGCCCGTTCCGTCACAAGGTTTAATTTCACCGTGCTTCCGGCGGCAATCTCCTGTGTGTTTTCTATCTGGGCCTTTACCTTGAACAGTCCTGTATCCGTGTCAACCATGGAGTTGATTTCGCTGATATATGCCTTGTATGTAGTTCCGTTCTTCTGGATTTCCAGCTCATCGCCCACATTGGCATTCCGCATCATGCGCTGGGTCACATAGAAGGAGACTATGTTCTCACCTTCGCCGGCAATCACGCACAAATCCTGGGACTGGGTCACTCTGTCATACACCTCCACGTCAAAGCTTTCAATCTTTCCATTAATAGGGGCGGTGATGGAGCTGTACTGCACCTGTCTTTCGTAAGCCATTTTAGCGGACTCATACTGGAGCTGCGCGGATTTCACCGCATTGACATACTGCTCGTATTCCTGCTCGGACAAATCGCCGCCGCTGTAGAGAATCTGCATTCTTCTAAGGTTGCTCTGGGCCTCTGAAAGGGATACGGATGCAGAATCCATGGAGTTCTTTGCCGTCTCCACCTGCTCTGTATCAATCTCAAACAGGACCTGTCCCTGTGTCACCATGTCCCCTGCCTTCACAAATACCGCCGTGACGTCGCCTGCTGCCTTTGCATAGATATGAACCACATCGGAAGGCTCCACTGTACCGGTAAGCCCTGTGGTAAGGATGATATCGCCGATTGACGGCTGTTCTGCCTTCACCACCGTGACAGAAGCCTCCTGTCCCACAGGCATGCCGCCCTTTGATTTTTTTCCGCCCTTCGTCATAATCATAGCCACGGCCAGTATGACGATAATTCCAGCTGCAATGCCAATCTTTATTTTCCCGCTCTTGCTCATATCCAATCTCCTTTGTTGGTTTACTCAACTGATTCCTAATATTAAAGGTTGAAGATTAATTCAACATTAACAAAACCGGCCTGAAAGTCATTTATTTCGCGTTATTCTGTGAATTTTTTGTGTCTTTACTGTGTGTCGGATACAATTACATAAAATGACCGAAAACAGCACGGAATCAGGCGGGCCCGATCACATCCGGTACCCGCCTGTCTTTTAGTTCTGATTAAATTGATTCACTGATTTAATGATTGCTGCTCCACTCGGTTACCGTACCACCGATGTTTACTGAGAGACTAGTTCTTCCCCCATACACATACCCGCGTTCTAACCGGTATACATTGTTTCCGCTATGATGATAGCCTATACCCAGTAAAAAGGCATTGACTGCTGCGCCTGGAACAGCATTGTCATAAGAATAAAAAAATGTCACCCGGCCTGCAAATGTACGGTGATAGACCATAAACCCGTTATGTCTATAGCTGGTGGTTGTACCGCTGCCGGCCTGAATATTGTTGATAACAGCAGCCGCATTCACACCTCCCGGATATTGATAGCCATTAAGTATAGCTAAATCTGCCGCAGATAAAGCTGGCATGTCATTCACCTCCTCTCATTTTTGATACTAAAACTATACTATAAACAGGCATTTACGGTATAAATATGGCATAAACCATAAGAATCCTGTCATGGTTGGCTGTGCCTTCTTTTATATTGATGGTGTATAATATTTGTATCCAATAACAAAGCCCTTAATTGAAAAATAAATATTCTGTGGTTTCCTGATGATTCGTTTATGTTTACTTTATAAAAAGGTGTTATATATTATAATGAAATGTAGTAGAGGGAGGTAAAGGAACATGTTTCAGATACTGATTGCGGAAGATGACATGAATACCAGAAGGCTGATGGAAGCTGTGCTGAAGGAACACGGCTACCATCCCATCCTGGCATGCGACGGCCTGGAGGCCTTGAAATTATTAGATACCCACCATGTGGACCTAGTAATCCTGGACATCATGATGCCCGGCATGGACGGCTACGAGCTCACCAGGCAGCTGAGGGCAACGGATTACACTCTGCCCATCCTCATGGTCACTGCCAAGCAGCTGCCTGAGGACAAACGGAAGGGATTCATCGTGGGAACAGATGATTATATGACAAAGCCCGTGGATGAGGAGGAAATGCATCCGGGCATTGCTGCGCAGGGCTCAGATTGTGAATGAACGGCGCATTACCATCGGAGATGTGTGCCTGGACTACGATTCCCTGACTGTAAGCCGCGGGGATGAGAGCCAGGCGCTGCCCCGCAAGGAATTCTATCTTCTCTACAAGCTCCTGTCCTATCCCGGCAAGATATTCACCCGCATCCAGCTCATGGACGAGATATGGGGCATGGAATCCCAGTCGGACGACAATACCATCAATGTACACATTAACCGGCTGCGGAAGCGTTTTGAGGACTACCCTGAGTTTACCATCGAAACCATACGCGGCCTGGGCTACAAGGCGGTGAAAAATCTATGAGACACAGGGCAAACCATAAACCACTGGGAACCATGACCCTCATCCTGACCGCAGGCATTTTCTTAATCATGCTCACGGTCATGACCCTGCAGGGATTTTTGATGTACCTGTACTGGAGGATTTTCTACCAGGCCAATATCCCCATTCCCCAGTTCTGGCGCCCCATCCCCCTGCTGGCAGTGCTCAGCGCCGTGGTGGGCGCCGGGCTCACCCTGCTCCTGAGCCGCATCCCCCTTAAACCTATCCGCGACCTGATTGAGGCCATCAACCAGCTGGCGGACGGCAACTTCAAGGTGCGCATTCATCTGGATCTGAACCGGGAATTTGAACGTCTCTCCGAAAGCTTTAACCGCATGGCCCAGGAACTGGAGAACACGGAGCTGCTGCGCTCTGACTTCATCAATAATTTCTCCCACGAATTCAAGACTCCCATCGTATCCCTGAGGGGCTTTGCCAAGATACTGAAAAATGACGGCCTCACAAAGGATGAGCGGGACGAATATCTGGATATCATCATAAGTGAATCCAACCGCCTGGCCCAGCTCTCCACCAATGTGCTGAACCTGTCCAAGATAGAAAAAATGAGCATCCTGTCCGATATGGAATCCTTTGACCTGTCGGAAGAAGTACGCCAGTCCATCCTGCTGCTGGAATCAAAATGGCAGAAAAAGGAACTGGAACTGATTATTGATATGGATGAACTGGAATACCACGGAAACAAGGCGCTTCTGAACCAGGTATGGATTAACCTGATTGACAACGCCATTAAATTTTCTCCTCAAAACGGAAAAATAAAGCTGAAACTGCACAGGAAGGAAGACCATGTTGTTTTCCAGATTCTGGATAATGGATGCGGCATGGATGAAGAGACAAAAGACCATATATTTGACCGGTTCTACCAGGGGGACAGCTCCCATACCACAGAAGGAAACGGCATCGGCCTGACTGTGGTGGAAAAAATCATCCACCTCCATAAAGGTAAAATCCGGGTCATCAGCGAGACTGGTATCGGCACCACCTTTACGGTGAACCTTCCCATTGTCCCGGCTCCTTCCAGCCAGTAAATTTCCCTTGGGGTACATTTCCCCTGGGGTACATTTCCCTTGGGGTACATTTCCGTTGGCTAATTTCCCCTGGGTATAATTCCCCTTTCATTGTCACTTTTCAGCTGTCATCTTTTCGCTGTCATATATCTTTTCACTGTCACATATCTTTTCTCCGTCATGCACCTTATCTCCGCCACACATCATCCGGCCGCCGGAATTCATATCCCCTCCCGCTCAAACATCTCCTTCAGCCTTAGGGCGTCCTCCAGCGTATTCTTCCAGCCATCCCGTTTCATGTCCACACGTCCTTCCGCCGATACCAGGACCTCTTCCTCTTCCAGAAGCATTCTCTGCAGATCCGGGTGTTCGAAGGACGCTGCCCCGGTCAGATATCCCTGGCTGTTGCCGCGTCTCAAGGCGCTGGCTTTCGCTTTGTTCCACCCCTTTATAACCACACAGCTGCTTTATAATATCTCGCAGGTCTTCTTTGTATTGATTCTTTTGAGAAACTCCGGCATGCTCAACAGGCTAAAGCCCATAACCAGAGAAAGCCCGCAGGACAAATCCCCGGAACGCAGGACTGCCTCTGCGGGCTTTCTTTTTATTATCGCATATTCATTTGCCTTCGGGACAGCCAGGCGTCAGCCGGTACCTTTTACTTCCCCTGTCCATAATAAGCATTTGGCCCATGCTTGCGCATGAAATGCTTATCCTGCATACACTGGGGAGCTGGTACTGCCTGGGGATTGATGAGTTCTGTCATGAAATTCATCCTGGCAATCTCCTCCAGCACAACGGCATTGTGGACAGCCTCGGCCGCGTCCTTTCCCCATGTAAAGGGGCCATGGTTCTTACACAGCACAGCCGGAATGTAAACCGGGTTCTTCCCCTGAAAGGTTTCAATGATGACCTTTCCCGTATTTTTCTCGTAGCCTTCCTCGATTTCCTCTGCCGTCAGGTTCCTGGCGCAGGGAATCTCACCGTAAAAATAGTCCGCATGGGTGGTGCCATAGCAGGGAAGGGCCCTGCCCGCCTGTGCCCAGGCCGTTGCATGAGGGGAATGGGTATGGACAATACCGCCAATCTCCTTAAACGCATTGTACAGCTCCACATGGGTGGCTGTGTCGGAGGAAGGGTTCATCTCACCCTCCGCCTTATTGCCCTCCAGGTCCATGACCACCATATCAGATGGCTTTAACACATCGTAATCCACCCCGCTGGGCTTTATGACAAACAGTCCCTTTTCCCGGTCAATTCCGCTGACATTTCCCCAGGTGTAGGTGATAAGGCCCCTGCGGGGCAGCTCCATATTGGCTTCATATACCTTTTGCTTCAGTTCTTCTAACATAGTCTGTATCCGCTCCTGTTCCTGTTAATCCTTCTATGCTCCACAGCTCAATCCTTCATATGCTCCACAGCAGCCTTCTCAATGGCAAGACCTTCTGCATACCGCTTCATGAATGCCTCGAATCCTTCCACATCCTCTTTCACAGGCTCCATTCTGGTTCCCTTGTCCCCGGCAAAAACCTTGTTGGCCAGGTAAGCGTCCAGGGTCTCGCCCTCTTCCCTGCACCGCATGTAGGAGGCCAGCAGCGCAATGCCCCAGGCACCGCCTTCCCCGGCTGTCTCCATGACAGACACCGGCGCGTTCATGGCTCCTGCCAGGATTCTCTGGCCCACGCCCTTTGTCTTAAAAAGTCCGCCGTGGCCCAGAATGCTGTCCACCTTCACATGCTCCTTCTTAAGCAGGATATCCATGCCTGTCTTAAGGGCGCCCAGTGAGGTGTACAGGTGTACTCTCATGAAATTCGCCAGGTTAAACCGGCTGTCCGGCGTGCGCACAAACAGGGGACGGCCTTCCTCAAAGTGGGTGATGTGCTCTCCTGAGAAATAGTTGTACGCCAGCAGGCCGCCGCAGTCGGAATCTCCCTCCAGGGCCTTGTTGTAAAGGGTTCCAAAGAGCTGGTTCATGTCCGCCTTCATGCCCATGGCCTCTGAGAACTCCTTAAACAGGTTCACCCATGCGTTCAGGTCCGATGTGCAGTTGTTGCAGTGCACCATGGCTACCATATCGCCTGCCGGCGTGGTCACCAGGTCAATCTCAGGATATACGTGCTCCAGCTCCTTCTCCAGCACCACCATGGCAAACA
>OBUT01000487.1_pt1 | contig 10082 bp, 8 predicted proteins | sample 1475941 | NCBI WGS metagenome assembly OBUT01 (sample SAMEA2579956, study PRJEB22360) | human gut metagenome | biome: human gut; feature: human-associated habitat; material: faeces | place: Denmark | collected 2008/2010
CCGAACGGTACGCTACGTGGTGTGGAAGGGGAGGTTAAAATCTCCCCTATCCGATTCTAATATCGTTAAGGACCAGACAATTTTCATGAAGGAGGTAGTGATTATGGGAACAGAAGCAGCAGGGGAGGTTTTGTTAAAAACACCTCTCTACGACACTCACGTAAAGTATAAGGGCAAGATTGTATCTTTTGCAGGGTATCTTCTGCCGGTACAGTACCAGACAGGCGTTATCGAGGAGCACATGGCAGTGCGCACCAAATGCGGTCTTTTTGACGTGTCACACATGGGGGAAGTGATTTGCAAAGGACCGGACGCGCTTAAGAATCTGAACATGCTCCTCACCAATGACTATACGGTCATGGCGGAGGGCCAGGCCAGATACAGCCCCATGTGCAATGAACAGGGCGGCGTGGTGGACGACCTGATTGTGTATAAGGTCAGGGATGACTGCTATTTTATTGTGGTGAACGCTGCCAACAAGGATAAGGACTATGCATGGATGAAGGACCATCAGTCAGGGGATGTTGTGTTTGATGATATTTCCTCCCAGGTGGCGCAGCTTGCCCTGCAGGGACCAAAGGCAATTGATGTGCTTAAGAGGGTGGCGAAGGAGGAAGACATTCCTGAAAAATATTATACCTGCCTTTTTGACCGCATGGTGGGCGGCATGAAATGCATCATTTCCAAGACCGGTTATACTGGGGAGGACGGAGTGGAGATTTATCTGGCTCCGGAGGATGCGCCTAAAATGTGGGAACTGCTCATGGAGGCCGGAAAGGACGAGGGCCTGATTCCATGTGGTTTGGGCGCCAGGGATACCCTGAGGCTGGAAGCAGGCATGCCATTATACGGACATGAGATGGACGATACCATATCTCCCAAGGAAGCCGGATTGGGAATCTTTGTCAAGATGGATAAGGATGATTTTATCGGAAAACAGGCTATCCAGGATAAGGGACCTTTAACCAGGAAGCGTGTGGGATTAAAGGTAACCGGCCGCGGCATAATCAGGGAGCACCAGCCGGTCTATATAGGAGAACAGCAGGTAGGTATGACCACCTCCGGCACACACTGCCCGTTCCTGGGGTATCCGGCAGCCATGGCCCTGATTGACATAGGGTTTAAGGAGCCGGGAACGGCGCTGGAAGTGGATGTCAGGGGACGCCGCGTGGCCGCGGAGGTAGTGAAGCTGCCATTTTATAAACGGCAATAATTCAGCGGATATAATAATCAGGATTTAAAAATATAATAAAGCAGTATGTTCAAGGAGGTATTTAGAATGAATATTCCAGAAGATTTAAAGTATGCAAAGTCACATGAGTGGGTAAAGACCCTGGAGGACGGCACGGTTTTAGTGGGAGTGTCTGATTATGCACAGGATGCTCTTGGGGATCTGGTATTCGTAAACCTGCCGGAAGCAGGGGACGAGGTGACAGAGGGCAAGTCATTTGCTGATGTGGAATCCGTAAAGGCTGTATCCGATGTGTATTCACCGGTAAGCGGTACAGTGGCCGAGATCAACGAGACCCTGCTAGACGCCCCGGAATCCATCAACGAGGCGCCTTATGAGGCGTGGTTCATGAAGGTGGAGAATGTAACCGGCACAGCTCAGTTAATGAGTGCGGCAGAGTATGAGGAATATGTGAAGACCCTGGATTAAGGGATTCGAGGCGGGGAAGGTATTCCATCCCATGAGAGGTGAGGTGAGATTATATGGGAAGTTATGTACCAGGTACGAAGCAGGAGCAGCAGGAGATGCTTCGTGAGATTGGGTTTGCCAGCTTTGAGGAGATGTTCTCCCATATACCGGATGAGGTAATGCTGAAGGAAGGGGTCAATATTCCTTCAGGACTCAGCGAGCAGGCAGTTAAGGGCAGAATGGAGGACATAGCCGGTAAGAATGTCGTGTTCCGCCATATTTTCAGGGGGGCAGGAGCTTATAACCATTACATACCTGCCATTGTTTCAAGCGTGACGTCAAAAGAGGAGTTTGTTACTGCCTATACGCCTTATCAGGCGGAAATTAGCCAGGGCATCCTCCAGTCTATATTCGAGTATCAGACCATGCTCTGTGAACTCACAGGAATGGACGCCTCCAATGCATCCATATACGACGGTGCCACGGCTGCGGCGGAAGCCATTGCCATGTGTAAGGAGAGAAAGAAAACCACAGCCTATATCTCTGCGGCTGCAAACCCGGGCGTTATCGAGGTCATGAAGACATACTGCTTTGGCAGCAATACAAAGGTTGTCATGGTCCCGGAAAAAGACGGGGTAACGGATGGGGCAGCTTTGGAAGAGATGCTGAAGGCAGACCCGCAGGCCGCCTGCTTCTATGTGCAGCAGCCCAACTATTACGGCAATGTAGAGGACGGGGACGCCCTGGGCCGTATTGTCCATGAGGCGGGCGCCAAGTACATCATGGGATGCAACCCCATGGCCTTAGCCGTCATGAAGACCCCGGCAGAATACGGGGCGGATATCGCTGTGGGCGACGGCCAGCCCCTTGGCATGCCTCTGGCGTTTGGAGGACCTTATCTGGGCTTTATGACAGCCACGGCAGCCATGACCAGGAAGCTTCCGGGCCGCATCGTAGGCGAGACAGCAGATAACCAGGGACGCAGGGCGTTTGTTCTTACCCTTCAGGCCCGTGAACAGCATATACGCCGTGAAAAGGCCAGCTCCAACGTGTGTTCCAACCAGGCATGGTGCGCCCTGACTGCCTCTGTATATATGACAGCAATGGGAGCAGACGGTATGGCTAAGGCAGCAGGCCAGTGCATGTCCAAGGCCCACTATCTCAGGGATATATTAAAGGAAGCAGGGCTTGATCCAAAGTATGACTGTGAATTTTTCCACGAGTTTGTCACCGTAAGCCCGGAGGGCAAGTGTACGGACAGCGCCCACATCTTAAGGGCTCTGGAAAGCAGGGGAATCCTGGGCGGACTGCCACTTTCCGACAGAGAAATCCTCTGGTGCGCTACAGAGATGAACACCAGGGAAGAGATGGATGAACTTGCCTCCGCTGTACGGGAGGCGCTGCACAGGGAATGCGGACAAAAGGAGGTGTGCGGTTCATGAAGCTTGTATTTGAAAAAGGGTCAGCCGGGAGAAAACTGGATTTAATCAGTCCCTGTGACGTGCCCCAGGTATCTTTTGAGAAAGCACATATCCGTGAGAAACAGCCCCGTCTTCCGCACATGTCGGAAAATGAAATCAGCCGCCATTATACGGAACTGGCAAAGCGTTCCCACGGTGTCAACGACGGCTTCTATCCTCTGGGCTCCTGTACCATGAAGTACAATCCCAAGGTGAATGAGGAAGCAGCCGCCTTAAAAGGATTTAGGGGAGTCCATCCGCTGCAGCCGGAGGCTACGGTGCAGGGTTCCATGGAAGTATTATATCTGGCAGAGAAATATCTCTGCGAAATCACGGGCATGGATGCAATGACATTCCAGCCGGCGGCAGGCGCGCACGGTGAGTTTACGGGACTGCTTTTGATCAAGGCATACCACGTCCATCACAATGACACCAGGCGTACCAAAATTATTGTTCCTGACTCTGCCCACGGAACCAATCCGGCCAGCGCGGCCATGTGCGGATATGACGTGGTGAGCATTCCGTCCAGGGAGGACGGCTGCGTGGATTTGGAGCAGTTAAAGGCAGCGGTAGGGGATGACACCGCCGGTCTGATGCTGACCAACCCCAATACCGTGGGATTATTTGACAAGAACATACTGGAAATCACAAAAATCGTACATGATGCAGGAGGACTGTGCTATTATGACGGTGCCAATCTGAACGCGGTTATGGGCATTGTGCGGCCGGGTGACATGGGATTTGACGTGGTCCATCTGAACCTGCACAAGACATTCTCCACACCCCACGGCGGCGGCGGACCGGGAAGCGGTCCTGTGGGCTGCAAGGAATTCTTAAAGCCCTTTATACCCGGCGTACGTGTGGAGAAGGAAGGGGATGCATATCACTTTGTGAAGGCACAGGAATCCATTGGGGATGTGAAGATGTTCTACGGCAACTTCCTGGTGGTGGTTAAGGCATTGTCCTATATCCTGACCCTTGGAAAGGAGGGCATTCCGGAGGCTGCCCGCAATGCAGTGCTGAATGCCAACTACATGAGAGTGAAGCTGTCGGATGTCTATGACATGGCCTACAACGAGACCTGCATGCATGAGTTCGTCATGAGTCTGGAGAAGATGAAACACGACAAGGATGTGAATGCCATGGATATTGCCAAGGCACTTCTGGACTACGGCATTCATCCGCCGACCATGTACTTCCCGCTGATTGTACATGAGGCGCTGATGGTGGAGCCTACAGAGACAGAGTCCAGGGAGACCCTGGATGAGGCAATCAAGGTATTCCACAGGATTTACGAGCAGGCTCTGGCAGACCCTGAGGCACTTCACAGTGCGCCCCACCTTACACCGATTGGAAGACCGGATGAGGTTACTGCGGCCCGTAAGCCGGTACTGCGCTATACATGGGAATGATGAAAATGAAATAGGACTGCCTGGACAGCCGGCATGTCCCTGGTTATGCATGGATATCCGCGATATCTGTATATGGCCTGGGAACGGGCTGCCCAGGCAGCCTTTCTATAAGAATGGAGACTGACATGATAAACAGACTTGTGTGGATAGAGACAGATAATACATACCCCTACCGGAATCTGGCCATGGAGGAATACATGACCCTTCATGTTCCCAAGGGAACCTGTATTCTGTACCTGTGGCAGAACCGCCATACGGTGGTGATAGGAAAGAACCAGAACTGCTGGAGGGAATGCAGGGTGAACTTCTTAGAACAGGAGGACGGATATTTGGTGCGCCGTCTTTCCGGCGGAGGTGCGGTGTTCCACGATCTGGGGAATCTGAATTTTACATTTATTGTAGGCGCCGATGATTACAATGTTTCACGGCAGCTGGATGTGATACTGGAAGCCGTAAGGAGCCTGGGAATCCATGCTGAAAAGACAGGGCGCAATGATATAACAGTGGATGGACGCAAGTTCTCAGGCAACGCATTTTACAGAACAGGGGACGGCTGTTACCATCATGGGACCATACTGATACGGGCGGACAAGGAAAATATGTCCCGGTATCTGAATGTATCAAAAGAAAAGCTTGCCTCCAAAGGAGTGACCTCAGTAAAATCCAGAGTGGCCAATTTATGCGAGTTTAAGCCGGATATCACATTGGAGGAAGTGAAAGCGGCGCTGGTGGAGGCATTTTCCAAGGTTTATGGACAGCCTGCCGTAAGGATGAAGGAAGGGGAACTGCCTCAGCCGGAGATAGATGCCCTGACAGAGAAATTTGCTTCCTGGCAGTGGAAATACGGAAGGAAGATTCCCTTTGAGTACGAAATGGAAAAAAGGTTTGTGTGGGGCAATATACAGATACAGTTTCATGTGGATGAGGGCATGATACAGGACGTGAATGTATTCTCAGACGCCATGGACCAGGAGATGATTGGGAAGCTGGCAAAACAGCTGAAGGGCTGTGCCTATGCGGAGAAGGATATATGCGGGGCGGTGGATGCCGTGGGACCGGACGCATTTCAGGCAGGGGATTATACGGATGTACCGCAGTCACGCCAGTTAAAAGAGGATATCATGGCCCTTGTGAGGGAATCGCTGTAAACGCAGAACATAAATGGAAGAGAGGTTAAGTTTATATGGCTGACAAATTTGATTTGGTAGTGATTGGCGCGGGACCGGGCGGATATGAGGCTGCCATCGAAGGGGTTCAAAAGGGAATGAAGGTCGCCCTGGTGGAAAAACGTGAACTGGGAGGCACATGCCTGAACCGGGGATGCATTCCCACCAAAACAATACTCCATACAGCAGAGCTGTACCATGAATTACAGTCAGGGCCATCCATTGGCCTGACGGCCCGGGAACCGGTGGTTGACATGGAGATGGTCCAGAAACGAAAGGATGAAGTGCTGGAACAGCTGAGAAAGGGCATTGCCTCCCTTATGAAGACCAACAAGATTTCAGTCTATTGCGGTACGGGAACCATACTGGACAGGGAGCATGTGAAGGTGGCGCCGGCTGAGGAAAAGTCAGGGGAAAAAGCAGAGGAAAAAGCAGAGGAGAATGCAGAGGAGAAAGCGGAAGGGAAAGCTGGGGGGAATTCAGAGGAACAATCAGGCGGACAGAAACAGGACCAGGTTGTCCTGGAAACCAGCCATATTCTCATTGCCACGGGTTCCGTGCCCGCATGCCCGCCCATACCCGGCTCATCCCTTCCGGGAGTGGTCACCAGCGACGGACTGCTGGACAAGAAGGATATGTTTGAACATCTGATTATCATAGGCGGCGGAGTAATCGGTATGGAATTTGCGTCTGTGTACAGTTCACTGGGCCATGGAGTGACTGTAATCGAGGCCCTGGACCGCATTCTGCCCACCATGGATAAGGAAATTGCCCAGAACCTGAAGATGATTATGAAGAAAAGAAACGTGGATATCCATACAGGGGCAAAGGTGGAGGAAATCCTTCAGACAGAGGATGGAGCCGGACTTATATGCCGCTATGTGGAAAAGGACAAACCCTGCGAGGCCAGGGCGGACGGCATCCTTATCGCTGCGGGCCGCAGGGCTTATACGGGCGGTCTTATAACGGACGAGAGCAGTCAGGAAGTGAAGGATATGGCCATGGAACGCGGGCGTATAGTCACGGATGAAAAATACGAAACCAGCGTACCGGGCATATATGCCGTTGGCGATGTTACGGGCGGCATTCAGCTGGCCCATGCAGCCACTGCCCAGGGCAGAAGCGCGGTGGCGCATATGGCAGGAGAGGATATGGTAATCCGCACGGATATCGTTCCCTCCTGCGTGTATACCAACCCGGAAATCGGCTGCGTGGGAATCAGCGCAGATGAGGCCAAGGCCCGGGGAATGGAAGCCGTGACAAAGAAGTATATAATGTCTGCCAACGGCAAATCCATTCTGTCCCAGCAGGAGAGGGGATTTATAAAGGTGGTGGCGGACAGCGGTTCACACCGAATCCTGGGCGCCCAGATGATGTGTGCCAGGGCCACGGATATGATCAGCCAGTTTGCGGTGGCTATGGCCAATGAGCTGACGCTGGAGGATATGGCTAAGGTTATTTTCCCGCATCCTACGTTCAGCGAGGGGATATTGGAAGCGGTGAGGTGATGAGCGCTCAGACTGTGTCCCTGCTGAATGCCTGCATTGATTTTTTAGGGTTTGGGTATATAATACAGTAGGCGGATAAAATGCCGCCGCGGGAACTTAATACTCAGGAAAGGGCAGGCAGGAATTTCATGTGCGGCAGATATCATTTCAGCGCGGAATTATTAGATGAGATAAGGGACTTAACAGAGCAGAAGGACTGGAAACTGGAACTGGGAGTGCTGGACCGGGACATCCATCCGGGCGACACGGCGCCGGTCATTGTGGCAGCCGGGGACCAGGGCGGGAGTCTCCGGGTCTGCAGGCAGAAGTGGGGATATCCCGGGCCGGGCGGAAAGGGGCTGGTTTTTAATGCCAGGTCAGAGTCTGTGTTTGAAAAGCGGATGTTCCGGGAAAGTGTGAGCCTGCGCCGGGCTGTGGTCCCTGTTTCATGGTTTTATGAGTGGAATAAGAATAAAGAGAAATTTACATTCACTAAGGAAGGTAGCCGGATTCTGTTTCTGGCCGGATTTTATGGCAGGGGACCACTTCGTCATACTTACCACCCAGGCCAATGCATCCATGGCCCCTGTCCACAGCCGTATGCCTCTGGTTCTTGAGAGGGAACAGGTTAGGGAATGGATTCTGGACAGCGCAAAGACAAAGGAACTGCTGGGGCAGGAACCGCCCCAACTGGCAAGGGACTGTGAGTATGAGCAGCAGACCTTGTTCTGAGCCGTATATGGCATGAATATATGGATTTGATTATCTGAACATGAGGGCGCCTCCTTTTGACACGAGTCTGAAAGGAGGCGCCTGCTGTTTCGTTTTATGGAAGTGGGTAGGGAGCAGTTAAGGATTGAATAAGGTTTATCTGTCAGGCATTAATAAATCCCGGTTCTCCAGCACATACTCCGCCACTGCCCGGTTGGTATCAATCCAGGCCCCATGGGACAGCATATAGCCTATAAGCTCGCTCAGCATGTTTACCCGGCTGGCGCGGCCTATGAACTGGGGATGGAGGACAAAGTTAATCATTCTGCCTTCCGCTGCCAGGGAATCGAATTCATCCTTCCAGATTTCGAGCATTTCCCGGGGAGATTTCAGTTCATATCGTTCCGGGGCAGAATCCGTGTAAAAATCGTATGCGGTATCGTCAAAGATGGAATCCTTGGGAAGCTCCACCAGGGGAACCTGCCGGCCGTCTATGGTATGGATAAAGGGGCCGTCGGAGTCTCTCCAATTGGAGCTGTATATGTAGCCGTGCTCCAGGAACAGTCTCAGGCTGTAATCATGTATCACACCTCCCGGTCCACGGTGTCCTGCAATGGTCTGTCCGGTCAGTTCCTTTATAATGGTCTCGCAGCGGGTCATGGTGGCATCCTCCTCCTCATAGGAAGTGGAGGTGGATTCCTCGTGGAGGTATCCGTGAAATCCGATTTCATGCCCCCTGCGGCTGATTTCCTTTACTACCAGGGGATAATGTTCGGCTATGACGCCGGGAATGAAGAAGGTTGCCTTCACCCCATACACATCCAGCATGTCCAGGATTCTGGGCACACCCTGTTTGGGACCGTATGCGCCCCGGGATAAGTTGGTTATATGGTCATGGTTGCCATCGCCTCTGGTGGTCCACATGGTCTCTGCGTCCAGGTCAAATGCCATCATGACAGCGATACGCTTGTTGTCAGGCCAGGTCATCATACGGCGGTACCTCCTTTTGCAGGATTCCCCTGATTGGTTTCTGCCTGTGCCAGTACATACCGCGCCGCCTCCTCACAGGTGGTAATCCAGGCGCCGTGGCGCTTCATATAGGCAATGAAGTTTCCCAGGGCGGCAATCCGGCTGGCGCGTCCTATCATCTGGGGATGGAGTTTTAGGATGAAAATTTTATTTCCCTCTTCCGCAAGGCCGTCGAACTCATCCTTCCAGTTTCCGAATACTTCGCGGTTGGTATACATGGAGCGCACGGCAGGGTCGCTGAAGGTAAAATAAAAATAGGTAAAATCATCCATGGTAATGTCACACGGCAGCTCCACCAGCGGAAGGACCTGTCCGTCCTTTTCCCATAGATATGCCCAGTCGCAGTCCTTCATGGAAGAACTGTACAGGTAACCGCGCTGTGCCAGCAGCTCAGGGGTAAATGGATGGATGATGCTCTCCGGGCCCCTGTGTCCCACGGGACGGCGTCCCGTGATGCGTTTCAGTATAGTCTCGCTTTTTTCCAGTATTTCTGTTTCTTCTTCCATGGATATGCCGCGGACGGATTCATGCATATATCCGTGGCAAGCGATTTCATGGCCCCTGGCATGGATGGATTCCACCTGGGCAGCGTATTTTTCCGCAACGATTCCCGGTACAAAGAAGGTGGACTTGATATCATGTGTGTCCAGCATATCCAGACACCTTTTCAGACCCTCGTGGGGGCCGTACTGGCCGCGGGAATAATCCGTGAATCCGATGGAGGTGCCTTTGGAGGTAGCCCTGGACATGCGCAGGTATTCTGCGTCAAAGTCAAATGTGACCATGACAGCAATCCTGGCGCGGCCGGGCCAGGTTATGGCAGGTCCGTTTGTCCTGCCGTCTATTTCATATGACATGGTAAATTGCTCCTTTTATTCATTTCTGGTTTTCATTATAACATGGACGGGAGGTAAGTCAACTAAGGGGATTAACGGGTTGGAAAAATCCTGGAATCTATTGAATCTGATGTATATTTATGCTATGCTTATGCAAGTTCTTCCTTGTATGAATGCCGGTCAGGCAGAGGGAAGGGATAAGGTTTGCAGAAAGCAGACTTTTTATTTTTATATACATATAACAGAGAGGAGAATTATTATGAAAAAAATTGCACTATTGCTGTGCGCTGTTCTGACAGCAGGCGCACTCACCGCATGTTCCGGCGGAGCGGATGCCACCAC
>OBUT01000493.1_pt1 | contig 9914 bp, 8 predicted proteins | sample 1475941 | NCBI WGS metagenome assembly OBUT01 (sample SAMEA2579956, study PRJEB22360) | human gut metagenome | biome: human gut; feature: human-associated habitat; material: faeces | place: Denmark | collected 2008/2010
CGTCCAGAAAGGGGGAAGGGGATTTCCCAACGAACCCCTGCCGTAAGGCCGGGGACGGCAGTGCTGTGCCAGGAGGAGAACATGGAACAACTAAAGGTAGAGGGAATCTCAAAATCCTTTGACGGGGAGCCGGTGCTGGCGGATATATCCATCGCCCTGAACAAGGGGGAACTGGTGTCGCTGCTGGGAATCAGCGGAGGCGGAAAGACCACTCTTTTTAATATTATCGCAGGGCTGTTGAGGCCGGATACAGGGCATGTCCTTCTGGACGGGGAGGACGTGACCGGGTGTCCCGGACGGGTGAGCTATATGCTGCAGAAGGACCTGCTCCTTCCCTACCGGACTATAGAGGACAATGTGGCCCTTCCTTTGATTGTAAAAGGAATGAAGAGGCGGGAGGCACGGGAGCTGGCATCCCCCTACTTCCGGCAGTTCTGCCTGGAGGGCACCCAGAAGAAGTATCCGGCCCAGCTGTCCGGCGGCATGAGGCAGAGGGCGGCTCTGCTTCGGACGTATCTGTTTTCAGGCAGTGTGGCCCTGTTGGATGAACCATTTTCCGCATTGGACATGCTGACCAAGAAATCCGTCCATGACTGGTATCTGAAGGTGATGGATGAAATCCATCTGTCCACCCTGTTTATTACCCACGACATTGACGAGGCCATATTGCTGTCCGACCGGATATACCTGCTGACAGGCAGGCCCGGAAGGATAACGGAGGAACTCATCATAAGAGAGGCAAAGCCCAGGGACAGGGACTTCGGACTTACGGAAGAGTTTCTGGAATATAAGAGGCATATATTGAAACATCTTGAAAGGACATCCTGAAAAGCGTTCTGAAAAGATAACCTGAAACGTACTGTGAGGATATTTATTCTATGATTGAGGAAGATATTATTTTACAAAGCGGCGTTTACAGATGGCGAGGAAAGCACTTTGAAAAAGAGTCAGTCTGTTCCCGAGGGGACCATGAGCAAAATCTCCCCGCCCGTCCCACCGCGCCTTTTCCCGACGACAATCCCCCGTCCGCATCCCCTGCCACCTTACAAATCCAACTTCAAATCCCCATCCTTAATCCACCCCATACTGCGCAGCACCTCCCCAAACACAAAGGTCAGCACAGCGGGAAGCAGGAAGCACACCAGAAGGATGCCCACCCACATCCGGGTTCCGCCGCCCATGGCCGTATATACGCCGATGGGGCCTACCAGTCCGCAGGTGCCCATGCCGGACCCGGCTGGGATGTTTTCCAGGCGGAAGACCATGGTGGCTATGGGGCCGGTAATCATGGATGCCAGTGTGGGCGGTATCCAGATACGGGGATTCAGCACAATATTGCCCATCTGCAGCATGCTGGTGCCCAGGCCCTGGGCCATCAGGCCGCCGATTTTATTATCGCGGTAGCTCAAGACGGCAAATCCAATCATCTGGGCGCAGCAGCCGGCTGTGGCGGCGCCTCCGGCCAGTCCGTCCAGGGACAGGGCAATGCAGATGGCAGCGCTGCTGATGGGAAGGGTCAGAGCGATGCCGATAAGGGCTGACACCAGGATTCCCATGATGAAGGGCTGCATTTCCGTGGCTGTCTTTACCAGGTTTCCGAACCAGTTCATGAATTGGGCCACGCCGGGCCCCACGAACTGGGCCACCAGCACGCCGGAGATAATGGTGATGCCGGGCGTCACGATGATGTCCAGACGTGTTTCCTTGGATACAATCTTACCCAATTCTGCCGCCACGATGGTGGCGACCAGGGCGCCCACAGGACCTCCCAGGGCATTGCCCGCGATACCTACCGTGGCAGCGGAAAACAGCACCAGCTGAGGCGCCTTTAAGGCGTGGGCAATGGCGATGCCGAGGGCTGCGCCGGTAGCGCTTTTGGCATAGTCGGCAATGACGTTGAAAATTTCTATCTGGAACTGCTGGCCCAGGGTACCGAAGATGGTGCCGATGAGAAGGGAAGCAAACAGGCCGAAGGCCATGGCTCCCAGGGCGTCAATCAGATAGGTCTGTACCGTGATGTTTACATTTTTCCGTTTCAGGAATTCTTTCACACTTGATTTTGCCATACTCATATTCTCCCTTTTTCGGGCTGAGGGGTGTATCGGAATTTATACGCTCCGGAGCCTTTATTTTGTTAGGGATTTTATCACATATTCATAAAAATGCAAGGTTTTTGACTAAAATCGCAGGTTTTCGTTAAAATATTAACAGATTGCAAAATAATACTGTGTGGGATATAATGGTATGAATATGGGATATTAACCTGGAAATGAGGTGGACGGTATCGAATTCAAGATTTTATATACACTGCAGGAACTTCACACGCCTTTGGTAGACGGGCTTATGGTGTTCATTACCTCACTGGGCGACCACGGATGGTTCTGGCTCCTTATGGGTGTCCTGCTTTTTTCATTTCCCAGGACCAGGCTTTTAGGTGGGTGTATGCTGATATCCATAGCAGCCGGATTTCTTTTGGGCAATGTAATGCTTAAGAATATGGCGGCCAGGCAGCGTCCCTGCTGGCTGGACCCTTCCGTGGAACTGCTGGTCCGTGTCCCGAAGGATTATTCCTTTCCTTCAGGGCATTCCCTGGTGAGCTTTGAGGGAGCGGTCTGCATCTTCCTTTTTAACAGGAAATGGGGGATTCCGGCCCTTATGCTGGCTGTGCTTATCGCGTTTTCCAGACTGTATCTCTTTGTACATTTTCCCACGGATGTGCTGGCGGGAATCATCATGGGAACCGTAATTGCGTGGTCCGTGGTGAGGACGGCTAAGAGGCGGATGGAAAAAACGGACCGGATGTCAGGGGAGCCGTGACATGGCGGCAGGCTGATAAATTAAAATGACCATAGAATGACAGAATGAAAGACAGGTGGAAGCTATGTTGGAACGCGCTCCGGGAATTTTTGAAGTGGAGCTTCACAGCAATCAGAAAAGCATTGATGAGATTAAGATATTCCTCATTCCGGGAAAGGATGGGGAGAGAAGCCTGATGGTGGATGCCGGTTTTCGCAGCAGGACATGTCTGCACGTCATGGAAGAGGCGCTGGGAAAACTGGGAATCACCTATGACAGGCTGGATATATTCCTTACCCACAAGCATCATGACCACTGCGGCCTGGCCGGCGAGTATGCGGCCAGAGGTGCAAGGCTGTTCATGAATCCGCGGGAAGACAGGCATTGTTATGACTGTCTGTACTATAACCACAGCCATGGTTCCCCGGAGGACCAGCCCCAGGTGCTGCAAAGCGTTGGTGTGACAGAGGATGGGACACCGGAGATATGGAACATGTTCATGGAAGTGTACCGGAGGATTCGGGAGAACAAGGGATGGGAATTCGAGATTCCGGGATATCCCTATACACCGGTAAATGAGGGTCAGATGCTGAGCTATGGGGATTATGACCTGGAGACAGTGGGGCTTAAGGGACATACCTACGGGCAGATGGGGCTGTACGACCGGAAGCATAAGATACTCTTTTGCGCTGACCAGGTCATTGACGGCATTGTGCCCATTGTGGGGACCACCTATGCGGATGAGCATCTGCTTAGGGGGTATTTTGACTCACTGGAAAAGCTGAAACACCAGTACGGGGACTGCCTGATTCTTCCGGCTCACAAGGAGCCCATCCGGGATGTGAAGCGGGTGGCGGACCGGATTGTCTTTGCCTATCTGGATAAGACGGATTTAATCAAGCATATCCTGGACCACGGCCATCACAGGATGACCACCAAGGAGGTAGCATGCCTGGCTTACGGCATAGACCATGTGCCCAGAGACCAGTCTGAGTTCATCAAGCTTAAGATGGTCATAAGCAAGACCTTTTCCTGTCTGGAATACCTGTATGACGAGGATTTTGCCATCCGCACCCTGGAGAACGGGACCTATTACTGGGAAGCGCCGTAAGGAAAATAAAAAAGTGCTTGCATATCTTCATATATAGTGTATAGTAGAAGATACAATAAAAACAGAAGCAGAGTAGGTATATGTGCGTTAAGTGCCGGCTGGACAGGGAGTTGTCAGCTGGACGAAAGAGGATTCCCAAAGGGAATCTGTCTGCGGTACATATACCGCATCCCGCTGCAACAGAGATAGATGGAGCGGCCTGTTTTATGTGCAGCCGGTTTACGCCGGCCAAAAGCGTGTATGAAAATCAATGATGCAACACGCTCTCGCACAGGGAAGCCATGTCCGGGCATAAACGTGCATTGGATAGGTTTTCGGGGCCGTTTTTTGTATGCCAGGAAGAAAGGTTACTGCACCTGCCATTGAATATCTCCGTTTGTAGTCCGTGAAATCTGCAAAGGAGGTAATGAATCATGAAGAAATTAGCAGAACTGTTTGGCAGCTCATCCCGGGAGCTTAAGAGTGTCAGGACCATCACTGTGTGCGCCATGCTGGCGGCAGCGGCAATCATCCTGGTGAATTTCCGCATCGAGCTGACTAACACCCAGAGAATCGGTTTTTCCGGCATACCCAACCAATTAGTGGCCTATCTGTTTGGACCCGCTGTCAGCTGTCTGTTCGCGGGGGCGCTGGACATTATCAAGTATCTCATAAAGCCGGTTGGCGCCTTCTTTCCCGGCCTGACGCTGGTAACCATGCTGGCCGGCCTGATTTACGGGGTTTTCTTTTATAAGAAACCATTAAAGCTGACCAGGGTGCTGGCAGCCCACTTCCTGGTCTGCCTGGTTTGCAACGTGATTCTCAATACACTGTGTCTCAGTATCCTGTACGGGCAGGCATTCATGATACTCCTGCCTCCCCGCGTCATACAGAACATAGTGAAATGGCCCATTGATTCCATTATTTTTTACTATGTGGCCAAGATGCTGGAGATGTCCGGCGTGTTCCGTGTAGTCAGGGGAAGCAGGGCCGCCGTGCAGCGGTAGCAGGAAGCGGCAGCCGGGTTCTGGGAGCCAAGACAGTGGCGGAGGCAGTGGCCTATTCCAAGACCGCTGCAGATGCCATGGATGCTTATATCCATTACAGCTTTGGATTTGCCCGGGCCATTGCCAGAGAGCTGGAGAAGAACCAAATCCATGTGGCTGTGCTGGGCTGCTACATCAATCCCACCAACCCCATTGAATCCCGGCGCCAGGCAGAGGTGGCGCGTTTCATCGAACACATGAAATATGCCAGAATCATAGGGGCTGATATGGTGGGAACCGAGACCGGACGCCTGGATCCGGATTTCAGGGTCACATAGGAATCCTATACAGAGGAAGCCTACCAGCTGCTTTTAAGGAGCATGAGGGAGATCGTGGCTGCGGCCGAGAAACTGGGTGTTATCGTGGGGGTAGAGGGCGTATTTAATCACACGCTGTACAGTCCTGCCAGGATGAAGCGGTTCCTGGAGGACATTGATTCCCCCAATGTGGAGGTGATACTGGACGCCGTGAACCTGATCCACCCCGGACAGGTGGAGCCGGAGGCACAGAAACGGGTCATTGACAGGGCCTTTGCATATTACGGCGACCGCATAGGAGTTCTTCATGTGAAGGATTTCGTCTTTGACGGGCAGGAACAGCTGTTTCGCCATGTGGGGGACGGCCTTTTCCGGTATGAACCCCTTATGAAGCATGTAAAGGAGAGGAAGCCCCATATTGCCATGCTGCTGGAGAATTCCAGCAGGGAGCGGTATCATGAAGATGTGAAGTTCCTTCAGAAGATTTACGACCGGGTGTAGATGCGGTATGGGTACAGCCAGCCGCCGCCCGGAACAATGGGCCGTGAAACCGGTGAAAAGGGCCGCAAAGCCGGTAAAAATGGGCCGCAAAGCCGGTTAAAAACCAAAACATAGAACACCCCAAAGCTGATAAGAAAAGCTTTGGGGTGTTTTCTGATATAGGATATTCCGGCTCGCTCATCAGGTGCGGATACATCAGGCATGAGCTGCCAGATCCCGCTTCATTTTCCGGAAGGAAAGAATGAACAGTGTTACCGTGGTGCACACTGCTATGGTATCGGCAATGGGTTCTGCCACGAACACGGCAAACACTTTGTTTTCGAAGATGTTAGGCAGAATGTAAATCAACGGTATCAGCAGGATGACCTTGCGCAGCAGGGCCAGGAACAGGGAGGTCTTGCTGTCGCCGATGGCGATAAAGGTCTGCTGGCATGCCAGCTGGGCGCCAAAGAGCAGGGACGCGGCCATATAGATGCGGATGGACCACTCGCTGAAGGATGTCAGGGCAGCGTCATGGGTAAAAATGCGGATATATACCATGGGCGCGAACATGGCCACGGCCCAAAGGGCGGTGGAGTAGGCCATACATGAGGTCAGAAGCAGCCGGAAGGTCCTGCTTACGCGGTCCAGCTTTTTGGCGCCGTAGTTAAAGCTGATGACGGGCTGTGCGCCCTGGGTCAGTCCCTGGAGGGGCAGGAGGGAGAACTGCATCACGCTTCCCATGATGGTCATGGCGCCGACTGCCACATCGCCTCCGTATTTTAAGAGGGAGGTATTAAAGCAGATATTCAGGATGCTTTCCGTGAACTGCATGACAAAGGGGGCTGCGCCCAGTGCAATGGCCGGCATGAGAATTTCCCTCTTGGGCCGCATGTAGCAGGTGCGTATTTTAAGGTAGCTCTTCTTCGATATAAGGAACAGGATAACCCAGGCAGCGGAAATCCCCTGGGAGATAATGGTTGCCAAGGCAGCGCCCCGCACGCCCATGTGGAATGCAAACATGAGGATGGGGTCCAGGATGATGTTGCATATGGCCCCGATAAGCACGGTGTACATACCTGTCTTGGCATATCCCTGGGCATTGATGAAGGCGTTGAGTCCCAGGGCCAGCTGTACGAAAATGGTTCCCAGGGAATAAATCTGCATGTAAGCCCACCCATACTCTATGGTATTGCCGCTGGCTCCGAACATCAGCAGGATGCGGTGGCCGAAGTTGAGGAAGAAGGCAGTCAGGACAACGGCCACGGTTATGAGGGCAGTGGTACAGTTGCCCAGGATGTTTTCTGCTTCTTCCTTTCTGCCCTTGCCCAGCATGATGGATGCCCTGGGAGCGCCGCCCATGCTTACCAGGGCAGCAAAGGCGGAAATCGCCATGATAACAGGGAAGGTGACGCCCACGCCTGTAAGTGCATTGGCGCCTTCGCCGGGCAGATGGCCGATGTACATACGGTCCACCATGTTATACAGCACGTTGATGATTTGGGCTGTAATGGCCGGCAGGGCCAACTGAAAAAGAAGTTTCCCCACGCTTCCCGTGCCCAGGTCCACCTCTTTTGCTTCTTTGTTCTTCTCCATATAAATCACAATCCTTTCGTATTTCAAAAAATAGCCATTTAAATACTATATCTCGAAACATTGGGAAAGTCAACCGGATGGGCGGATGGAAAAAAGACGAAAAATGAATCCTGCCAGAGAGGCAAGAACAGAACGAAACTTGCCGTGATTGTACAAAATATACAAAAATAAGTGCAATATAATGGTAAAACAGTGGGGGGTTATGACCATATGCATAAAGATGTATTTTTATATTGACAGGAATGTCAGATGATACTATAATGCAAATAACAATACAAGTTGTAATGACAATATGTAATAATAATCTTGCCAGGAGGAAACAGTATGAGAGACAAAATTGCCGGAGCCCTTTACGGGATGGCCCTGGGCGACGCCATGGGTATGCCTGCCGAGTTGTGGGGAAGAAAGAGAGTGAAAGCCTTTTTCGGACGGATTGAGGGATTTTTAGACGGACCGGCTGAGAATGATGTGGCTTTTAATTATAAGAAGGGACAGTTCACCGATGATACGGGCCAGGCCCTGGTTCTGCTGGACTCCATTGCGTCCACTGAATATGAACCGGACACAAGGGACATTGCCCTGAGGATGTTAGCCTGGGCTGAAAAGGAGAATGCCTTTGAGAACAATATCCTGGGCCCCACCTCCAAGGTGGCTCTGGCGAATTTCAGGGACAACATTCAGGATTCCAGGATTACGGACAAGGCACTGTCCAACGGAAGCGCCATGAGGATTGCCCCCATCGGCTGCCTGTTCAGGCCGGAACAGAAGGAGGACATTGCCAGGTATGTGTACCAGGTGTCAAGAGCCACGCATACCAGCGATGTGACCATAGCCGGGGCGGCCATGATTGCGGAGGCAGTGAGCTCGGCCATTGTGAAGGATGACTTTGAGGAAGTCATGGAGGATGTGTTTGGGATTGAGGAGATTGGTTACGGCATGGGCTGCGAGACCTTCAGTCCAAGGCTGGGAGAGCGCTTAAGGATTGGCCTGGACATTGCCAGAGCCCATAGGGGGGATGATGAGGGATTCATCCGCAGGCTCTATGATGTGGTGGGCACCGGGGTGGGTATCATTGAGTCCGTACCGGCAGCCCTGTCCGTGGCATACTTTGCCCAGGACCCCAACCGGTCCTGCCTGCTCTGCGCCAACATGGCAGGCGACACAGACACCATCGGAGCCATGGCAACTGCTGTCTGCGGGGCATTTACAGGGCTTGGACAGATAAAACAGGAATACATTGAAACCCTGAGGCAGCAGAATGACGCTGACTTTGACCGTTACATACAGATATTGGAAAAAGGAAGGGAGAGACTTGCATGAAAACCCTTGTGATAGGTGCGGCCATCATTGATATTATCATGAAAATAAAGCGCCTGCCTAAAAGCGGGGAGGACATCCTGTGCAGCGAAACCATGTCCGCGGTGGGAGGATGTGCCTACAACGTGGCAGGTACGCTGCGGGGCTTTGGCGTGGACCACGACCTTTTCGTGCCTGTGGGAAGGGGCATGTACGGGGATATGATTGCAGGCGATCTGGAAAAACTGGGGTACCGCATCCTTATCAGGGAAGAGGAGTCGGACAACGGTTACTGCCTGTGTCTGGTGGAGGAGGATGGAGAGCGCACGTTCATCACGGTCAAGGGTGCGGAAGGGTGCTTTAGGCCCTCCTGGTTTGAACAGCTGTCCCAGGATTCTTACGACAGCATCTATGTGGCCGGATACCAGGTGTGCGGCACCAGCGGCAGGGTCATATCCGGCTGGATGGAGGGCGCGAAGGACAGGATGAAGGAAAAGCGCGTTTTCTTTGCTCCGGGGCCTGTCATAACCGACATTGACGGGGATGTGATGGAGCGCATCCTTTCAGTGGAGCCCATTCTCCATCTCAATGAGAAGGAAGCCTTTGATTACGCGAAGCAGCCGTCTGTGGAGGACTGCCTGAGGTACCTGCACGGCCTGAACCATAACCTTGTGGTGGTCACCATGGGGGCTTCCGGTACCATGTATTATGACGGCAGCGGGATGAAGTCGGTCCCTGCCTGTAAGGCCCGGGTAAAGGATACCATAGGGGCAGGAGACAGCCATGTGGCCGCCATGATTGCAGGGTATTCCAAAGGGCTGGATACGGAACAATGTGTGAGACTGGCCAACCGGGTGGCATCGGGAATCGTAAGCATCCAGGGACCGGTGATGACCAGGGAAATGTTTGAACAGCAGGATTTTGCATCGTATATCCTGAATGGCTGCATATAACATACGAATGTGGAGGGGAAGTTTATATGAATAAGATAAAAGAGTTCTTTCATAATTGGAGTATATTTGAAAAAGTCTGGCTGGTTTTTGTGTGCTCACTGATGACCGTTATATGGTTTATCAACGGGGATACGCCGTTCATGCTTGTCTTAAGCCTTACAGGCAGCCTGAACCTGGTTTTGGGAGCCAAGGGCAAGGTGGCAGGGCTTTGCTTTGCCATCATCAACAGCGCCCTGTACGCGTACCAGTGCCTGGGAATCCCGCTGTACGGCGAGGTAATGTACAATGTTCTCTACAGCATACCGGTCAGCGCCACGGCCATCTATCTGTGGAAGAGGAACGCAACCAGCGACGGCGAGGTCCGATTCCGCACCATGACGCCTAAGCTTATGGCAGGGGG
>OBUT01000506.1_pt1 | contig 9732 bp, 6 predicted proteins | sample 1475941 | NCBI WGS metagenome assembly OBUT01 (sample SAMEA2579956, study PRJEB22360) | human gut metagenome | biome: human gut; feature: human-associated habitat; material: faeces | place: Denmark | collected 2008/2010
TGGAGTGGACACATCCAAGTACAATGTCGCCCGGAGGCGTCTCCTGGGCCATCAGTCCTACAATCTCGCTTTCCGCAAAGACAGCGCACATGCTGTTGATGGGTACCGGACGGCATCCATGGACGAACTCGTCCAAATGTGAGATGTCGCTTCCTACCCGGGCCATAATCATTTCCATGAACCGTCCGGTGCCGGCCGCACACTTGTCGTTCATTAAAAAATCATTTACCTGGCCATGGCTGTCAAGGGTAATGACCTTACAGTCCTGTCCGCCGATATCAATGACTGTATCACAGCCAGGGGCCAGATAGGAGGCGCCTGCGCCGTGGCAGGTGATTTCTGTGATTTTTGCGTCCGCCTCCTTTAAAAGTTCCCGGCCATACCCGGTGCTCACCACGAACCCGGTGTCCTCTGTGTAAAGCTGGTCGTAAATGTCTCTTAGAATCTCGCCCGGGCGCATGGAGGTGGGAAGCATGTGGCATCCCACCACATTCATTCCGTCGAACAGGACCCCCTTGGTCATGGTTGAGCCTGAATCAATCCCTAAACTAAACATATAAACTCCACTGTTTTTTCGCTTCTATACCTATTTGAGTATAAATAACTGAGAAAAAATAGTCCAATCGATATTCTGAATGACATTTGATTAGAGATTGAAAAAATATATAGGTGTATCAGGACAGCTTTCTGGGGGAGGTGGACGGAATCGAGTATAAGCTGGTTTCATCGGATTATCTCAGGTTCCGGCCGGAGAGGATCGGCGGATAAAAGGAGGATGTCCCCATCAGGGCGGACACCCTCCTTTTTCAGCCCGTTCAGCTGCTTCCTATACAACCTGATACTTTGCCACGTACACCGGGAACGTATCAGTGCCTTTTATATCCTTGCCTTTTGTGATGGTCACATTCTTATCAGTCACAGCATACTCCGCGCTGGCGCCTGCTTCTATCACCGTATCCTGCATGAGCACACAGTTCTTTACCCTGGCGCCCTTTCCTATCTTGACACCGCGGAACAGGATGCTGTTTTCGACCTCTCCCTCGATGATGCATCCATCGGCAGCCATGATGTTGCTGGCCATTGCTCCGTTGATATACCGGGCCGGATTGTCGTCGCGAATTTTGGTATAGATGGGATTGCCGGCGGAGAAGAGTGCATGCACATTGGCATCGTCCAGCATCTTCATATTCTCGTCAAAATAGCTCTTCATGCTGCTGATTCGCGCCACATATCCGTCGTAGCGGAATGCATGCACGTTCAGCCTTCCTATCTGAGGTGCCAGGATATCGCGCTCAAAGAATACCTGTCCGCGCACATAGGCAGTGTTTATCTGGTCAATCAGGAGCTCCCGGTCAATGATGTAGATGTTCATGGAGAAATTCTGCACTCCCGGTTCCTTGGAGTTCATGTACATCTTGGTAACACGGCCATTGTCAATGGCCAGGGTATAGTAGAGGCTTTTTCCGATGTCTCGGTGTCCGGTGAGGTCGCCGGGAAGGGGTTCCTCCCTGTAGGCCACGGTAACATCGGCATTACTGTCCATATGGGCCTGAATCAATGCGTTGAAATCAAAGTTTACAGCCAGGTTTGTATCGGCCATGACCACATACTTTTCCTTCTGCTCCTTCAGGAAATCCAGGATACTGGCCAGCGCTTCCACGCGTCCGTTGTAGATGCTCACTGTCTTTTCGGCAAAGGGCGGGACCAGGTTAAGGCCGCCGTTTTTGCGCGTCAGGTCCCATTCACGGCCTGAGCCCAGGTGGTCCATCAGGGAGTGATAATTCCTGCGGACAATCAGGGAAATATTGTCAATTCCGCAGTTCGCCATGCTGGAAAGGATGAAATCCACCAGACGGTAACGGCTGGGAAAAAGAAAGGAGGCCAACAGGCGCTCGCTGACCAGGTCGGGAACCAGGGAATCATAGCTGTTGGGAAAAAGGATGCCCAGGGCATTTGCATTGGAATTTACCATTGTTCTTCACCGCCTTTTACATTATTCTTTACCATGGCACTGGGACCAATCTTGGCATTGGGCCCGATTTCAATGCCGGGACCGATGGTGGCCACGCCCTTTTCTCCGTCAGACGGCATGGCTCCAACCACTGCGTTCTCTCCAATTACCACGTTTTCAGCCACAATACAATGTTTTACCACGGCGCCTGATTTGATGGTGGTGCCGCCCATGACAACAGCGTCTTCCACCTGTGCTCCGGCCTCAACCTTTACGCCTGAGAAGAGGATGGAGTGCCTGACCTGTCCGTTTATACGGCATCCGTCGGTAATCATGGAATTCTCTACCAGGGCATCGCCGCTTATCTTGTGTCCGGTCATACCGCTGTTGCGGCTGTAAATCTTCCAGTTTTCATCAAAGAGATTGATGCCGCTGTGCTCCGGGTCCAGGACCTCCATGTTGGCTTCCCAGAGGGAGGAGATGGTCCCTACGTCCTTCCAGTATCCGTTGAAGTGATAAGCATACATCCTGCGTCCGTCGCGCAGCAGGTTGGGAATGATGTTGTTGCCAAAGTCATTCTCAGAGTGCGGGTCAGCCTCATCCTCTATGAGGTACTGTCTGAGGATGTCCCAGTTGAATATGTAGATGCCCATGGAAGCCAGGTTGGACTTTGGATTCTTTGGCTTTTCCTGGAATTCGGTGATGCGGTCATCCCCGTCAGACACCATGAGTCCGAAACGGGATGCATCCTCCCATGGTACTTCCATGACAGCCACGCTGAATTCGGCTCCTTTTTCCTTGTGGAATTTAAGAAAGTCGCTGTAGTCCTGTTTGCAAATCTGGTCTCCTGAAAGGATGATTACATACTGCGGGTCGTACCGTTCAATAAAGGAGATATTCTGATAGATGGCATTGGCCGTGCCTTTGTACCAGTCTGAACCGGATGCTTTCTGGTAGGGCGGGAGTACATGAACACCGCCGTAAAGACGGTCCAGATCCCAGGGCTGTCCATTGCCGATATACTCGTTCAGGACAAGAGGCTGGTACTGGGTCAGGATGCCCACTGTATCGATTCCGGAATTCACGCAGTTTGAAAGCGGAAAATCGATGATGCGGTATTTACCGCCAAAAGGAACCGCGGGTTTTGCCAGTTTTTGGGTCAGCGCGTAGAGACGGGAACCCTGGCCGCCGGCAAGAAGCATTGCAATCATTTCTTTAGCCATAACATTTCCCCCTGATTGGTGTTGGATATTTATACAGATTGTATCATATATTGGAGGAAAAAGACAGAGATTTATGCAAAATAATTATAAAAATGATGAAAAACGGAAGATAATATAAAAAAGTGCTCAGTCTTTACCCCTCCAGGGTCTTGATATCCATATCCTTTGGAAGCACCAGGCTTAAAAATACGGAAACGGCAAATACAACAGCCACCACATTGGCCGAAAATACGGACCGGACCAATTCAGGGAAGATATCCCAGATCCCAATTTCACTGGCTGTGGTAAAGCCGATGCCCACTGCCAGGGAGAGGGAGACAATGACTATGTTCCTCTGGGAAAAGCCGCATTTGGCAATCATCTGTACGCCGGAGGTAAGGATGGTGCCGAACATCATGATGGTGCATCCGCCAAGCACTGCCTGGGGCAGGGAAGCAAAAAAGTTTCCCACAGGCGGAAGGAGTCCGGCCAGAAGCATACAGGCCGCCCCTGTCATGATAGTGAAACGGTTGACCACCTTTGTCATGGCCACCAGGCCCACGTTCTGGGAGAATGAGGTCACGGGAGGACATCCGAATACAGTGGAGAGGGCGGATGCGTAGCCGTCGCAGGCCAGGGAGCCGGATATTTCCTTTCCCGTGATTTCGCGGTTTAAACCGCCTGAAACCAGGGCCGAGGTGTCGCCTATGGTCTCTGCCGCAGACACCAGGAAGATGATGCAGGCGGAGATGATGGCCCCTGCATGGAACTCAGGCATAAAGGGCAGCAGATGGGGGAAGGAGATGATTCCGCCGGACATAATCAGGCTCAAATCCACTTTCCCGAGGAAGATGGCGATTACATACCCCACAATCAGGCCGGCCAGTACGGACAGCTGTTTTAAGTATCCTTTGGCAAAGATGTTCCACAAAAGACAGGTCAGCAGGGTGATGGTACCCAGAATCAGGTTCTGGGCGGAACCGAAGTCGTCTGCGTATCCGCCGCCAAAGGACCTGGCGCCCACCGTAAAAAGGGAAAATCCGATGGCTGTAACCACAGAGGCAGCCACCACAGGGGTAATGATTCTGCGCCAGTATTTGGCCAGAAGTCCCAGGGTTCCTTCAAAGATACCGCCTATGAGCACGGCTCCCACCACGGCGGGATAACCGTAGTTGGCGGCAATGGTGCTGAGGACTGTGACGAAGGTAAAGCTGACGCCCATGACAACGGGAAGCTTAGAGCCAATCCGCCAGATGGGATACAGCTGAATCATGGTGGCGATTCCTGCCACAAACATTGCGTTTTGTGCCTGGCTTAGGGCCGGCTGGGCAGCGCCTGCTATGATGGTAATAGGCGCAAGGTTGGAGACGAACATGGCCAGGATGTGCTGGAGGCCGAAGGGGATGGACTTGGCAATGGGCACCCTGCCTTCCAGTCTGTATATGTTGTTGATGCTGCAATTGGTATTGCTGTTCATGATTTGTTCCCCCTATTTTAATAATAGTTAATCGGTCCCGCTGGTTCTGTGGCTGACCTGGTACACCTCATCCACAATGCGCTCCATGGCGTTGAGGATGTTCTCATAGCCGGTACATCTGCACAGATGCCCGGATATCAGCTTCTTAAGCTCTTCCCGGCTGTATTTTTTTCCGGTTCCCACGATTTCCACCGCGCTCATGATAAGGCCGGGGGTACAGAAACCGCACTGTACGGCTGCCTCATCGATAAATGCCTTCTGAATGGGTGACAATTCCCCGTTGGGCCCCTTTAAACCTTCCACTGTCATGATGCTTTTTCCCTCGGCCCACAGGGTCATGTAGATACAGCTGTCTATGGCTTTTCCGTTTACCAGTACGGTACAGGCGCCGCATTCCCCGACCTCGCAGCCCTTTTTCACGGATGTAAGCCCCAGACGCTGGCGCAGGGTATCGAGCAGGGATTCCCTTTCATCCACAGCCAGCTCCACTTCCTTACCATTTACTTTCATGTGTACAATCTTAATCATTGACCGCACCTCCTGCTTTTTTTATTGCCTCTGCCAGGGCCCGTTTGGATAATTCTTCAATGAGCTGCAGACGGAATTCTTTTGACGCCCTCCATGAGGAGCGGGGGTTCACTTCTTCCAGGGCAGCCTTGCCAAAAGCCAGGATAGCCGCACTGTCATTGACAGCGTGACCCTTTAAACCATCCTCTGCCCTCCGGCAGCGCAGGGGAGTAGGACCGGCCACGCCGTATCCCAGCCTGACGTCCTCAATCCGTTCCTTATCCCGGCTCAGCTTTACACGCACCGCACAGCCCAGGGTGGCAATCTCCATGGCCTTTCTCTTGCCATACTTGATGTAATGGCCGCTCCAGCCCTCGAAGCTGCTTTTGTGTACCAGGAAACCGGTACAGACCTCGGTCCGTTCACGGACCGTCCGGCCGGGGCCTGTATAGAATTCACAGACCGGCACACTGCGTCTGCCCTCCGGGCCCTCTAACAGAACATCTGCCTCCAGGGTCCACATGGTGGAAGCGGAGTCAGCCGAGGTGGCGCCGTTGCAGATATTGCCGCCGATGGTTCCGGTGTTGCGTATCTGGGGTCCGCCCACCATGTCCACAGCGTCCCCCAGCATGGGTATGTATTTCTGGATCAGGGCGTCGTTGGTGATATGGGAAAATGCAGTGCCTGCACCTATCCACAGATCCCCGTCATCAAGGAGGCGGACTCCCTTTAATGCTTCTATATTATGGATGGATACAACGGACCTTCCGGCATCCTTTCCCTCCCTGACACGAATCAGAACGTCTGTGCCGCCGCTTATGATTTCGGCGTCAGGATTTTTTACCAGGGCATTTATGGCGTCAGCCACATCCTTGGCCTCATAAAATGATTTGATATCAAACATAACCTTCTCCTTATATCAGACCTTTTTCTTTGAATTTTTCTATGAGCCGCTGGGCGGTCATGGGAGTCACATCCATGTGGACTCCGGTGGCGTTTAAGATGGCGTTCCGGATAGCGGGGGCCACCGGAATAGCAGGAGGCTCGCCCAGGGATTTGTTTCCGTAAGGGCCGGTTGGGTCCTCCAGCTCGATGAACGCCACGTTTAAGTCCGGCGTATCCATGGCAGTGGGAATCTTGTAATCCAGCAGGTTATTGTTTAAGGGCCTGCCTGTCTTTTCATCTACCAGCAGCTCCTCCGAAAGCCCGTATCCCAGTCCCATGCTCATGCCGCCGTGAACCTGGGCCCGCGCGGTCATAGGATTGATGAGCACTCCTGAGTCATGGACATTGATGATATCCTTCACCGTCACCAGTCCAAGGGGAATGTCCACCTCGATTTCCACAAAGCAGCAGCCGGAGGAAAATGTGTTGTCCTTACACTGGCTGGTGACCTCGGCTGTGATATGTACGGAGCGGTCCAGGGAATAAAAGGCAGTGTCAGCTACCACGGACAGGTCGAAGAGCACCGGATCCCCTCCGCTTACCACGATTTTGCTGTTCTCTATGTCCAGCATATCCGGCGACACCAGTGCCCCTTCCTTAAGTCCCAGAGTCTCCCGGAGCAGGGCAGCTGCTGCCTTTACTTCGTCGGCGTACACGGTTTTGGAGAGGTCGCTTACATCGTGGCTCAGCATGTAGGCGGCGTATTCCAGTATCTTAAGGCGGAATTCCTCACCGCATTTCCTGCAGGCCATGCCGGACACATAGGTCTGGCGGGATGCATAGGCCCCGGTGTCAAAGGGGGTCACGTCCGTGTCCTGGGTGGATACGATGTAGACCTTGTCAAAGGCTATGCCGGTTGCCTGTGAAGCCATCTGGGTGAATACGGTGTCGGCTCCCTGGCCGATTTCCGTAGCGCCCATGCACAGCTGCATGGAGCCGTCCTGGTTGAGTATCATGCGGGCGGAAGCTGTTTCCAGGGAGATGGGGTGCACGCCTGTCTTATAACAAAAGATAGCCATACCCACACCCTTTCGGACCGGGCCGGTCTGATTGCGGTAGGCGCTCCACTTCTCGTCCCAGCGGATGTGCCTGCGCCCTTCCTCGATGCATTTCTTCAGACCGTAGGAATGGAAGGTGATGCCGTTGGCCGGGTCCACGAACCCGTCCTCCATGCAGTTTTTCAGCCTGAATTCACAGGGGTCCATGCCAATGGCGTCTGCCAGGTCATCGGTGAGACATTCCGCAAACCATGCTGCCTGGGGAATGCCGTAGGCCCTCATGGCGCCGGCCGTGGGAGAGGAGGTGTATACGGTGAAGCAGTCCACCTCAGTACCCAGCTCATCCCTGTAAAGGTCCTTGAACACATTGCCGCAGTTGGCGCAGATGGCGTGGCCGTGGGAGGCGTAGGCGCCGTTGTTGGCATAGGCCTCCAGCTTCCTGGCAAGGATGCGTCCGTCCCTTGTCACCAGGCCCTTACATTTTCCCTTGATGGCGTGGCGGGTGCGGGTGCCGGAGATGGTTTCCTCCCGGCTGATTTCCAGCCTGACAGGCCGTCCTCCGACGGACATGGTCAGGAATGCGTTTAAGGGTTCATAGAGCACGTCCTGCTTGTTGCCGAAGCCGCCTCCGATGTAAGGCTTTATGATGCGCACCCTTCCGATTGGAACTCCCAGGGCCTGTGCCGTACAGCGCCTGACTATGTGGGGAATCTGGGTGGAGGATACCACGGTTATCTTGCCGTTGGTGTCCACATAGGCCCATGAAACTGGCAGCTCTATGTGGCAGTGGGAAATCCTTGGGGTATCGTATTCCTTTTCCAGGGAAATGATTTCCTCCGGTCCGTAACAGGACCCGGCTTTCTTAAGTCCGTCCTCATAGGTGAAATCACTGTCACCCATGGTCATGTGGGAGTGTACGATTACATTGTCCTTCCTGAGATCCGGGTGCAGGGGAGTGGCGTCCTCTGCCATGGCTGCCTCCACTGTAACAATAGGAGTATATTCTCTATATTCCACTTTAATCAGGCGGGCTGCCCTGGCTGCGGCCACCTCATCCTCAGCGATGACAGCCGCTATGTCATCCCCGTACAGACGGACCCTCTGGTTCAGTATTTTCCTGTCACAGATATCCTGATGCTTCTTTTCCACGCTCCATGGATGGCCTGCCGTAGGAAACTGGCAGTCGGGAACATCAAAGCATGTGACAATCTTCACCACACCAGGTACCTGATAGGCCTCTGTCAAGTCAAAGCTTTTGACCAGTCCGTTGGCAATGGCAGAGTGCACGACCTTACCGTGCAGGATGTCTCTTGGTTCCAGGTCCGCGGTGTACTTGGCCTCACCGGTCACCTTCCCGTAAGCATCAACACGTTTTACTTGCTGCCCTACAATATTCATTTTTTGATTTCCTCCTTACTTTTCCTGCCAATTTTAGTGCGAATCTTTACACAAATAGAAAAAAAGAGCTGGCTACATTAAGATATGTAGCCAACTCTTTGCGGTAGTTGGTAGAGACTCTGGGCCAATCCCCAGGATATACATATTGGCAAAAGAAATGTTAAATTGTTATCTTAAAAAGAATTATAGTACCTAAAAAAGTTTTAGTCTACGGCAATAATTGTGAAAATTACGGACACAATATTGTGTAATATACACAAAAATGGTGCCGGGATGATGAAAAAGGTGCATGCTTATATGATTTGGTTTCTGTGGCGTCCTATTGCATTTTCCACCTGTTTTTGTTATATTTAAACCATTGGAAATTTGTCAAAAGAATGTCTGTTTTGGTGAAACCACGATTATATAAGTAGGAAATGAAGATGGTGCCTGGTTCGGCCGCATGATAAGCGGTTTCATCGGCAGATAAACGCCGGTGCAGCATTGTGGAGCCTCTGCGGACCAAGGAGGACAGGCAGGACGAAATGATGGATATATCCGATCCGAATTAATGGAAGGGATGGGGTTACGGTGATTAGGAAACAGATATACAGGGCTGGATGGACCTCAATGGTCCTGCTGGTTTTGACCTCCTGCCGGATGAAGGATACGAAGCAGACATATCCGGAAGGTATCACGCAACAGCAGACTAAGGCTGTCGGTCAGTCTGAAAACCATGAGGAACAGGGGCTGTCCCGGAAGCCTGCAGCCGGGGATGCCGAAGCAGCAGGGGGTGCCGGACTGGAAGGGCCGGGAACCGCTGTCAGAGCAGTACAAAACCTGGGAGCCTGTAACCGGCTTATAACAGGCAGGTTCTTTAAGGCGGGGGACATACGGTGCGGCCTGTCCTTTGAACTCACCGGAGAAGGCTGGGAATCGGACCGGCTGAAATGTGTTTTTACCCTTCCGGATGAGATGCATGCCAGCTATTATGACAGCATGAGAAGCGCTGAAATCCTGACTGAGAAGGGGAAAAAGGCATATAAGATAACACCGGAGACCATGGAAGAGGTTCCGCGGGTCCCGGCGCTAACATATACCATTAAATTTGCCATGGATGATGTCTCTGACCCTCATATTTCAGTGAAAGGGGAGGGAGGACTGGCCGGCGACTATTATCTGTTTGAGGACAGCCTGACCTTTCCGGATGTATTTTCGCGCTATCTGTCCAGGGCAGATCTCTGCCTGTGGCCCACGGAGGATTTGTGGCTTTTT
>OBUT01000507.1_pt1 | contig 9727 bp, 8 predicted proteins | sample 1475941 | NCBI WGS metagenome assembly OBUT01 (sample SAMEA2579956, study PRJEB22360) | human gut metagenome | biome: human gut; feature: human-associated habitat; material: faeces | place: Denmark | collected 2008/2010
CCAAATTTGAATCTCCATCATACTTCTCAGCCAAAATTGCTGTCGTACTTCCTGCTGGCATTCCCGCCAAAACTGTTGCTACTGCAGTTACTAATGGTGGTAGATTAACTATTGCACAACTAAATAAGACCAATAAAGGAATTAAAATCAAACGGATAAAACTATAGTAGAGGGTCAATCTATTTATAACATCTCTAATTTTGATTTCTGCCAAGATTCCACCTATTACAATCATTGATAAAGCCATCGTACAATTACTAAGTGACTGGATTGATACTTTTAAAAAACTTGGTAATTGAATTTGGCTAATCATAATAAACAGGCCAATAAATACTGCGATAATGCAAGGATGTGTAATTACTTTCTTAATAACATCTTTACCTTTAGCATTAGTAAAACATGCAACCCCACCAGACCACATTACAATTCTTTGGGGAATTAAATAAATGGAAGCAAATAATAATCCATCTAATCCATAAAGGCCTTGAATCAAGGGTGAGCCCATAAATCCAGCATTGGAGCAGATCGTTCCGTATTGTAAAACACTTTGTTGTCGTTTTGTTGCCTTAATAAAGAAATACTTTCCAAATACTTGGCAAGCAAACTGAATAATAATCGAAACAATCAAAATTGTTAGACCACTCTTGATGATTTGAGTATCCATTTTAATCATAAAAGAGTAAATAATATTAGCCGGCAGTACAATATATATTACTAAATCCGTCAAGCTCTTTCGATGCTCTTTAGAAATAATATTTGTCTTTCTTAAAATATATCCAATTATCATTAAAATAAATATTTCAAATTGTAAATCCATTAAATTATTAAAATCAACCACAATAACACCTCTTTGAAGATATCTTAAACTAATTTTCTTGACACGTCATCTAAAACTTACCATTATTCATATAATTAGTTATAATATAAACAATAAAAGTAAGGGTGAAATAATGAAAACAAACTACGTCTATATCGTCAAATGTCAGGATAATACTTTCTATACAGGCTGGACAACTGATCTAGTAAAGCGAATCAATGCTCATAATCATGGCAAAGGTGCAAAATATACCAAAGCTCGTCGCCCCGTTGAACTGGTTTACTTTGAGGAGTATACTGAAAAAAGCCTTGCGTTGAAACGGGAATACGCTATTAAGCAAATGACACGTAAAGAAAAAGAATTATTAATCAACAGTTAGCATAGGCTAAGTAATTTCTTTGGAAATTAAAGAATAACGTGTTATACTAGATTCATATAGAAAGAAGGCAAAATATGAAATTAAACCGAAATGATTTATGCTGGTGCGGCAGTCAAAAAAAATACAAAAAATGCCATCTAGCATTTGATGAAAAATTAGAGCAATTAAAGCAGCAAGGAAAAAAAATTCCAACCCATAAAATGATAAAGACGCCTGAGCAAATTGAGGGAATTAAAAAAGCCGCAGTAATAAACTCAGGTTTATTAGACTATATTGAAGCAAATATCAAAGTTGGAATGACAACTGAAGAAATTGATGTTATGGCAAAGGAATATACTGCCAAATATGGAGCAGTTTGTGCTGATTATCAATATATGGGTTATCCAAAACATATTTGTGTCTCGATCAACGATGTTGTTTGTCATGGTATTCCTAATGAGCAAACTATTTTACAAGAAGGTGATATTGTAAATGTTGATGCTACAACCATGCTGAATGGTTATTATGCCGACGCTTCTAGAATGTTTATGATTGGTAAAGTTTCTAATGAAGCTAAAAAACTAGTCAGCGATACAAAAAAGGCTTTAGAACTCGGTATGGCTAGTGTTATCCCCTATCAAAGTTGTGTTGGCGACATTGGTAAAGCAATCGAAACATTTGCTAAAGCTATGGGTTATAGTGTTGTTAGAGAATTTTGTGGTCATGGTGTTGGTTTAGCGATTCATGAAGATCCTTATGTTTTCCATTTTGAGCCAAATGTGCCTACTGTTACCCTTGTCCCAGGAATGGTCTTTACAATTGAACCAATGTTAAATCTTGGTGGTCGTGAAGTATATGTTGATGAGTCAGATGAATGGACTGTTTATACTGATGATGAATCACTTTCAGCACAATGGGAGCATACGTTGTTAGTGACTGAAGATGGTATTGAAATTATTTCAAAATAATAAAACCTCCGATTTGAAGTGAACCACCATTATTTAGATTAGACACCTAAATAATGGGATTCATTTCAGTTTGGAGGTCTTTTATTTTATATTTATAATTACATACTCACTAGGAGCACCTGTTTTGATTGGATAACGCCATCCCGCTATTCCTGTCGTCGTAATTGCTGTAAAATCACCAATATCCCTTTGTCCACGAATCAACGTATCACTTGTCAATGACTGAACAATTCCCATAGGGAACAATTGTCCACCATGAGTATGCCCAGATAATTGTAAATCAATTCCTAGAGCTGCATTTTCATCAAGGTTTAAAGGCTGATGATCGAGCATGATCGTGTAGTTACCACGTTTATTTTCAGGAATCATCTCTAATAATTGACTAGTTGACAAACGAGGATTTGTACCCCAAAAACTTGCATCTTTTCGACCAATAATATTTATATTGTCTAAGCTAACTACTGCATCTTCCAATACAACGATTCCATTTTTCTCCAACGTAGCACGAACATCTTCAGGACCAAATTCACTATCGCTAAAAGCATGAGAGCCATTGTCATGATTACCATAAACATAGTAGATTCCTTGTTGATTATTGATCGATGCTAGCGCCTTACTAGCATTAACCATATCATCTAATGGGGTATTTTCATCAAAGATATCCCCTGTTAAAACTACTAAATCAGCATTCAGCTGGCTCATTTCATCACAATATTTTTGTAGCTCCGTAACACTTAATGATGTTGACATATGTAAGTCAGCAATTTCAAGAATTTTAAGATCCTCAACTTTATCACTTTTTAGATCATATGTTGTAGCTACAACATGTTTAATTAGCCATAACCTAAAAATAACGCCGTAACTACTATTCCCAAAATACCAGTAGTAAATGAAATCCGATAAATCGGGAATCTTTTTAAGCCTAGATTTAATAGCTCAAACAACAACATGACAACCAATAAATGATAATAAATAACCCCATATAACTCCAACGTGTTCATTGCTGGAATTGATAGCACCATTATCACTAATCCAATTATAATAATGAGGAACCAATTAGTATGAATATTTAAAATCGTTCGTAATAAACGGTTAATAAAAAAAGTAAAATAAATAATACCGGGTATAACCGCAAGCAAACCCATATATAAGTACATAAAATCCCTCCTTTTAATTTAGAATACACGCTGAAGTATGCTTCAGGTCAAGTAATTTTTATAAAACACATATCTTCACATATTTATATTCTAACAAAATAAAAAGAGCATATAACAACATAATTTACTAAACAAACAACAAAAATATTCCAAACAGTCTTAAACATTACCAGCTTTATCCTACTCTCTATTTTTACCGTACTCTCTTTTTATTACCCAACATATTACTAAAAATAATTAATAAATCATATTTCCTTAACAAGAAAATTTTAGTTTGAATAACTTATCAAATTATCGTAAAAACTATAATGATAGCAAAGCTATCAACACATTTATCAACTAGAAAGAGATGAAATATGAAGAAACGTTTCCTGATTTTTTTACTAATTATTGCACCATTATGTATCAATGCTGTTCATGCCAGTGAAGATAATGCTAAACTTCAATTATTAAAAGAGAAACATTATGAAACTGAAGGTACAATCGTTACTGTCAAGATTCCCCATGTTGTTAATGTTAAAGATGACAAAGTAAAAAAAGTTATTAATAAGCTGATTACCCAGGCAATTGATGACTTTACTAACGAATTTAAAGAATTTGACAAAGAACCAAACACAGAACATAAATTAATTGCAGATATTACTTTCCAAAACTACTATAGTGACGATAAAATAATATCATTTTCAATTAATGCCACCCAAATCATGGCAGACAGCTATTTACAAAAGAAATTTTATACAGTAGATCTTAAAACTGGCGAAGTCTACAATATTGAACATTTCTTAGGTTCAGATTATCAAAATATCGTTAAAAAATCTGTACAACAACAGATTGCGGAGAATAAAGAAAAATATCCTAACCTAATGTATTTTGATGAAGCGGTTAATAATTTAAAGATTACTAATGAACAACCATTTTATATCAACAAAGATAATCAGGTAGTTGTTGTTTTCAATCAATTTGAAATAGCTCCTGGTTATATGTCATTACCGGAATTTATTATTAAATAGTTGATAAATCTAGAGGTTAAATAATATTTTAACCTCTTTTATATTTGTAAATCATTTATTTAAAAAATATCCACGACATGTCTAACATCATGGATATTTATAATTAGCAAGTGGTATATTATTTATAAACTATATTGTTAACAATTTTATTATTTATCTGCAGCAAATTCTATTCCCGCACTTTGACGAGCTTTAGTCGCAATCTCAATAGTAATCAAACTAATTTCCTGCATTTTTTTAGCACGAGTAAAATCTTTTTCATCAATCATTTTAACAAATTCTACAAATTCATGATACATCCGATGTTTATCATTATTGTAAGAAACCTCATCACCTTCATTATTCATTTGTTTAGCACTACCCTTATTCATTAATACTTTAAAACCATTTAAGCTATTAGCAGGTGTAGAAATTGTAATACATCCTGCATCACCTTGAATATTTGTTGCAACGGGAGCTTTACAATCTTTAGCTCCAATACATACACATTTAAAACTATCATAGTCTAATGTTAAAATTCCTGAAGTATCAATTCCTCTTTGAATATTTGCCTCATAATTGACATTTAATGGTTTACCAAATAAAGCTACTACTAAATTTATATTATAAATATTTAGATCCATTAATGCCCCTCCCGACATGGCTGGATTAAATGCTGGCAAGACTTCTCCTGCTTTAAAAGCATCATAACGTGATGAATATTGTGAATAATTAGCACTAACGATCTTAATTTGTCCTAGTGTTGGTAATAACTCTTTAATTTTTAAAGTATTTGGTAAATATTGGGTACTAACTGCCTCAACCATAATAACTTTATTAGTGTCTGCTAAAGCAACCAATTCTTCTAATTCTTTAAGATTAGAAGTAAATGGTTTTTCACAGATTACATGTTTACCGGCTAAAATTGCCTTTTTGCACATTTCATAATGTAAATGATTAGGCACCGCTACATAAACTACTTCAACCTCACTATCTTCCAGCATTACATCAATATTTGTATAATGCGCTTTAATATTGTTAGCTTGGCACATCTCAACAATTTTTTCTTTTTCAGCCGGTGTGGCACATAAAGCAACTAACTCCATACCAGTAACTTCATGAGCAAAAGTTAAAAAATCATGAACGATCATACCGGCCCCAACGATTCCGACCTTCATTATTTAGCCTCCTTTGCTACTTTAGTTGCTTCTTCAATAATTTTTAAAACTTCTATTACTTCCTCATCGGCAACTAATTTATGAGCCCCATTTACAATAACATCATTTAAATTGTCATAAATAATTCCATAATCCCCAATTTCTGTAGGTACTTTTTTTGTAATATCATTGCCATTATCATCAATGTAAGACAATGTTCCCCACTTATCTTCTGGTAATGGATCAAATGATACATGGATTGCTCCTGGTTTAGGTTTTTCTGATGAATTATGACCAAGTGCCGGCATTAAGAAACTTCCTTTTTTGCCATGAACGATAAAGCGTGGATAATCAAGTTTTACATAATAACTAGTTTTAACAATTGCTTTAAATCCATCATAAAAGAAATCAAAATCATAATAATCATCACTGACTCCAGGATTATCAACACTACGACAGTCATATACAACTCGATTAGGTTTACCGAATTCACCAATGATTTGATCAATTGGATGAACTGCTAACCCATATAAAATTCCCATACCTTTATTATTTGCTATTGATGGTCTAAAATAATCATAATGTGACTCAATTTCCACAATGTCTCCAAGTACACCTGATTCAATAACTTTACGAACTGTGCGCATATCAGCATCATAACGACGATTTTGGTTAGCCATTGCTACTAGACCTTTTTCTTTAGCATAATCAAATACATCTTTAGCTTCTTTAGCGGTCATTGCAAATGGTTTTTCACATAAAACATGTTTACCATGATCCAATGCCTGCATTGTATACTCCACATGATAACGATCTGGGGTATTAACAACTACCAAGTTAACATCAGGATCATCCATAATCTCATTAATTGAACTAGTAAACTTAATCCCCGGATACCAGCTCTCTTTTTCTTCATTAATTTCTGTTTCTAAACGATAAATATACTTTACATCAATGAAGTCTTTTCTTTTTTCAACATATGGTAAATGATAACGACAAACGCTGTTACCAAACCCAATATAAGCAACTTTTAACATCTTTCTTTCCTCCTATTTTATAGGTTTATTTTATGATGAAAAAAACCTATAAAACAGTGATTTTCCAGCTCTTGCAATTGAATTTCATACATTTATTTACAGTACTGTAATTTAATTTCATACTACTAAATTAAATTAATCAAGTAGCGGAAAATTTTAAATATTTTCCCTCTCTTACACCACTGTCCATACGGTTCCATATACGGCAGTTTAATTAAATTTCAATTTATATCTCAATAAATAATAATCTAAACAACTAACTAGTCCATTGTGTGCTAGCCTTTCTTTTGCTACAGCACGCACAACACATGTTCTAGTTATCACGAATTGATAGCATATGATATTTGTCTTGCTCTACCATAATTTACCCCAAGTTTTCTAACACCATGACTAGGCTTTGGAATTTCAATACTTTTAACAGGTTGTGGTTTGTAAGACCTTGTTTCAATTTGTCTTTTATTTCATCATTGGCTACATTATCCACACTACTTGTGCTTTTATAGACAAGTATCATATTTTTCTTAGATAAGACTTCCTCTAATAATTTGTGTGATCTTCTCCTTTTCGCTTTCTAATGCCTAGATCCAAGTGTATATGCCCTTCGGCTCAAATACATTTCCGATGCACTATGTGATTCGTCGACAACTACATTCACAAAGGACTTTCACCCTAGATGTATGACAAGTCGTCATACTTAAAAAAGATGTCTCTAACAGACATCTTAATCTAGATCTTTTCCATCCGATTTAATCGCTTTTTGATACCAATAAAATGAATCCTTTTTTATCCGATGTAAATCACCAACTCCATCATCATTCATATCTACATAAATAAACCCATATCGCTTATCCATTTGTCCTGTTGTAAATGATACCAAATCAATTGGTGCCCATGATGTATAACCAAAAATATTAACGCCCTCTTCACGAGCTTTCATTAGGCTCTTTATATGACTGCGATGATAATTAATTCGATAATCATCATGAATAGAGCCATCATCCTCCACTTGATCATGTGCCCCCAAACCATTTTCCACATCAAATAACGGTACTTGATATCGATCATTCAGTACATGTAAAAAATATTCATAACCTGTAGGATCAATTTGCCAGCCCCAATCAGATGCTTCTAAATATGGATTGGCTAAACTACCCTGACCACCTGCTGTTGCTAAGTTTCCCTCTACATCATGCGTAGTAAATACATTTGACATATAGTATGAATATGCTAGAAAGTCAGATTTACCTTCCATTAGAATCTTCTTATCTTCTTCACTAATTTCTAAAGATACATTATTATCTTTCCAGATACGTTTTGCATAAGCTGGATAATATCCCCTTACCATCGTATCTGCACAATATGCAAATTTTTCTTGAAACAACTTATATGAACCTAAAACATCTTTTGGATCACACGTATATGGATAACAGCAGAACCCTGCAATCATACAACCAACTTTGATTTCCTCATCTATTTCATGAGCTGCTTTTACCGCTTCTGCCGCCGCTACCATTTGATTATGTAATTCTTCAAAAGCAAACTGTTTTCCTTCTTTAACATTAAAGTGAAGCAAAATGTTAATTTCATTAAAGGTTAACCACTTATTGACTAAATCTTTATATTCAATAAAACATACTTTAGCAAATTCAACAAACTGATGAATCATCTCTCTATTTGTCCAGTCACCATAGGTTTCTTCCAAATAGACTGGTTCATCATATTTATACAAAGTTATAACTGGATCAATTCCATACTTCCTACATTCTTTAAAAACATTACGATAAAATTCAACTCCTGCTTGATTTACTCCACCTTCAACACCATGCGGGAAAATTCTAGCCCAAGAAATCGTCGTGTTAAAAGTTGTAAAACCAAGTTCAGCAAATAAGGCAATATCTTCCTTATATCGATGATAAAAATCTATCCCTACATGATTTGTATATCTAACATCATCAAATAATTCATATTTTGCCCCCTTTGGTAAATGATCAAATTGTCGCATTTTTCCTCTTGTACCATCAGCATTTAAATAATGAATATAACGATTATTAGTTGTTGTTCCGGGATCACCGAAATCTACTTGAACCGGACTCTTACCATCTTCATCCCATGCTCCTTCACATTGAGCCGCACTAATCGAACCGCCCCATAAAAATTTATCTGGAAAACTCATCTTTATTATCCTCCTTAAGCCTTCTTTTATTTTTATCTTCTTGGTGTTGCCATTTGCGCCCAAGTATACGCCTTTCCTTTTAAAGTGATTGCCATTTGGTAAATATTTTCCGGCCAGGTTCCACCACCAAAACCACCATCACCAATAGCATGAACATCACATCCTGTTTGTTTCATCATCAGCGTTATTTGACGAATTGTATCAACATCTGCTGCTTCAACATTACTATTTAAAAAGCTCATAGCAAGAGCCCCATTTCGATGCGTAAATTCAATTAATTCACGAATCATCTCAACTGTAATACCGTGGCGTGAGCCCGGAGCAGGAAAATCAATAATATCAGCCCCAGCCTCAATCAACTGCTTAATAATATTTTTAGCATCATAATCAGCAAGTGGATCACCTAATACTTTTTCACTAATGCCATCCTCCCATTTTCCAGCAAAAATCAGCATATCATCACCACAAATCGCTCTAGCCTCTTTTGTCCACTTAATCACATCTTTAATTGATGTACCACTTCCCGGATTACCACCTAAAATGAGAAATGATACACCCCATTGTTTTGCCTTTAAAAGATTTTCTTTTGTACATACCATACCTGCTAGATCGTATAACTGAGAATTCTCTTGGTTATTAAAATCAAGCCCTTCTTTAGGACACCCCAAATAAATTCCCACTGGTCTACCACCTACTAAATCCTTCAATTCTTGGTAATCAAATCCTTGCATGCCAGGACAATCAGCTGGATGAAAAAAATCAAAACCATTCAATAAAACCATATCCGCACCAAAAGCAAACATTAATTCGGTACTGGTACAATTAGGAAATAAGATTGGATTTTTTAAATACGTTTGTCCCATCAGCACCCTACCTTCAGATTTAAAAATTGCTTCTTTTAATTCTCTACCAGTATAATTAGAAATTTTACTAGCTTTTGCACTAATCAATCTAGTTACTTGATTATGTAGTTCCATCTTTTTTCTCCTTATATCTATTTTCTTACAACTAAATCTTAATTTAAAAAGTAGTCTAAAAAAATCATATATAGATATTTTGTAATTAAATTTC
>OBUT01000511.1_pt1 | contig 9648 bp, 9 predicted proteins | sample 1475941 | NCBI WGS metagenome assembly OBUT01 (sample SAMEA2579956, study PRJEB22360) | human gut metagenome | biome: human gut; feature: human-associated habitat; material: faeces | place: Denmark | collected 2008/2010
GCCATGACCCGTGAGCAGGCCGCCCAGATGGCGTTCCAGACCCTGACCGCCGACATGGTGTACTACACCAACAAGGGCACCACTGTCAACACTCCCGACGGCACTCAGGTTGTTGTGGGCGCCTCCGCCCCTGTGAAGGTCGCCAACAGCAAGACCGACGACTACCGCACCGTTTCCGCCGACCGTGACGAGGTGCAGCAGTTCTGCGAGAAGTATTTCTCCGATCTGTCTGTGAACAATAATGGCAGCGATGACTTCGGCCGTCCCTCCGAGCAGTGGAAGAACGGCTCCAAGGAGATCGGCACCTATGCTTCCACCGCCGATGCCTCCTACACCGAGGAAGTCAAGTCCAAGACCATCTACTCCGACCTGGGCCTGGGCGAGACCACCAAGGCCGACGTGATTGTGGACGGTAAGACCGCCGCCGACTTCACCGTGAAGAAGGGCGACGACACCAAGCTGGAGGCCAGCGGCAACGGCGTTCTGGTCGAGGCTTTTGTGGACAGCGATGACAACGTGACCCTCGTGGTTATCAACACCTATGTGGGTGAGGTTTCCAAGGTGGTCGACGCTGACAGCGTGAAAAAGGACGAGGAGCCCTACATCGAGATCGCCGGCCTGACCGGCAACGGTGGTAAGTTTGAGACCAACGCCTCCTTTGATGAGGATGATGTGGTGCTCTACACCGTGGCCGACGGCGACATCCAGACCGTGACCATGGCGAAGAAGATCGAGGATCAGGAAGTCACCTCCAAAACCGGAGACACCAAGTTTGTGGCCGACGGTGAAACCTACAAGTATAACAAGAATCACCGCACCTACGATATCACGCTGAAGAGCAGCGTCGATATTTATACCGATAACTACGGCTACGTGGTGTATGTGGAGGAGTATGAGGCTGGCTCCGCCAGCGTCGCTTTCGTGCTGAATTTCAAGACAAATGATGAAGGTTGGGAAGGCGACACCGACAAGACCTATACCGCCAAGCTGCTCCTGACTGATGGCACTGTCATCGAGGCTGATACAGACGACAAGAACCCTTCTGCTTTTAAGAACAAATTTGTCTCCTACACCGTGGATGACGATGGCATCTACACTCTGAAAGCGAAGGATGTGACCTCCGATGCGGGTGACTCCATCTACCTGACCAAGGGCACCTCCAAGTTTGACATCAACGGTACCAACAATAAGGGTGGCGAGCGCTACGCCAACAGCAGCACCATCTTCCTGGTCTATGACGAGGAAGAGAAGGAGTACAGCGTCTACACCGGCATTGCCAATGTGCCCAGCATGGACGGCAAGGCCACCGTATATGTGAACTCCAAGGACGGCAAGCCCGGCAGCGTGGCCAAGTATGTCTTTATCTCCGCCGCCTCCGATGTGGTGTCCGACTCCAACAAGGCTCAGATCTATATCCTGGCCGGCAGCCAGTCCAAGCTGATCAGCGACAGCGAGAAGGGCGACTACTACACCTACGACGCTGTGATCGACGGCAAGATCACCACGGTCGACGTCGAGAAGGATTATGCTGAGAAGAATATCAAGAACGATATCGTGGCCAGCAGACTGACCATCAACAGCAAGGACGTGGTCACCAAGATCACCGAATACGAGAATGACACCAAGAAGGACGACTACTACATCTCCGGCGTGGGCACCAAGAAGACCACCGATGGTACCGTGGGCCTGACCCAGAATGGCTCCACCACCTACTACACCTATGCGAAGGATGTTGTTGTCTTCCGCATCGAGGACGATGAGTTCAATACCTCCAGCATCAACTCCGTCCGCGACAGCGATGACGCCTTTAAGGCCATTGTAAAGGACGGCGAGGTTGTGGCCCTGTTCATCACCGAGAATGGTAAGGACGGCGGCAAGCCTGACATCAAGTCCGACTTCAAGTTTGATTCTATCTCCGCAAGCCGCGAGGAGAATGGAACCGTAAAGGTGACTGCCTCCTGTGCAGACATTGATGATTGGAATCTGAAGGATGCCGTGATCGAGTTCACTGTATCCAAGAACAACGGGGATGAGCAGACCTTCACCAAGAATCTTTCTGGAGTGAAGTCCTATGCTGATGTAATGAACGCGTTGACCGTACCTGGTCTCACCATCAGTGCAAACAGTACCGGCACCTATGATGTCAGTGTGCTGATCACCTTCAAGGGTGATAACGCTGACACCAACACTTACACCGTATCTGGCAGTTGCTCCTTCACCATCGCCTGACCGCGGTTGTGAAAGCATAACGAACCCCCTTCCGGATTTCCGGAAGGGGGTTCTCTTTTAACCCAATACTAAGTAGGTATAGTGCGCCCCCTTTTCGTTGAGCTGGCCCTCCGCGCTGGTGCCGCCGGAAGTAGAGCCTCCACTGGCCCAGCCGGTCACATACCAGGACAGGCTGTCCTCTCCCCAGGCCAGGGACAGCACGCTGCCCATACCGGCGGTATCATTGGCCGCACCCTTTGTCCCCGGCCGCAGGAAGAGCGAGGTCGCCTGGTAACTCCCGCCCACCACCATGACCGCCAGCGGCCGGAAGGGGAAGTGCAGAACCGTCGCCTTCCCTTTCCCGTAATTGCCGTCTCCTGTGTAAGTTCCGACCACCTGGAGGCAGTTTCCCCGCGCTGCGATCGCCGAATCAATTTTTGCAAAATCCTCATTAAAGTCCATGCGGAGGAAGCTGTCCTCCGGCTCCCATTGGTGCAGGCGATAGTGTTCCGTATATTTTGCCATGCATATTACCCCCTTTGCAGGGAAAACAAACCCCGCACCCGGCGTACTCCCGGACGCGGGGGTTTTATTCTGCTGAACAGCCTGTAGGGGCGGGGACAAGCCCCGCCCCTACAGGGTAGAGACGTACTGGGGCAGGCGGGGAGCGGTGCCCCCTTTGCCGGGGCGAAGGGTCTGCGCGTACGGACGTGTGCGTTCCGTCTTTTTCTGTGAAAAAATCCCTCTGGCCCTACAAGGACATACTCACGGCCGAAATGGCTCATACTCAACAGGGAAGCGAATAAAAGGTGGGCAGGGAGAGATCCCGGAACAGCAGGCCATCCGGCGGGCACCAGGTAAATACAAAGGTGGCGGCGCCCAGCGCCAGCACCAGCGCCGCCCAGAGCAGGCGTGTGCGGCTCCAGACGGGAGTGCGGAGGAAACAGGGCAGCAGGAAAAAGGCGGCCATCACCAGCACATAGAGGGCCACGTCAAAAAAGAGGGAGTCGCCCTCCAGCACCACATGATAGAGGTAACCCACGCCCAGCATGACCGCAGCCGAGAGAAGCAGGGAGAAGGCGCGGGCGCCCAGGCTCTCCGGCTCCCTGCGCACCAGCAGAACACCGGAGAGCAGGCAGGGCCAGTAGAGGATTTTCACATGCTCCCAGAGGCTTTCGTTGACCGGGGCCAGCAGGGCGGTCAGGCCATTGGGCCAGAGAGCGTAGAGGAAGTGCAGGCAGGAGCCCGCCAGCGTGGCCACCACAAAGGTGATCAGCGCCGCCTTGGACAAACGGGACATAGCGATACCCCCTGTTTTGTGATAGTGGAGTATATGCGCAGAGCGGGGCGGACATACCCCGCAGGGGCAGGGAATGTCTGCACGGCACAGGGTCCGGGTCCTGTGCGGCTTTGTATTCCGAGGCCAGCAGCCCGGCGGCACAGGCAGCGGCGACGGGGGGGCCCGCTTCCATGGCGCGGGCGGCCAACAGGCTCCCGGAATAAAGAGCTTGATTCGGCTTGAACCGCTCGCCAATTTTTGGTTACCTTGCACTTTACCAGAATCTTCTTATAACCGAAACAGGAAATTGCCGGGACAAAGGGGAAATCTGGCGGAATAAAAGGAGGAAGGCCGACGGGGCCGGCGCTGGAAGGAAACGACAAGCCAAAGGAGCGTTTCATTGCCAGAGGCGGCGGCGCGCGTTCCGGCCATATTAAAAACGGCGCGCAGCGTGCGCCGTTTTTCACGTTTCAATTCAAAAAAGGGGTGGTCAAATGAAGGAGGAATCCAAAACGAGGCCATGGGCGGCCCTGGCGGTGGCGGTGATGTTCGTGCTGGCGTCATTGGTATCGGCGGCCCCGGCCCGGGCCGCGGAGGAGCGGACGGTGATCCCCATGGGCCGCGCGGTGGGCATCAAACTCTTTTCCGACGGCGTAATGGTGGTGGGCTTTTCCGAGGTGGCCGGCGCGGAGGGCAGCAGCGCCCCGGCCCGGGACTGTGGACTGCGGGAGGGCGACATCATCACGCACATCAACCGGGAGGAGGTGGACAGCATCGAGGAGGTGCAGAGTGTCCTCCAGGAGGTGGGCGGAAAACCCATGAGCATCCGGGCGGTGCGGGACGACAAGACCGTACAGCTCACCGCTCAGGCGGTCCAGTGCGGCAGCGACGGCCAATACAAGCTGGGGGCGTGGATCCGCGACTCCATGGCGGGGATCGGCACCCTCACCTTCTGCGAGCCCGCTACCGGGCGGTTCGGCGCTTTGGGCCACGGCATCAACGACGTGGACACCGCCCAGCTCATGCCCCTCCAGTCCGGCTCCATCATGTATTCGGAGGTCACCGATGTGAAGAAGGGGGAAAAGGGAGCCCCCGGCGAGCTCCACGGCGCGTTTCAGGTGAACCGGGATTTGGGCGAGCTGTACGCCAATACTGCCAGCGGCGTGTTTGGCCGCCTGGAGGACGGTACGCTGACCGACGGCCTGGAGCCGGTGCCCGTGGCGGAGCGCAAGGAGGTCAAGACCGGGGCGGCCACGATTCTCTCCAACATCGCCGGCGACCAGGTCGAGGAGTATCAGGTGGAGATTATCCGGGTGTATCCCGCCAACGGCGCGGATACCCGGAACCTGATGCTCAAGGTAACCGATCCCCGCCTGCTGGAAACCACCGGCGGGATTGTCCAGGGCATGAGCGGCAGCCCCATTCTGCAAAACGGCAAGCTGGTGGGCGCAGTGACCCATGTTTTGGTCAATGATCCCACCCAGGGCTACGGCATTTTGGCGGAGAATATGCTCCTGGAGGCGGAAAATGGGGAGAACCAGTCGTAACGGTCGTAAAAAGGTCGAATGAAGTCGAGGAGAAATACCCATAAATTACCAGAAAAACCCTTGCGTTTGCTGTCTGATTATGGTAAATTATAGGCAACCGGTAAACAGCCTTGGCCAGGCAGCAAACATAGGGCAGGGAAACCTGCTGGAAAGGGTGTCAATATTGGAAACCAGAAAGAGGATCTTGGTGGCCGATGCCAGTGAGGAGTTCCGCCGTGTCTTTACGGGTGCGCTGGAGGAGGAATCCGGCCTGGAGCTGGCCGCAGAGACAGGGGACGGGCAGGAGACGGTCCGCCTGGCAAAGGAGCTCTCCCCGGACATCGTGGTGATGGATTTCGTGCTTGCCCGTATGGATGGACTGGAGGTGCTGTCCGAGCTGGCGGCGCTGCCCGGCCGGCCCCGGGTGCTGGTGCTCTCCAGCTTTGCGCGGGGCAATATGGCGGAGCTGGCCGCGGCCCATGGCGCGGACTACTATATGATGAAGCCGTGTAAACTCTCCGCCGTGATGGAGCGCATCCGCCAACTGGCGGGACAGCCCCAGAGCGGCGGGGAGGAGCCCGGGCGCCTCTCTGGTGAGAGCCAGAACCTGGAGAGCACCGTCACCTCCATTATCCATGAGATCGGTGTGCCCGCCCACATCAAGGGCTACCAGTATCTGCGGGAGGCCATCATCATCGCCGTGGGCGACATGGATGTGATCAACGCGGTGACCAAGATCCTCTACCCGGAGGTGGCCAAGCGTTTCGGCACAACGGCCTCCCGCGTGGAGCGCGCCATCCGCCACGCCATTGAGGTGGCATGGGACCGGGGTGATCTGGAGACCCTGCAAAAGTATTTCGGCTATACGGTGAGCAACGCCAAGGGCAAGCCCACCAACTCGGAGTTCATCGCCATGATCGCCGACAAGCTCCAGTTGGAGCGCAAACAGAAGTAAAGGAAATGATCAAAACAGGCGGGGGATTTTCCCCCGCCTGTTCAGCCTGTCGAAAAAGTATTTTCGACAGGCCGAGGGACTTTTCGAACCTTCAAAAAAGTTCAAAAAGTCGGTGGATCAAACGCGAAAGAAACCCCTGACGGTTTTCTTTCACACGATCATTCCCTCCGAAATCTCTGCCTGAAGGGTTTATCGACAGCCTCAACAGGCGGAGGAAGCTGGTTGACAGGGAGAGAGATCGGGGCTACAATCATCTTTATGTGTAAAACAGGAGGCGTATTCCCGTGAAAATCATCTGTCAAATCGGCGTCATCTTTGCCGTGTGCTGGTTCAGCCAGCTCATTGAGGCGGCGCTGCCAGTTCCATTCCCGGCCAGCGTGATCGGCATGCTGCTGCTGCTGGCGCTGTTGGCCACCGGGCTGCTCAAAATCGAGCATATCCGGGAAAAGGCGGATTTTCTGCTGGCCAACATGGCCTTCTTTTTCCTGCCCGCCGGGGTGAGCGTCATCAACTACTTCGATGTGCTGGGCCGCTCGGCCGTCGCGCTGGTGTTGGTCTGCCTGCTCTCAACGGTGATCACCTTCGGCGCCACCGCCCTGAGCATCCGGTTCACCCTGCGCCTGCTGGAGAGGAGGAAGTCCCGTGTCTGAGCTGTTTGCTTCCCCCTTTTTTGGCATCGCTTTGAGTATCCTGGCTTTCTGGGTTGGGGTGCGCATCCAGAAAAAGACCGGCCTGGTGGTCTGTAATCCCCTGCTCATTGGCATCGTCCTGGTGGTGGGGGTGCTGCTGCTGTTCCGCATTCCCTATGAGTCCTATCATCAGGGCGGAGAGATCATCAACATGTTTCTCGCCCCCGCCACCGCCTGCCTGGCGGTGGCCATCTACGGGAAAATCCGTATTCTGAAGGAGAACTGGCTGCCCATTCTGGTTGGGTGCGTGGTGGGCTCGGCGGCCTCCATGGGCAGCATCCTTCTGCTCTGCCGCCTGTTTGGGCTGGACGCGGCCATGACCGCGTCCCTCCTGCCCAAATCCGTCACCACCCCCATTGCCATCAGCGTATCCCAGGCCCACGGCGGCATCGGCCCCATCACCGTGGTGGCGGTGCTGATCACAGGCATCTTCGGCAGCATCGCGGCCCCGCTGCTCATCAAGCTGTTCCGGGTGAAGGACCCCATGACCGCCGGGCTGGCCATCGGCGCCAGCTCCCACGCGGTGGGCACCTCCAAGGCTCTGGAGCTGGGAGAGACCGAGGGGGCCATGAGCGGGCTGGCTATCGGGGTGTGCGGGCTGATCACAGTGGTGCTCTCCCTGTTCCTGATGTAGCGGAATCCGTACGCCCCCGCCGACGGCGGGGGCGCAGTCTGTCGAAAAAGTGGCAAAGCCACTTTTTCGAGAAAGCCGCAGTCTGCCGCGCGCAGGGTTTGTCCGCCTGTGGCGGCCAGACCCAACACTTGCAGCCTGAGAAGTGTTTTCCCCGACGCACATGTCACCGGGGAAACCAGATTGGTACTTGATTCGCGCCTGCGGGCGCGAACTCTGCGAGGCTTTTTCGACATACTGGCGTCCCCGCCGACGGCGGGGGCGTTTTTGCAATCGTATGTATACAAAGCCGGCATGTTGTAGTAGAGTAGGGGGAGAAAGGAGTGCTGACCCATGCTGGAGGAGGAAGTGCGCCGGGCGCGGCGGGAAGAGCGGGACGTGGAGGACGTGACGGTGGAGGGGGAGTGCCTGGCGGGCGCGGACTTGTCGGGGCTGGAGTTCCGCCGGGTGTGCCTGCACCGGTGCCGGTTCCAGAACTGCGACTTCTCGGGGGCGGTCTTTGACCGGGTGGAGTGGAGGGGCTGCGACTTCTCCAACTGCCGCTTCGGCGGGACGGTCTGGACGGACACGGTGGTGCGGGACTGCAAGGGGGACGGCGGCCGGTTCACCGCCAGCCGGTGGCGGGGCTGTACCCTGGGCGAGAGCGCCTTCCGCTGTGCCAATTTTGCACAGTCGCGGTGGAAAAAGTGCCGCATGGAGAACTGCCAGCTTCGCCGGGCTGTGCTGGCCGAGGCGGATGTGGCCGGACTGAGCCCACACCGGACGGGGTTCCAGGAGGTGGACTTTTTCCGCACGCCGCTGAAGGGGGTGGATTTTTCCGACTGCGCGCTGGAGGGCATCACCGTATCGGAGAGCCTGGGAGAGCTGCGGGGCATGAAGATCAACCCGGCCCAGGCAGTTGATCTGATCCCCCTGCTGGGGATACAGCTTTTGTGAGGGAGGGAGCGCCCGATGGGCGGACTGTTTGACTATCTGGACTGGCGGGGGGAGCTGAGCCTGGCCCAGGCCCCCTTCAACCCGGTGGACAATCTGCTCCTGAGTACCCTGTCCTACGCGCCGCTGGACCATCTGGTGGACCGGGAGGGCACCGCCCTCTGGGCCGCGGTGGAGCGGTGGGAGGCGGCGGGCGGCGTCTGGCCGCCGCGGCCGGAGCGGGGCCGGGGGGAGTTTCGGGAGGAGGTGCTCCGCCTCTTCGGGGCCCTGGCCCGGGCGCCCCGGTTCTCCGGCCTGATGCTGCGGGACTGGGTGAGCCACCTGGACGCGGGGACGGAGGAGCAGTTCGCCGCCCTCACCATCGACACCGGAGACGGGGCCCGGTTTGTCTCCTACCGGGGGACGGACAGCACCCTGGTGGGGTGGAAAGAGGACTTCAACATGAGCTACCAGACGCCGGTGCCCGCCCAGAGGTCGGCGGCGGAGTACCTGTCCGACGCCCTGCGGCGGGGGGGCGGGCCCCCGCCGCTGGGGCGGGCTGTGCTGGAACTGCTCCCGGCGGCGGCCCGGCGGGACGCCCGACCGCCTGCTGGCGGTCTACAACAACGACGGCCCCGGCTTCTGCGCCGGGGCCGTGGATGAGGCGGGCTATGAGGCGGTGCGGGGGCGGATACACACCTTTGTACCCCAGTCCTCGGTGGTGGGGATGCTGCTGGACCACGAGGAGGACTACACCGTGGTGCGCAGCGATCAGTCCGGCCTGTTCCAGCACAGCCCCTTTTCCTGGCAGATATTGGGGCCGGACTTTGTGGAGGTGGAGCGGGTCACCGACGCCAGCCGCTTTGTCAGCCGTACCCTCAAGGAGTGGGTGGCCTCCCTGACTCCGGAGCGGCGGGAGCAGTTTGTGGACCTCCTGTTCGAGGTGCTGGGGGCCTCGGGGGCCCAGACTACGGCGGAGCTGTCCGAGGGCGGGCTCCAGGCCGCGGCGGCTGGCCTGCGCCGCCTCCGGGCGCTGGACGGCGCCGACCGCCTCATGCTGTTCCAGGCCCTGGCCCGTCTGGCCGAGGCGGCGCGGAACAGCATGGGCCTGCTCCGGGGCGAGGAGACATAAGGGAACATGGAGGGCGATATTAACCGCCCTCCCCAGAGACTGTCGATAAAACCTCTTGTCGAAGGATTCGGAGGGAAGGATAGTGTGAAAGGCTGCCCCGCAGGGCGATTCGGAGCACACCCGCCGCTTGCGGCGGCGCTTGGTGCGGAGATGAACCGTCAGGGTTCCCTGAAGGTGAATTGGCCACAGGCCAAGAGAGACCGGCCTGGGCCGTTCGCGTTGGATCAAGTAACTTTTTGAACCTGTTTTGCAGGTTCAAAAAGTTTAGCAGCCTGTCGAAAAGTCTTTTTCGACAGGCTGCGTGGAGGGCGGTATC
>OBUT01000515.1_pt1 | contig 9611 bp, 7 predicted proteins | sample 1475941 | NCBI WGS metagenome assembly OBUT01 (sample SAMEA2579956, study PRJEB22360) | human gut metagenome | biome: human gut; feature: human-associated habitat; material: faeces | place: Denmark | collected 2008/2010
TTTTTGCAAACTTTTTTTAGTTTTTTGTTCATTTACCGTGTCCAGATAAACCCTGGCGGCAGATAGGATTTTGGATTGCAGGTGATTTTCAAAGGCTTTGGAATTTCCCAGATATTTTTTGCTGAAAATCCTTTTATAGACTGGTTCCTGCAGACAATCTATGGCCTTGAAACAGGTAAACAGCAGTTCCCGCTTCGGGGTATCCAGTGCCTTTGGAACATCTCCTTTATCCAGACTCTGGAGAAAGGATTGGTAATAGCTGCGTATCCACTGGCTCTGTATCAAAGCAAGCTGTCGGTCCACCTCTTCTTTCAGTGCATTGACACGCTTGAACTTCGGTGTTTTTCCCAGACGTTGGTATATAGTCTCCATCTGTTCCAGGCGGTACCATACCTTTTCTGCCTCGGTTCCGTACTGATACCATTTGACCTTCAGCAGCCCCTCCTTTTCCAGCTTCATAAGCTGGTTCATAAAGTCCTGTTTTCCTGTTTCTTTAAAATCCTGTTCCCTGAATATGACGGAGCGGTTTCCGCTCATGCCCTCCTTCCAGTCCACAGTGCTGTTCTCGCATTTTCGGATAATACATTCCAGCGGTGCGTTCATAAAAGGCTTCCCATCCCTTTCTCATAATGACGTTCTCTATTATGTATCCGCAAACTCATTCCTATCTTCTTCATCCTGCATCAGCTCCACAAAGCGCTCCCGTTCAAATTCCTGGATGGATATGGACTTCTTGTTGGGGTTTGCAAAGACAAAGGTCTTGTCCACGTTTTCCACGTAATTCTGGATTTTGTCATTGGTGGCACTGATGATGGCCTGGAACCCAAGTCCGCGGATCAATTCAATACAGCTGGCCACCTTCTCCCCGTCCATCTTGGAAAACGCTTCGTCCAGTACTACCAGCCGTATGGTTGGATTGCGCTCCACCTTAGAGGGAAGATTGATGCGGTAGGCCTGGGCAAAACTGGCCAGAAGGGCCACATACAGCGGGTTTTGGCCTTCTCCGCCTGAATTCTTCTTAATCATCTTGCTCAGCCGGATTTTGATAACCTCATCCTGATTCTGTATGAGCTGCTGCATGTCAAAGGACAGGTAGGTGCGGTAATCTGAATACTTATCCATGTTCCGCCTGGCCTCGTCCATCTGATCCGGGGCGGCGTTTTCCGGGGGGATAAAAATGCTGATGAGTTCATTCATCAAATCCCCATACTGCTTTTCATGCTCAATGGTAAACAGGTCCATCTGGTTTTCATAGGAATAATTGAGGTCCGCCGGATTGATATCCAGTGAATCATCCATAAACATATCGTAGAATCGGCCGTCAGGTCCTTTGTTGCGGCCAATAATAAACTGGTACTTGTCCTTTCCGAAATCCAGGCGGCTGATGATGCGGTTCAGCTCATCCTTGCGGATCAGAGCCTCCCGGATTGCGCTGCGGATTTTATACATGAAGTCATCCCGGAAATGCTCTACCGCGGATTTGGCCTGTTCCGTGGCTTTCTGCTTGTATTCTTCCAGATTGTCGCATTTCAGGGCGCTTAAAAGGTGATCATAGACAGCGTTGTCTCTGGCGTTTACCGGGAAATTGCGGTTGGGATACGTCCGGATATAGCTGGTCCTGACCGTCAGAAGCTCCTGAAAGGCTGCTTCCCTGGCCTCAGACAGCTTGCTGCACCTGACAGTATAGGTTTCCTTTTCCCTGTCATAGCGCACCGTATCCCTGGAGGACAGATAGGCTGTCAGTTCATTGTCATAGTCAGGATTTTGCGTTAACTCCCGTTCCTTTGACGTGAGAACGGACTGGCTGTCAATGGACTTATTCCGGTATCCTTCTATCTCCCGCTCTTTATCGCGGATGAGTACATTCAGGCTGTCCCTCTCCCTCTTTTTGCCGTCGCAGAGCGTGATGACCGCCTGGCGGTCCCGTTCTAACTGGTCTACATTTTGCTCCTTTAAAAGCTCCAGCTTCTGTATCAGCTTTTTCTTTTCACGCTCCTTGGCCTTATAGCTGTTTATGTCCTTCAGCCAGTCCATGTATTCCGGGGGCTCAGCCGAGAGCCAGGGAAGCGCCAGGATTCTATGGGCTTCCCTGACCGTCTCCTCCAATGGCTTTTTCTTTTCATCCAGGGCCGCCAGCTCCTGCTCCAAAAGACGGATACGTCTCCGGACGCTGTCCTTGCCGATATAGGCGAATTTAGTATAGTTATCCGGGTTGATGTGCTGCAGGCGGAAGGTGTGGTAGAGCATGCAGCCGCTGGTGATGCCGATACGGCATTCCCTTAATTCATCTATGGTATCGCACTTGATGACCCTGCCAAGGAGCAGGTCCATATAGGGCCTTAAGTAGGATTCCCTCACAGTCACTTCCTCTGAGAGGGCGCCTTTTTGTACCTGGGGCTGGTTCTGGGATGCCTTTTCCGTGTCCAGCACAGCCACGTTGAAGTATTCCTTTTTATCCAGTTCCCCGTAGATTTCCAGGGCGGTCCTGGCGTATTTTGGAGCTACCACCAGATTTAATTTGTTATTTCCCAGATAGCCCTCCACTGCGCTGCGCCACTCATCTCTCTTTACATCCAGCAGATCGGCCAGCACATGCACATCCACGCTCTTACCCGTTTCCTCCAGGAGGCGGCGCTGGATGTAGCTCCGGGCATTCTCCAGGTATTTGGGATAGGCTTTGCTGCCGGAACGAAGCTTTTCCAGTTCATCCCTTGTCTGCTTTTCCTGCTTTTTGAGCTCCCTGAGTGCGGAAGACGCCTCCTGATGCTGCTTTTCCGTGTCTGAGCGCATGGATGCCATGGATTTTTTCAGGCGTTCCAATGTCTCCAGATCAATAGTGCGGTTTTCAAATTCCTCTATATCCCAAAGAGTCTGGTTGGAGGTGATGTCCTCTTCTTCCCAGCGCTTTAAGGCATCTGTGGCCTGCTGCCACCTGGCCTCGCTTTTTCCCAGCTGTTCCAGCAGTTCATTCAGGCTCTTAAGCTGGTTTTTAAGTTCCTCGTACCCAGTGGAGGCAATACGGCGCAGCAGCTCGTCGCTCTGCCGGGTCAGTTCTCCAATCTGTTCGTCCACGGAGCTTCTGGCCTGGATCTGCTTTTCCAGATCCTCTCCCGCCAGCTTTGCCTTGTGGGCCAGGGTGCGGACCTCTGACTGAAGCTGCAGAATCTCCAGTTTCTGCACAAAATAGGAAGATTTTTTGAGCTGCTGTTCCTTGTCAGCATAGCTTTGGAATCGGTCCTCAATCTGTTTTAAGGATTGGATTTCCGCACATGTATCCTCGATTTTCTTTCTCATGCGGCCGTACTGCATGACGCTTTCCTGCATGTCCTCGATATGGATGTCCTGTTCCATGCAGATGTATTCCTTAACAAAATCCTCCAGCTTGATGTTCATTCTGAACGGGATGGCCCGCTTGAAGAGAAGGGGGAATTTTTCGGAGTCCAGGCCGCCCAGGTAGGAATCATAGAGTATCCGGCGGAAACGCTCGTTGTGGGAGGTCAGGAAATACTCCTCCCTGTTGTAATTGGCCTGAAGATAGTCCTCTATTTCCACGATGGACATGGTCCGCTTCCCGCCCCTGTAGCCATTGTCCCACATGGGGCCTTTGTGCCAGAAGAAGCGGCGGGATATCTCATTGGTGGCGGTCTCCACATCAAAGACAATTCCCACGCACTGGCACTGGCCCGTATCGCTTCGTTTCAGCTCCAACACAATGGTGGAGGAGAAGTTCTGGTTGCGCAGATAGGAAAATTCGTTGTTGTCGCCGATATTTACCATACCTCTTAGGTATTCAATCAGGCTGCGGTCAGAGTCATCGGCAGCCTTGTTGAAGAAGCCCCGGCCGTCCGTATTGGCGTAGAGCACAATCTGCATGGCGTCTATGACAGTGGACTTGCCGCTGCCGGAATGTCCGGTGAAAAAGTTGATTTCATCATTAAAGGACAGAGTCCTTTTCGTTATATAGTGCCAGTTATTCAAACATATCCTGGAAAGGGCGAGAAAACGATCATTTGCTATTTTCTGTTCCATGGTTCTCCTTCCTCCGCTGTCATATCATCCGCGTCTTCTTCCTCCAGTTCGGCCTTCAGCTGGACTCCGCTGTCATCCGTATCCTCATCAAAGGAGGAAAGAAGCTGGCGCACATCGTCTCCCATGAGCACCACGTTGATGCAGGGATATATTATCATGCGGCTTTCACTTTTTAAGTCCTCTAACAGATCCAAAGGTTCAATGACCTGGTATTTTTTCAGAAGGGTAACTGCCCGGCGTATATCCGTGAGGGCGGGCTGCTTCTTAAACAGCCTGTAATTTCCCAGCTTTTCGTGGATTTCACGCAGGGATGTATAGACGTTGACACTGGTGGAAACGCTTTCCATCTGTTCATCGTATATCAGCTTCAGCACCAGCAGGTACAGGGTGGCGAGACGGGGCAGCTTGTCACCCACCACATTTTCACCCTGGATGTACATGACGCCCATCTGGCTGTTTTCACGCAGCTCCACTCCGCTGATGGCAAAATAATTCTTGATGAATTCCAGGTGTTTGCTGCATACCCGGTAGTCTCTGTTGTACTGGAATCTTCCGGTACGCTTGTCATATTTATGTTCCAGTATGAACGTCTGGCGCCATAGGAGGCGGATGATTTCCGTCACTTCCGACTGCTCCGAGTGCATCAGATTGTCGTAGTAAGGGATGCTGTTTCCGGTGTATCCGGCCGCGGGCGCGATGTCTGCCACGCTGTTTTCCAATTCCATGTTTTCCACTATCTTGTCCTCCTGACAAATACCAGCCGCGGATAGGTATAGCCGCCGCTGTGTACCATTTCCGAATCTTCCTCTTCCACCTTATAAGGGCTCTTTCTCCTGGTGGAATAGTCATAGGCCAGTATCAGTTTTTCAAAGTCCTGGTCTGAATGTATGGTTTGTTCGTCCACCACCATTTTCCCGTCTGCCATGCTGCCTTCTATAAATGCTTCAATCTCCTTCTGGCTGTAACGGTTCCTGACCTTGTTCAGGTTCAGGACTTCCTCCATGGACAGTTCCTCGGATTCTTCCTCATCCTTTAACTGTTCCGTGAAATCCGCCTTGGTCTTACGGCGTTTGTACAGGGATTTTTCTGACAGTATGGTCATCTGGGACAGGTTCATCCTGGCGCTTACAGCTGTCAGTTCCTCTTCCGGACAGCCGTATTCCGACATATGGTTCAGAAGTTTGATTACAAGCCCCTTCATGTTGTCCTCCTGGTTTAACAGGTAATTGAGGCGTGTGACCGTTGCCTTGACATAACGGGTGTGCTCCTTGTCCATGTTGGAGATGCGGTGTTCGATATCGTCAAACCCACGCTCCAGCTGGTCCAGCTTCTCCACAATATCGTATTCTGTCAGGGGCGTCTTCTTCTGCCCCCTGGTTGAAGCCGCGCTTTTGGCGCACATTTTATTGATCCAGGAACTGTCCTCCCGCATGGCGGCTATCCAGGATTTAATGTCTGTCTTGTAGAGATAAAAATTGTCTGAGGTCTTTAATATATGATATTTTTTATTGACAATTTCCGTCACGTATCCTTCCAGGTGCTCCTTTAACAGGGTACCGTAATTCTTCTGTTCCAGCAGGCTGCCAAAAAACTTATCCATATTGTGAAGCATGTCCTGAAGGGACTTGTTCAGTTTTTTCGTGTTTACCAGAGCCGTATTTAACAGGCTGACGCTGGAGCGGGGGTCGTTTTTCAGAGAAAATAGAATGGCATAGACATTCTGGATATAAACCTGGGTCTCGTCCTCATCGTCGTTAGACAAACGGGAAAATGCCTCAATCATCACCGCGGCGTAATCCGGGATGACGATGTTGACCGTCATGCTGGCGTAATCATCCACCTTGCGGAGCCAGCCGGTCCGCAGCAGCCAGTTAAGAACCCTGGTGGCAGGCGGTTCCAGTTCATCCCAGTCATCCTCGGTCTCATCCTGCCATATGACATATTTTTTCCGGGAGAAATATTCACTTAAAAGCTGGATGCAGACTTCCCTGCTGAGGAAGTAATTGCTGTACTCGTACTCCTCGTTGATTTTAAGAAGGGCTTCTATGTAAGTAGACCGGTTAACAGAGCGGAACAGGCTCCAGAACCGGTCTGGTATTTCATTCATCAGTATCATTTACAAACCTCCGTATTTCCATATCATTATAGCAGGAATTACCGGAAGTGACAATCAGAAATCATTTCGCCCTTACCTTACCCTGACTCCAGAAGCCGGGCTTTCAGATACTCCAGAAGAACCGGCTGGATGTCCGGATAGGTCCAGTTATCGGGCGGTTCCCTAAACAGCGCTATGCGGGCTATCTCATACCCTTCAGGCATGGGTCCCAGTTCTGTGATATTGCCGTAATAGAGCATTCCGTAGTTTATGACAGGAGTGTCCGTGTCTTCCAAGGTCTCACGGACCGAATATGCGCTTAACGGCGTCAGGGTGAAGCAGGCTGCCCCGGTCTCTTCGTATAATTCCCTGCGGGCCGTGTGTTCTATCGTTTCACCTGCTTCCCTGCGGCCTCCGGGACACTCGTAGGTATCCCGTTCCCTGTGCTGGCAGAACAGCCATTTGCCCCGGTATCTGGACAGGATGACTGCAAACTTCAGCAGGGAATCATCCACTGTGTTGTGAAATTCGACGTTTATCATGTGGTAGTCTCCTTATTTGGAATCGTTAACTCACATATCCAGTCCAAGGTAAAGGAGCAGTCCTATGGAAAAGAACAGGACATGGGGAAAACGGAAAAAGACATATGCCAAATCCACAGAGGGGCTCCTGCGGATAACGGAAGGGGAACAAACAGCCACAGCATACAGAACATATAGAATGCGGCAGACAGCCCTCCAACCAGCAGGAGTTTTTTCTTATGACAGGTTCTGCTATCCGCACAGTGCCTGCCACATTCAGGGCATGCATCAGACTGACTGCGATTCCCACATGACGTTCCAATGCTGCCAGAATGAGGTAAGAGGCCAGGGTCAGGATGCCCCAGGACACGGCCTTTTTCAGGTGGCTCTTTCTGCCGGCAGCCCTGATTTCCTCATCCGCACTGGCAGGCATCTGTCCGTATACAACCACAAGAATATCGGTTTCAAAGGCACCGGCCAGGGCCTCCAGCATGTCCAGATCCGGCTGACTCCTGCCTGTTTCCCTTAGTTAGAGATATTGTTCTATCTGAGTGCCAGATTTGTCTGACACTCAGATTTTTTGGTTAATCAATTTTACCGACAAAGCGGTAGTAAATCGCTATTTCCTGTTCTCGAAAGCCGTTAGCGAGCTTCACTGCTTCATACACTACGATTTTTTCAACCAGCGTATTTAACAGTTCGGCGGTCAGTTCAGTAGGATTGGCATATTTTTTAATGAGTTCAATCCATTTCTCTGCATCAGTTACAGTCTGCTTGTTTGTTGCCAATTCTGCTTTGAGTTTCTGGATTTTCTTGTCTAACTCCATCTGCTCTGCCTGATACTTCTGCGACAGCATTTGGAAGTTCTGTTCTGTGATTCGCTCCGAAACTCTATCCTCGTACATTTTCACAAACAGTCTGTCAACCTCTGCTTTGCGTTTCTCAACCTTATTTAGCTCCGCCGTCTGTTTCTTCACAGCTGCGGCTCTCTCCTTGTCTCCGGCTTTCAGCAGTTGTTGTAGGAGCTGTTCTTCACCCAGCTGTGCCTGCTGTGCCCAATACTGAATTCTCAGCAATACATAGGTATACAGTGTGTCATATCGGATGTAGTGCATCGAACATTTTCCAGTGCCTTGCCCATACTTGCTGCAATGATAATGACCGTAAGGCGTTTTGTTCTGTCGATTTTCCCCATAGGCGAGTGACCAACCGCAGTCGGGGCATTTTACAAGACCAGAGAATATCTTTGTTGTACCATCTTTCTGCTTTCTCCTACGGGAAGCAATCTGTTCCTGAACCCGGTCAAACACATCTTTTGAGATAATAGCCTCATGGGTGTTTTCTATACGCAGCCATTCTTCTTTCGGCTTGCGCACTTTCTTCTTGTTCTTGTATGAGATATTGCTCTGTTTGTTGTGAACGCTGTTACCGATATAGGTTTCGTCTCTCAGAATATCTTTCACTTGACCGATTGACCAGTCATACTGCTTTTCTTCCGGTGCCTCGGCATAGATGTGGGCAAACGTACCATATCGGGTATAGTTGAGCCAGCCAGACGTAGGGACTTTCTCAATAATCAGTGCAATGCTTGCAGCACCAGAGCCATGGTAAGCAAGTTCAAAGATTTTCTCAATGATCCATTTGGTTTCTTCATCGACTACAATGGCATTTTTGATTTCCGGATGTTTCTTGTAACCCAATGGTGCGTAAGTACAAGTTCGCTGACCGGCAGCGTGTTTTGCACGAAGGGTAGCTTTTACTTTTCGGCTGGTATCCTTGGCAAACCATTCATTGAACAGATTTTTGAAAGGAACGAAATCACTTAGACCTTTTTCAGTATCTTCATTTTCTGTGACTGCAATATAACGGATATGCTTTTCGGGAAAGACGAATTCCAGATAGTAGTCCATCATAACGTGTTCACGACCAAAACGAGAAAGGTCTTTGGTGATGATACAGTTGATTCTTCCTGCATCTACATCATCCATCATCCGCTGAAACGCAGGGCGGTCAAAATTCGTACCAGACCATCCATCGTCAATATACTCGTCCACAACATAGAAGTTATTATCCCTTGCATACTGCTGTAAAATGGTTCTCTGGGTTTCAATGCTGACGCTATCGCCAAAGTTTTCATCGTCACGGCTTAATCTATAATATAGTGCGGTATTGCATGGTTGCTTCATTCAAATCCTCCTTCTGTGAAACAACCCACGCTTACAATACTTCGTATTTGTATTGTACTATATGCGAGGGCTGTTTTCAATTTTGTCGCCTACAAACTTGACATTATTTTTTCAGTTGTCCGGCAGAATACTGGATAACATTCTCGATCAGAGTTTCGACGGACTTTCCGTTTTCAGAAAACCGTTCACTAATCTTAATCATCGTTTTCCTAATCATCAGATAATCTGCACCCTCTACACGGACATAGTGAGAGGTATTTTCAAGAGTAGGCACCGGAGCTGTCCTGTCGTCATTGACTCGGCGATTCCATTCCTCAATAACTTCTTCAGGCGGAACAAAAATCGGATCGAAGCAAGCACATAAATCAATGGGGATATTGTCTGTACAGTCAAAATCAAATTCGTGGTTCATTCATTTCCTCCTTTGTGTGTAAATCCCTTTTCTCACTTCCTGCCACGCATGGTAGAAATAAAGAAAATAAAAAAGCTGCCACACAGAGCATCAGAATATAAGCAAAAACGTTTGCACTTCTGATGGTTCTATGTAACAGCCAACATGAAGGAATTTCCCCTCACGAATATGTCTGACTCTATCGGATAAATCCCGAAAATATATCGAACCGCTATTCAGTTTTCAAGATTATTATAATATATGGATATCAGAAAATCAAGTAAGGCAAAGAATCAGAACATAGTATGTCGTATAATAGTTACAGTTCACAGGTCAATGTCATTTAGTTAACTTTTTGTAAAAGAAAGAATGTTTCTTTAAAATAGAGA
>OBUT01000519.1_pt1 | contig 9549 bp, 10 predicted proteins | sample 1475941 | NCBI WGS metagenome assembly OBUT01 (sample SAMEA2579956, study PRJEB22360) | human gut metagenome | biome: human gut; feature: human-associated habitat; material: faeces | place: Denmark | collected 2008/2010
AATTCTTTGCTTCATCTTGGACACCACCAGGGTGGATGAAGTTACCTACTTCAAGTAGTAATTCATATGAGGATAATGAATTATTATTGAAGGGTGGTAAATTAAATGATGATTATATTGATGATTTAGCTAAATATATGGTTCGTTATGTTGAAGAATATCAAAAATGTGGTATTCCTATCTATGCAATGACGATTCAGAATGAGCCATTATTAGAAATTAATTATCCTAGTTGTGCAATGACAGGAACCCAAGAAGCAAAAATTGCTAAAGCAATCAAAGCTGAATTAGCGAAAAGCACTGTGTTAAAGGATAATGAAAAAGAAGTTAAACTATGGGCGTTTGATCATAATTTTGATGGTGCTGATAAATTTATGGCTGATTTCTTTAAAGAAGCTGGTGATCAATTAAATATTGATGGTATTGCATTCCATCCTTATGGTGGTAATGCTTCAACAATGGGTTCTTTCTATGATAGATATAAAGATCAATTAAGTATGAACTTAACGGAAAGATCAGTATGGGGTACTAGTGGTGCTAATGATATTATTACTTGGTTAAGAAACGGTTCTGAAAGTTATAATAGCTGGGTTACGATGTTAGATAGTAATGTTGGAACTCATCATTGGGTTGGAACTCCAGATCCAACGTTATTTGTGCAGGATGCTAATAATCCTCAAAGATATTGGGCTACTCCAGAAGTATATATCATGTCGCAATTTACTAAATATGTAAAACCGGGATATGTCCGTGTTGATACAAATAATGGTTCTAGTTCAACTGTAACAAACGTTGCGTTTAAAGATCCTGAAACAGGAAAAATTGTTATGATTGTTGCAAACCGAAGTGGTACTGATCAAAAATTCAAAGTAATGATGAAGGGTGCTCAATTTAATGCGGTATTACCGGCTGGTAATGTTGCAACATATATTTGGGATGGTAGTGATATTGAAATAAATGCATTAGATGTTCCGGGAACATTTACAGCTGATAAATGTAGTTCAGCTACTAATGCTAATATTAATACAACAGACCATATTATTGATTATGTAAATAAAAATGCGAGTATAGATTATTTGGTTGATGTAAAAGAAGCCGGAACATATAATGTTATGATTAAAGTTGCTTCTGGTGAAGATTGGGAAAATAAAACAGTAAACGTTAAATCAGGTGATACAGTTGTTGGTACTACTGTGGCACAAAGATTTAATTTCTGGGGTGGTGAATGGCAAGATTACCGTTATATCCAAGTTCAAGCAAATCTGGAAAAAGGAATTCAAACTCTAACGATCGAATTGCCAGATGGCGGTATGAATCTAAGTGAAATTAAGATCAATAAGACAAAATACAGCCATGATGTGCCTGGGTACATTAGTGCTACAGATTACTGTTACGGTGAAAGAATTATTGTAGAAGATGGAAATATTGGTTTCTTTGGTGAGTACGACCGAGTTAATTATCGGGTTAATGTACAAAAAGCTGGCACTTATCAAATGAAGATGAACTATGCTAGTGATGGAGAAGCAAAATTTTGGATGGATTTAATTCAAAATGGTATCTCTGCTTCAATTGGTGAAGCAACACTCTCTAGTACTGGTAACGATAGCACTTACAGTACTGGGGTAGTAGAGATTAATCTGCCTGAAGGTGAAAGCCAAATTAGTTTTGTCCCACAAAGTGGTGTAAGTTTTAACTTGAAAGCATTATCGTTTGGCTCATATATTCAAATTTCTAGTGATGAATTAGAAGAAGGTAAATTAGCTGGTAAAGAAATTACTGTTAATTTAAAAGATGGAAAATTTGAAACTGATTTAAATCAAGCTAATTGGGTGGTTGAAGGATTGCCTGCAGGTATTACTTATTCTTTAAAGAGAATAAATGATACAAAAGCAGTAATTATATTAAAAGGTAATGAAGTTGTAGATTATGATAGTAATCTTACAGTGACTGTTAAAGTTGATGCTGGTGAGATTGGTGATACTGGTTATAGTTTGAGTGATAGTGTAATGATTGCTGCAGTTGATGATGACGAAACATTATTAGATATTGGTGATCTTGCTTTTGGAACAACTGAATTTGATTTAATGATTGAAGGCGGAAAATTCAATCAAGATTTAAAAGTAAATGATCTTGTTTTAAGTGAAGAAGCAGCTAATTATATGACTGTTAAAGCGATAAAAGTAAGTGCTGATGGAAACAAAGTAACAGTAACATTAGAACGTAAAAATACTAATTATGAAGATGTTGCAGGGACAATTAGTATAAAATCAAACGGTTATAGCGATGGCAACGTCGATTTAACAGCAAATCTTAAATTATTAAAAACAAATAATCTACCAGATAGTATTGATGTTGGTGATGTTGCGGTAGGATTAAAAGAAAGTGATGCATATCGTAAAAAAGGTACTTTGGTTAATGGTGCTAAGGGAGATTATATTGACTTCTATTTGAATATTAAAGAAGAAGGAAATTATGTATTGACATATAAGATTAAAGATAGTGAAGCAATTACTAATGGTTTAAAACTAAGTGGTGGTTTAGGATTGGCTACTGATAATCTTGGCAGTGTTTCTTTTGGTAAATATTGGGGAAATGCACAAGGTTATGCACAGATGTTGAATTTAAAAGCTGGTGAACAGACTTTAAGATTTGAAGTTAATAGTGCTGGTTTTGAATTAACTAATTTAAAAATCGAAAAATTAACTCAAGCAATTGAAGTTAGTGATACGCTTGATCAAACAACGACGATAACGGCTGACAAGGTAGTTGATGGTTCTAAAGAAATTGGTTGGGGGATTGAAGGTTCAACAACTAAAAATATTGGTTTTGGATCTGCAGGAGCTTATCAAGATTATTATCTTGATGTAAAGACGGCAGGATTATACGATGTAAAGGTTAATTATAGTCATGATTGCGGTGGCGATACTAAAGCTGTTATCATGACAGTAGATGGAAAAATAACTGCTACTTTGGGTGAAGTTACTTTAAAGAATTCTGGTGGCTGGTCAAATTGGAAAGATAGTGACACGATTCAAATTAAATTAGAAGCTGGTAAACAATTTATTCGTATTTATGATGATCTAGACGGCTTTAATTATCGTAATTTCCAATTAACATTTAAAGGGGAACAGGATGTCACTGCTCCAGAAATTACGGGTAATGATGCAGTTATCTATGTAAATGATGCAACAGATATTAAAGATTTACTAGGATTAATAGTTACTGATGATGTTGATGGTGATTTATTAGATAAAGTAACAATTAGTGGCGAATATAATTACAATGTTGCAGGAACTTATACGATTACAGTGACTGTAAGTGATGAAGCTGGTAATGAAACAAGTAAAGAATTTACAGTTAAAGTAGTTGAACCTGCAAAATTAATTGTTGAAGATAAAGTATTAACAGTTGGCGATAAATTTGATCCATTAGCTGGTATACAAGTTTTAGATGTTGATGGTACGGATATTACTAAAAATATTATTGTAATTAGTGATGGTGTTGATACAAGTAAAGCGGGAAGTTATGAAGTTATTTACAGAATAACTGATGCTTTAGGTAATGAAGTAGAATTTAGAAGAACGGTTGAAGTTAAGGACATCGAACCAGATGTTAAACCAGTTGATCCTGATGAGCAAACACCATCAGATAATAGTGGTCAACAGACTATTCCAGGACAAGTAGTTGAAGCAGCTAAGACTAGTGATGATGTAAATATCACGGGTATGTTTGGTATACTTGTATTAGCTGGATTAGGATGGATTGGATCAAGAAAAAGAAAATTTTGTGATTGTTAGATAAAACTCTCTCTCCTTGCGATAAGGACTCACATTGTGGGTCCTTATCTTTTTTTATAACAGCATATAACAGTTGACAATCAGTTATACACTGTTATATACTGTTTGTGAAGAGGAGGGAGAAGATGAAGATTATCATAAATAATTCATCGATGCAGCCAATCTATGAACAACTTGTTGAACAAATAAAAGCTCAAATCATAAATGGTCAATTGCATGAAAATGATGTATTACCATCAGTTCGTGCGTTATCAAAAGAATTAAAGATAAGCGCATTAACAGTTAAAAAGGCGTATGATCATCTTGAAACAGAAGGATTTACAGCAACGATTCATGGCAAAGGTACTTATGTAAAAGGGGCGAATCAAGAGTTGTTGTTGGAGGAGCGGCGCAAAGAAGTCGAAACTGAACTGGAAAGTACCATTGATAAAGGAAGACGTTACGGGATGAACGACGATGAGATAAAAGCTTTATTTAATTTGATTATGGAGGAATAAGATATGTTAGAACTAATTAATGTGCAAAAAGATTATGGACGTTTTAAGCTTAATTGTTCTTTAGAAGTTAAGGCTGGTTGTGTTACTGGGCTGATCGGACAAAATGGTGCTGGTAAAAGTACTACTTTTAAAGCTGTTTTGGGTCTGATTTCAGTAGATAGTGGGACTGTTAAATTATTTAGCAAAGATATTAAAAGATTAAGTATAGAAGATAAACAAAATATTGGGGTCGTGTTATCGGATTCGGGATTTAGTGAATATCTGAGGATTGAAGATATCATCCCTATTATGGAATCACTGTATCGTCATTTTGATAAACAGATGTTTATTGAAAGAGTTCGTCATTTTGAATTACCATTAAACAAACAAATCAAAGAATTTTCAACGGGAATGAAAGTAAAATTAAAAGTTTTGATTGCTTTATCACACCAAAGTAAGTTATTGATTTTAGATGAGCCAACAGCAGGCTTAGATGTTATTGTGCGAGATGAATTGCTGGATATGCTTCGTGATTATATGGAACAAAATGAAGATTGTGCAATCATTATTAGTTCTCATATTTCCAGTGATTTAGAAGGACTATGTGATGATTTATATATGATTGATCAGGGTAAAATTGTTATGCATGAAGAAACAGATGTATTATTAAGTGACTATGCGATTTTGAAAGTTGATGAGGAACAGTTTTATGAATTAGATAAACAATATTTGCTTTGTCAAAAGAGAGAAAGTTTTGGATACCGCTGTTTAACTAATCAGAAACAATTTTATTTAGAAAATTATCCTGACGTGGTTATTGAAAAAAGTAGTATTGATGAGGTAATGACATTAATGATTAGGGGTGAAAAATAATGAAAGGCCTATATATTAAAGATTTTAAATTAATGATGAATCAAAAGATGTTTTTTATCGTAATTGCAGCAATGGCAATATTTTTTGCGGTTACCCAGACAAATATATTTTTTGTAATTAGTTATGCTACTTTTATTGCCGCAATGTTCGTTATAAGCAGTATTAGTTATGATGAATTTAATAATGGCAATGCGTTTCTCTTTACTTTACCAGTGACAAGAACTGGATATGTCAAAGAAAAATATTTATTTGCAGCTACTTTGGCGACCGGGGCATGGCTGGCAGCTACAATTTTATCGATAGTGGTTGTTTTTATTCAAGGAACTGAGGTTATTATTTTGGAGTGGTTTTTAACTGCGGCAATGATCTTGTTAGTGGCATTAATGATGGTCTTAATAATAATTCCAGTTCAACTTAAATTTGGTCAAAGTAAAGGAAATGTAGCAATGCTGTTAGTTATGGGTGGTGCTTTTGCAATTGGCTATTTAGTTGTGTCAGTTCTTTCAAATTTTGGAATTGATGTATTTGCGATGATTGATGCATTAAGCACGATTGGATTAAGCGGGTTGTTGATGATTTTACTCTTAATGGTTGCTGGTGCGGGGATAATATCGTATTTGATTAGTTGTAAAATTATGACAGAAAAAGAGTTTTGATGATAATGAGCAATGAAAAAAATATTAAAGATATTAGTGATTGTTATCTTTGTTACTAGTTTACTAGGATGTCAAGATAAGTATCATGAAACATATACTTTGCGGTATTATTATATTGAAGGTTGTGCTAATTGTGAATTTTTTACAAAAAAAGGGATTCCTCTAATCGAAAAAGAATTTGGAAAACATATGAAGATCGTTAAATATAATATGGATGATGCAACTTCGTTTGATAAAGTTAAAAAAGCTTATGATCATGATCTTGAACAGCTTCAGGATTTTGATTATGATCAATATGGTGTTGGGCCGTTTTTAGTCCTCGAGAATCATTATGCTCAATTAGGAGTTTATGATATTGAAAAATTTTTAAATAATTTAATTAGAGCAGTTAGTGGTGAGAAATTGATGGCACCAGAAAAAATCGAAAAATACTATTATTTTAAAGATAATTAAAAAAGTATCTATTCTTAATGAGTAGATGCTTTTTGCATTAGTATACATTTAGATAATTTTGGGTTATAATAACGAGTGAGGTGTAATATGAAAAAAATATTTAAAATCATGATAACCTTGGTACTCACTGTAAGTTTATTTGGTTGTCAAAAAAAGGAAAAGAATGTTTATACAGAAACATATACATTACAGTACTTTTATTTAGAAGGGTGTCCTAATTGTGAGAACTTCACAAAAAATGGTTTACCTTTAATAAAAGAAGAGTTTGGTGATCATATGAAAATTATTGAATATGATATGGATGATACAGAGACTCTTACAGAAGTAAAGGCTGCCTATGATGAAGTAATCAATAGCATTATTGATTTTAATCAAGATGATTATGGATTTGGTCCTTTTTTAGTTCTTGAGGGATATTATGCTCAATTAGGAGTTAGTGATGTTGATGATTATTTAGAAAATCTAATAGCAGCAATAAAAGGTGAAGAATTAAATGAACCTGGAGAGATTGATACGTATTATTATTTAAGAGATGGAAAGGTAAAGGAGGAATAAATATGGCCACACCACATAATCAAGCGACCAAAGGAGAAATAGCAAAAACAGTATTGATGCCGGGAGATCCTTTAAGAGCAAAATTTTTAGCAGAAACTTATTTAGAGAATGTAAAACAGTTTAATACAGTTCGTAATATGTTCGGATATACGGGAACTTATAAAGGAAAAGAAGTATCAATCATGGGTTCGGGAATGGGGATGCCATCGATTGGAATTTATAGTTATGAATTATTTAGTCAGTATGATGTAGAAAATATTATAAGGATCGGTTCATGTGGTTCTTTTAAAGAAAATGTGCATTTAAGAGATATTATTATTGTTCAAGGGTGCTGTACGGATTCTAATTTTGCTCATCAATATGAATTACCGGGTACTTATAGTGCTATTTCTAGTTATGCTTTATTAGAGCGGGCAGTTAATGAAGCTAAAGAAAAAGACGTTGTTTACCATGTTGGTAATGTTTTAGCATCAGATATTTTTTATCATGCTGATCAAGGTTCAGTTGAAAAATGGGCATCAATGGGTTGTCTTGGAGTAGAAATGGAATCATATGCTTTATTTGCTACTGCAGCCTATTTAAATAAGCGTGCTTTAACATTGTTAACAGTATCTGATTCATTGGTGTCAAATGAAGAAACGTCCCCTGAGGAAAGAGAAAAGACATTTACAGCGATGATGGAAATTGCTTTGGAGATTGCTTAATGAAGCAAAAGTTTGCGTTTTTTGATTATGATGATACTTTGATTCATGGTGATTCAGGAAGAGCACTATTAAAATATTATTTAAAAAAACATCCTTTAGCAGTATTTAGACTGCTAAAGGTAGCAGTTGCTTTTCCTTTATCGATAATTGGGTTAGTAAAATTTCAAACGGCTAAAAGTGCCTGGTTGTTTCCAATGGATAATCTAAGTGATGAAGAGCTTAATGATTTTTATCAAACATGTCTTATTCCTAAATATTATCCTAATGTAGTTGCAGAATTAAAAGATAAAAAAAATGACGGTTATCTTGTTTATATCTGTTCAGCATCGATTGAAGGTTACTTAAGATTTTGTGATCTGCCGGTAGATGGGATATTAGGAACGAAAACAGAGGTAATCGGAGGCAAATATACAAGTCGAATGATTGGTAATAATTGTAAAAACGAAGAAAAGGTAACACGGTTAACTGCGGTTATAGCGAAATTAGGGGTTGAGATAGACTATGAAAATTCATATGCTTATTCTGATTCAATGCACGATATTCCAATGTTAAAAATGGTTAAAAATAGAATTAGAATAAATAAAAAAAATGGAGAAATGACTCCATTCATAATTGAAGAGTAGATTACTACTCTTTTATTTTGTATCTAAATCAGTAAATAGTAGCATAATATTAATAATACCGGCAATACCAACTAAAATATATATTAACATTGATAAAAAGCTATCAACACCAAATAGAGAATCAACTAGGTTGAAATTGAATAAACCGATTAAGCCCCAGTTTATCGCTCCGATAATTGTTAATACTAATGAAATTTTTTGTAATATATTCATTATCTTCATCCTCCTTATTAAAGTGTATCCATTAGAAATATCTTTATACATAATATTTATTTTTAAACATATTTATTATTGGGGGTGTAAATTTGAAAAAAATATATATTGGTATTGCCGCGGCAGTTGTGATAGTAATCGCAGCGTTAACTTTCTTTAAAATGAAAGATAGTTCTTTAGATAAGGTGATTGAAAAGGTTAAGGCTTATGATAAATATGCACTTACTTGTAATATGGAAATGGTTGAAAATGATGAACTTAAAAGTTATCTAGTCAATGTTAGTTATTTAAAAGAAAAAAAGAATATTATAAAGTAGAATTATATGATAAATCATTGAATCAATCACAAATCATTGTTAAGAACCCTGATGGTGTTTTTGTTTTAACACCAACTTTAAATCAAATCTTTAAATTTCAAAGTGAGTGGCCGAATAATTCCCCAAAACCATACATCTATCAATCTCTAATTGAATTATTAGAAAAAGGCGAAGTGGAAAAAATAAAAACAGGTTATCAAGTTAAATGTGAAGTGACTTATCCAAATGATTCACGGGTGGTAGCTCAAGAAATTATTTTTGATAAATCATTAGCGCCAAAGCAAGTAACCGTTTTAGATAAAGACGAAGCTGAAATAATTACCGCTGATTTTACTGATTTTAAGACAGATGTTAAATTGGGAAAAGATAATTTTAATGAGAAGAAGGTTTTAGAAAAGAGTACTAATGAGTATTCTAATGTTTCTAGTGAGTTACCATTATATCCAGTTGCCTTAATGGGAAGCACTTTAGATAGTGAAAAAGTTTCAACGATTGATGGGACAACTAACCATATTTTAAAATTCACTGGAGATAAGAATTTTACAGTAATTGAAACACCGGTAACTGCTAGTGAAGAAGTTGCAGTTGAAACGGTAAGTGGTGAAGTAATTGATCTTGTTGATGGTGTGGCATTTTATAATGATGGTCAATTAATGATGATGAAATCAGGTGTTTTATGCAAATTGTATTCTCAAGATTTAAATAAAGATGAAATGGTCAATGTAATCAGTAGTATGCAGACATCGAGTTTAAAATAGAGGCAAAATGCCTCTAATACATAATTATGAAAATATTTGAATTATCAATTAGATTGGATTATACTTAGACAAGATGGAGGTGTCATATGAGTTTACATCGTGATACATATGCAGAAATTAATTT
>OBUT01000520.1_pt1 | contig 9542 bp, 9 predicted proteins | sample 1475941 | NCBI WGS metagenome assembly OBUT01 (sample SAMEA2579956, study PRJEB22360) | human gut metagenome | biome: human gut; feature: human-associated habitat; material: faeces | place: Denmark | collected 2008/2010
GGACGAGCCATGGAACATAACAGGGAATAAGTTTCATCCGTCAGGGAAAATACCATGTAAGGATAGGATTTTCTCATTTCCTTGAAACGCCCGATGAAGGTGAGCCCGTAAAATGCATGGCGGCTGTTGATAAACAGGGTCATGACAGCCGTGGTCACATAGCTTAAGCCGCCGGTGAGGATGCCCACCAGGGCAAACTGCATGGAACCCGCATAGACCAGGGTACTGATGAGAAAGGCCCAGAACACACCCAAACCGGATTTCTGTAACAGGAGTCCAAAGGCGATTCCTAAGAATATGTAGCCCAGAAATATGGGGAGGGTCTTTATCAGGGCGAATTTTGCTGCTTTTTCCATGGTTTGGTAAATCTCCTCATAATTGTACATAATTTAGCGCACTAATATAGTATAGCAGACATGGGACAGGATTTCCACTGCAAAGTGTATTTTCCCCTTTCACTGATAGAAGAATTGTGTTATGATTAATAATTATATTTATCACAATAGCAACGTAACGGAGGAACAATTATGGCAGACAAGGATACCGTAATGGAAACTGAGGAAAAGGAGGTGGTCTCCAGGAATTTCATCGAACAGGAGATTGACAAGGACCTGGCAGAGGGCGTTTATAACCATGTCCAGACCCGTTTCCCGCCGGAGCCAAACGGTTATTTGCATATCGGACATGCCAAGTCCATCTTACTGAACTACGGCCTGGCACAGAAGTACGGCGGCAAGTTCAACCTGCGTTTTGACGATACAAACCCCACAAAGGAAAAGACTGAATTCGTGGAGTCCATCATGGATGATGTGAAGTGGCTGGGCGCTGATTTCGAGGACAGGCTTTTCTTTGCGTCCAATTATTTTGACCAGATGTACGAGTGTGCCGTGTTCCTGATTAAGAAGGGAAAGGCGTTTGTCTGTGACCTGACAGCTGACCAGATCAGGGAGTACAGGGGGGATTTCACTACACCCGGCAAGGAGAGTCCTTACAGGAACCGTTCCGTGGAGGAGAATCTTGCCCTGTTTGAGGATATGAAGGAGGGAAAGTACCAGGACGGGGAGAAGGTGCTGAGAGCCAAGATCGATATGGCTTCCCCTAATATCAACATGAGGGACCCGGTTATATACCGCGTTGCCCGCATGTCCCACCATAACACAGGCGATAAGTGGTGCATCTATCCCATGTATGATTTCGCCCATCCCATTGAGGATGCCATTGAACACATCACCCATTCCATCTGCACCCTGGAATTTGAGGACCACAGGCCTCTCTATGACTGGGTGGTAAAGGAGTGCGAGTTTGAGAATCCGCCCCGCCAGATTGAGTTCGCCAAGCTGTATCTGACCAATGTGATAACCGGCAAGCGCTATATCAAGAAGCTGGTGGAGGATAAAATCGTGGACGGCTGGGACGACCCGCGTCTGGTGTCCATCGCGGCTCTGAGAAGAAGGGGATATACACCGGAGGCCATCAAGATGTTCGTGGAGATGGTTGGCGTATCCAAGGCCAACAGCTCCGTGGACTACGCCATGCTGGAATACTGTATCCGCGAGGACTTAAAGCTTAAGAAGCCCCGTATGATGGCTATTCTGAATCCGGTGAAGCTGGTCATTGACAATTATCCGGAAGGCCAGGTGGAGATGCTGGATGTTCCCAACAATCTGGAGAATCCGGAGCTGGGAGACAGGAAGGTGCCATTTGGGCGGGAGCTTTATATTGAGCGGGAGGATTTCATGGAAGAGCCTCCGAAAAAGTATTTCCGCATGTTCCCTGGCAATGAGGTACGCCTGATGGGAGCATATTTCGTGAAGTGTACAGGATGTGAGAAGGATGCTGACGGCAACATCACCGTGGTTCACGGCACCTATGACCCGGAGACAAAGAGCGGTTCCGGTTTTGAGGGACGCAAAGTAAAGGGAACCATCCACTGGGTGGCTGTTCCCACCGCAAGGCAGGTGGAATGCCGCCTTTATGAGAACATTGTGGACGAGGAGAAGGGCAAGCTGAATGAAGACGGCAGCCTGAACTTAAATCCAAATTCCCTGGTTGTGTTAAAGGAGTGCTACGTGGAGCCGGCCCTGGCAGAGGGAAAGGCCTATGACAGCTATCAGTTTGTGCGCAACGGTTTCTTCTGCGTGGACTGCAAGGACAGCACACCTGAGAAGCCGGTGTTTAACCGGATTGTATCCTTAAAGAGCTCATTCAAGCTTCCTAAATAGGGATGAATCATAAGGGAATGGAACAGATAAAACAGGACAATCATCAATGAGATAAAGAAAATGCCGGGGAACCTGATGGAAAAGGTCCCCGGCATTTGTTATGACTGCGGCTCATGCTTCATCCGGTGATGAAACACCTTATAATATGTCTTTTAATAATACCGGCAGGATATGAAGTGGTACTTGAAAAGCTCGTAGAGAAAACGTATGCCGATGATGACATACATGGCCGTGCCTGCTGCAAACAAAGCCATGAAGAATACATAGAGCCCCTCATACATGCTGATTCTGGAGGCTGCGATAAGGCCAAGGCATAGATAGGTGAACTTGAAAACCTTGCGCTCCAGACGGTGTACCGGTATGCGGAATACCCGCTTGATGATGGATACCAGGGACACTATGAACAGCGGATAAAGCGCATCCACAGACAGGGCTGCAAGGAGCTGGTACCATTCCGGAAGGTCCCTTCCCGTGCTGTGTCTCTCTATGGCTGTAAATACCAGGATGTGTACAGACACGGTCAGCAGCACAACGGCCGCAGCCCCTATGAAACAGCGGAAAGCCAGTGAATGTTCTTTTTTGGGAGATAGTTTCTTTAACATATTCAGAGTCTGTGCGCTCATGTCCATCCATCCTTTCTCAACTGATTTTATTGGGTTCTCTTCCTACTTTTATTATAATTCCATACCGTGATAATTACAATGTACAAATCAGAAAAAGAGTTTATTTTCATGGAATAATCTTTGCATTTTTCATTAGTAGCACAAATTAACTGAATAAATATGAAAACATATTGACATATCTTCGGCAGACTGGTATGATTAAAATGTTTATTTAAAATATAAATGATAATGCCAGTTTGTGGCAGGAAGGGGTGGAAGATGGAACTGATAGTACCCTTTGACAGCCAGTCGGACAGTCCTCTCTATGAACAGATTTACCAGTACATAAAAAATGAAATCCGCCAGGGAAAGCTGGAGGCGGGAAGCCGTCTGCCTTCCACCCGCATACTGGCCAGGAACCTGAGGCTGAGCCGCAGTACCACCCAGATGGCCTATGACCAGCTGCTGTCCGAAGGCTATATCGAGGCACTGCCATGCAGAGGTTATTTTGTCTGTAAGATAGAGGAACTGGTGGAAGTACGGCAAAAGGGAGGAGGCTCTTTCGTAGAGCCGGGAGACACCGGAAGGGACCGTTACGAGGTGGATTTTTCTCCCAGAGGAATTGATCTGGACAGTTTTCCCTTTAATACGTGGAGGAAAATCAGCAGGAATACACTGGTGGATGATAATAAGGAGATGTTTGCGGCAGGGGACCCTCAGGGAGAGAGGGCTCTCAGGACTGCCATAGGAGATTACCTCCATTCTGCCAGAGGGGTGGACTGCAGGCCGGAGCAGATTCTCATTGGCGCAGGAAGCGAATATCTGCTGATGCTTCTGTCCCAGATTTTGGGAAACGGCAGGAAAATTGCCATGGAAAACCCAACATACAAGCAGGCCTACAGAGTGCTTAAGGGGGAGGGATACCCTGTGATTCCCGTGGACATGGACCGATACGGAATGGATGTGGAGCGCCTTGCCCAAAGCAGCGCGGATGTGGCATATGTGATGCCTTCCCATCAGTATCCCACAGGGATTGTCATGCCTGTGAAGCGGCGGCAGGAGCTGCTGTCCTGGGCTTACAGCGGTGCAGACCGGTATCTGATTGAGGACGACTATGACAGTGAATTCCGATACAAGGGAAAGCCCATTCCCGCGCTGCAGGGCATGGACCGGGGCGGCCGTGTGATTTATATGGGAACATTTTCCAAGTCCATAGCCCCGGCTATCCGTGTGGGCTTCATGGTGCTGCCGGAGCATTTGCTGGAGGCATACCGGGAAAGGGCCGGTTTCTATCTTTCCACGGTGTCCAGGATTGACCAGAACATTCTCTATCAGTTTATAACCCAGGGATATTATGAGAGACATTTAAACCGGATGAGGGCGCTGTACAAGGGAAAACATGATGCGCTGATGGCCGGGCTTAAGGAACTGGAGGACTGGTTCTTAATCAGGGGGGAATATGCAGGGCTGCATGTGCTGCTGACCCACCGGCAGGGGGAGGCAGAGGAAAGCCTGGTGGCCCGTGCGGCTGCCCTGGGAGTGAAGGTCTACGGAATATCGGGATGTTTTATACAGCCGGAGGAGAACCTGTTTGGCTCAACCGTGATGCTGGGATATGCCAGTCTCAGCGAGGAGGAAATCCAAAAAGGCACTAAACTGCTGGCAAAGGCCTGGTCGTTTTAAGCTGCTGCATGGATTTTTAAGGCATAAAGCATGGTGTGTCTGACGGATAATGTATGAAATAATAGAAAAATAACAGGAAAGGAATGGTATGCCATGAAGGGCAGAAACGATACATGGACAGATATGGCTGCTGCCGCTGCTTTTGCAGTGGTACTGGGAATCAGCGCCTTCTGGGGACAGCGTGACAGGGCCTATGACCAGGGCCATGGCCAGGCGGGCAGTGCCTATGGCCGGATGTATGACCAGGCAGGTCCGGCGGGTGAAAATGGAAATTTCGTGGGGAAGGCTGATGCTTATCCAGGTACCGCAGGGGCTGCACAGGCGGCAGAGGGCGCAGAGGAGGACCCAGCCCGGACGGGAGGGGAAGAAGCAGAGATACTCCCGGATGTGACAGAAGCCCAGAAGGCGGTTCTGGACGAAATCATGGAGGCATTAGAGGCACAGGATTTGGAGGCTGCCGCGCGGGTCATGGACAGCGGTGAGGAGGAGCTTCTAACGCTGTTTTATGAGCCGGGCTGTTCCCCTTCCGGCTTCCAGTCCATGGAGGGTGAGGGTCTGGTGCTCACCATGCCTAAGACCCTGTATTACGGCACCTTTAAGGACGGCAAGCCGGAAGGGGATTGTACGGCCCTTCAGGTGGTTGAACTGGATGCCCCCAGGTATGATTACTCCCAGGGATTGTGGAAGGATGGAAAGATGGAGGGCGAGGGCCATACAGGATACTGCTATTATGAGAACAGCCCGGAGGGGGAAGCCAGGGATGTGTGCAAGACCGGGAGATTTTCCGGTGACAGGCTGGACGGTAAGGTAACCTATACCACCCTGAACCAGGAAGGAGAGACATCCACCTGGAAGCTGGAAGTAAAGGACGGTATGGTACAGATGGATGACCGTTGGATTCATATAGAAGAGCGTGGGGAGTATCAGCTTATGTCCGAGGAGGATGACAGCCACGCCTATATCATGGACGAGAAGCTGGCTGGCCAGCCTGTATGGATTAACCTTCTGGCCTGGGAGGAATAAAAGAAGAATAAAAGGATGAATGAAACACAGAATAAAATGTAAAAAACAGAAAAGCTCAGGGAACACGGAACCATCATGTTCCCTGAGTTTTTCTGTTTTACACTGTTTTGGATATCTCACATGGTCTTAAACCGCTGTGTTATTCCAGCGTATCCTCCTCGATGACGGCGGTAGAGTGGCCTGCTTCCGGTTTCTCAGGTTCCCCGCTGCTGTCATGGTAATCATCTTCCGTAAGAACTCCTGAATCATAGGAGGAACTGCCGTCCATGCGGCGGTAATCATAGAGGTCGTCCTCGTCCACATAGTCGTCGTCCAGGAAGCCCTCATCTTCGAACAAATTAGAATCATCATCCTTATCCCTGGAGTGCTCATCCATGAAATCCGCTTTCTTGGACTTTACGGTCTGCAGTGCAATCTGAGCCGTGTCCACGGCAGCGGAAACCGCCTCGTGGGCAGTGTCCGATAACAGGCTTCCGGCATCCTTAAGGACATTCTTCGTTGCCTGGGCCATATCTTTGGCAGCCACCTTGAATTCGTCCTTGCTGGAGGGAAGAGAGATGTAATTGCGGTCCAGGCTGCGTGCATCAATGGTGCGCTCCGTGCCGTCCTCATCGGTTCTGTCCTCGCCGCCATCCTCGAATTCCCGAAAATCCTTTTCCAGCTCCCTGTGGTATGTCTTATACTGAAGTACGTAGGAAACGCCGGCGGCCACAGCACCGGTCACTGCTGCAAATGCTACGAATTTACCCCAACCTTTCTTTGCCATGCCAAAAACCCCTTTCTTGTAATGGTGATGCATAAAAGCTCCCCTATGGGTCATATTATGCCTTATTGTTATTATTGTAATACGAATGGAAAAAAAAAGAAACAGCTAATTGTAAAAAAACAATAAAATTAAAAGAAATTAGCACTCAACTATTGACAGTGCTAATAACTGGTGATATAACATATCATGTGAGCAAAAGAAAGCAGTAAGGAAATAAAATCAAAAGGAAAAAACAGAATATCGTGCAAGGAGGAATTCAATCATGAAGTTAGTACCATTGTTTGACAAGGTAGTGTTAAAGCAGTTAGTTGCAGAAGAGACAACGAAATCCGGCATCGTCCTTCCAGGCGCAGCCAAGGAGAAGCCACAGCAGGCAGAGGTCATTGCGGTTGGACCAGGCGGAGTTATTGACGGCAAGGAAGTAACCATGCAGGTTAAGGCAGGCGACAAGGTAATCTACTCCAAGTACTCAGGAACAGAGGTAGAGATTGAGGATGAGAAGTACGTTATCGTAAAGCAGAACGATATCCTGGCAGTTGTTGAATAATTAATAAAACAGTAGAACATAGAATATTGGAGGTTGATGAAAGATGGCAAAGCAGATTAAGTATGGTGTAGAAGCCCGCAAGGCACTGGAAGCAGGCGTTAACCAGTTAGCAGATACAGTACGTGTTACCCTTGGACCGAAGGGACGCAACGTTGTTCTGGATAAGTCCTTTGGCGCTCCGTTAATTACAAACGACGGTGTTACCATTGCAAAGGAAATCGAGCTGCAGGATCCATATGAGAACATGGGCGCACAGCTGATTAAGGAAGTTGCTTCAAAGACCAACGATGTGGCCGGAGACGGTACCACCACAGCAACTGTTCTGGCTCAGGCCATGGTAAACGAAGGCATGAAGAACCTGGCAGCAGGCGCAAACCCAATCGTCCTGAGAAAGGGTATGAAGAAGGCTACGGACGCGGCTGTGGAAGCTATCAAGAGGATGAGCAAGCCAATCAACGGCAAGGAGCAGATTGCAAGGGTAGCAGCCATCTCTGCTTCCGATGATGAAGTAGGAACCATGGTAGCAGACGCTATGGAGAAGGTTTCCAAGGACGGCGTCATCACCATTGAAGAATCCAAGACAATGAAGACAGAGCTTGACCTGGTTGAAGGTATGCAGTTCGACAGAGGTTACCTGTCCGCTTATATGTGCACGGATATGGATAAGATGGAAGCTAACTTAGACGACCCATACGTGCTGATTACTGATAAGAAGATTTCCAACATCCAGGATCTGCTTCCTCTGCTGGAGCAGGTAGTTAAGATGGGCGCAAGACTTCTCATCATTGCTGAGGATGTGGAAGGCGAAGCACTGACCACCCTGATTGTAAACAAGCTGAGAGGCACATTCAACGTAGTGGCTGTGAAGGCTCCTGGCTACGGCGACAGAAGGAAAGAGATGCTGCAGGATATCGCTATCCTGACAGGCGGCACTGTTATCTCCGAGGAACTGGGTCTGGATTTGAAGGATGCAACCATGGAGCAGTTAGGACGTGCAAAGTCCGTTAAGGTTCAGAAAGAGAACACCATCATCGTTGACGGCATGGGCGACAAGGATGCCATTTCAGCAAGGGTATCCCAGATTCGCAAGCAGATTGAGGAGACCACCTCTGACTTTGACAGGGAGAAGCTGCAGGAGCGTCTGCCGTAGCCAGGGGGGGTCGGTTAAGCTTGGCAGGGGGGTTAGCCGTTATCCGTGTTGGCGCTGCAACCGAGACAGAGATGAAGGAAGCTAAGCTTCGCATGGAAGATGCGCTGAACGCTACTAGAGCAGCTGTTGAGGAAGGCATCATCGCAGGCGGCGGTTCTGCTTATGTACACGCAGCTGAGGAAGTAAAGAGTGTTGTTGACGGACTGGAAGGCGATGAGAAGACCGGCGCAAGAATCATCTTAAAGGCTCTGGAAGCTCCTCTGTTCCACATCGTAGCCAACGCAGGACTGGAAGGCTCCGTTATTGTAAATAAGGTAAAAGAGTCCTCTGTAGGCAATGGCTTTGACGCTTACAAGGAAGAGTATGTGGATATGATTGAAGCTGGCATCCTGGACCCTGTAAAGGTTACAAGAAGCGCACTTCAGAACGCAACCAGCGTTGCTTCCACACTGCTGACAACAGAGACTGTTGTTGCCAACATCAAGGAGCCGGCTCCAGCAGGCCCGGCAGCACCTGATATGGGCGGAATGTATTAATCCGCAGGGTACGATATTTGATTGATGAAGTATAATAAGGATGGGACACAGCACAGGAATATGTGTGCTGCTGTCCCATCTTTTTTGCGCTCTGCCGTACGTGCCGGGGAAAGCTGATTTTTACACAAGCATCCGGGCTACTGTTGCAAAGGCAAAGCACAGCACGATACCGCAGACCGTAGGCACAAGGAAGGACATGGCAGTCCATTTTAGGCTGCCCGATTCCTTGCGGATGGTAAGAAGGGTGGTGGTGCAGGGCCAGTGCATCAGGGAGAAGAGCATGGTGCTGACAGCGGTAATCCAGGTCCAGCCGTTATTTACCAGCAAATCCCTCAGCTGTGCCAGGCTGTCAAATTCCAGAAGGCTTCCCTGGGCCATGTAGGCCATGATGACGATGGGAATTACGATTTCATTGGCAGGCAGCCCCAGGATGAATGCCATAAGAATCACGCCGTCCATGCCAAGAAGCCTTGCAAACGGGTCCAGAAAGCCGGAACAATGGGCTAACAGGGTGATGCCCTCTACCTGTACATTTGCCATGATCCAGATTAAAAGTCCGGCAGGGGCAGCCACCGCAATGGCCCTTCCCAGTACGAACAGGGTCCGGTCAAAGATGGAACGGACAATCACCTTGCCAATCTGCGGACGCCGGTAAGGAGGCAGCTCCAGGGTGAAGGAGGAAGGAATTCCCTTTAACACGGTCATGGAAAGGGCTTTGGAGACCACAAAGGTCATGCATACGCCCAGGACAATGAACAGGGTCAGGAGCAGGGCTGACAGCATGGAGTCAAAGGCACCTCCGGATACGCCTACAAAGAACATGGAGATGATGGCGATGAGGGTGGGAAACCTTCCGTTGCACGGCACAAAGTTGTTGGTTATCATGGCAATGAGCCGTTCCCTGGGGGAATCAATGATGCGGCAGCCCACGATGCCCGCTGCGTTGCATCCGAATCCCATACACATGGTATTAGAAAACTTGTAAACTAAATTATAGCTGTTTTAGTTTGATA
>OBUT01000527.1_pt1 | contig 9496 bp, 7 predicted proteins | sample 1475941 | NCBI WGS metagenome assembly OBUT01 (sample SAMEA2579956, study PRJEB22360) | human gut metagenome | biome: human gut; feature: human-associated habitat; material: faeces | place: Denmark | collected 2008/2010
CTCAAGCGCTCGGGCCCCCCCGGGGCCCGTGGGCCGCCAGCCGGTTCCCCCCCTCGGTGAGCGCGCCGCCGCTGGCGGCCACCCGGATCAGCCCGCCCAGCTGTACCGCCGCGAAGCCCTCCCCGGCGCTCAGAGCCACGCCGCAAAAGCGCTCGCCGTCGCCGCAGGGGCCGACGGTGCCGTCCCCGGTGAGCTTCACCACCTGTCCCGCCTTCACCCCTTCGCCGCAGGCAAAGGTGGCCGCCACCTCTCCAATTCCCTCAAACGAAATCCTGCTCATGCTGCCTTCTCCTTTCTCCTCTGTCCTCTCTGCGCACGGGGCCGCTCAGATCAAAAATGCCCCGTCCCGCTCTCCGTCGTTCTCCCGCCCGCCGCCATACCGCAGTTGGGTCTCCACCGGGAACACCCGCTCGGCCTGCCGCTCCAGCGCGCCCTTGAGGGCCAGCAGCTCGTCATAGCCCAGCTTGTCCGCGATGCCCCGGAGCACGGCGTGCTCCAGTCCCAGCCCGGCCAGGCCGCCCAGACGGGCCACCTCCCCGCGCAGGCTCTCCAGGTATTTCCGCCCCAGGGCGGCCTCCTGCTCCATCCGCATGTGCTTCATCACCCCCGCGTTTCTCTGGGCGGGCACTGCCACGAAGGACCACTCATAGGCGTCGGTGGCCCTCACCAGCTCGGCCCAGCAGCGCCTGCCACCGTACTCCGCCCCCTTCTCGTGGGGGCAGGTGCGGAGCTCCTCGCCGCAGATGGAGCACACCGACCGCTCCACCGCGCAGCCCACGCTGACCTCCTTCTTGATGCCCCCCTCGATGGCGGCGATCAGCTCCCGGTTTCCCTCGGTGCGCAGGAGGTAGGCGCAGCCCTTCAGATAGCAGTAGGGCTCGCCCGCCTCCGTCATCCAGCTCTCCCGCACCACCTCGGTTCGGTAGATGCGGGCCGCCTGGTTCCGGGTGCTCCACTGGTGGTCAAACAGACCGCTCCTGCCCACAAACAGGGGGGCCAGCTCCTCCAGGGTAGCGGCCGGGAACCGCTCGTTGTCCCGGTCGATCTCGTTGTCGCACAGCCGCACCGCGAAGGCGTATACCTCCCCGGGCTCCAGCTTCTTTTTGCTCATAGCGTTGATGCGCTCCATCTCCTCCGGGCTGAGCTCCAGCCCGCAGTCCACGCCCGCCTCCTTGTTTACGTTCATCCCATCGCTCCCCTCATCTTACTCTGCGCCCTATACCCCGACGAGCCGCCCCTCTCCCTCCGTAGGGCGCGGCATCCCTGACGCGCCGCTCTTTCCCGGTGCCCCCGATCTGGTCTCCTCTGCCCGCGCCGGCACCCTTCAGCCCTCTTTGCCCTCTCGCGCCAATCGCAGCTCCTCCGCCTGCTCACGGTACAGTTCCGCCCGGGCCTCCTCGACCTCGTCGCCACACGCTCCAGATCCCTCGCCGCGCCGCTTGCGGCGCGGCTCTCTCCTTCCGCTGCGTCTCCTCTCCCCAGAAAAGTGCTCCGCACTTTCCCGGTGCCCCCGATCTGGTCTCCTCTGCCCGCGCCGACACTCTTCAGCCCTCTTTGCCCTCTCGCGCCAATCGCAGCTCCTCCGCCTGCTCACGGTACAGTTCCGCCCGGGCCTCCTCGACCAGATCCTGGAGGTTGATGTCCTCCCAATCCACCGTCACCCTCCGGTCGTACCCGTGGAGGGCCAGCCACAGCTCGCAGATACGCTCCACCACAGGCTCCAGCCCCCGCCGGATGGCGGTGAGCTCGCTGGTCATCATGTCGGCCTGCTGGGTGCTCATCCGCTCGGTGGACGACCAGCTCAATCCCAACAGGAAGGGCGGTATGCCCGTCCGGGCCACGAGCTGTTCCAGAATCTGCCGCACCGGCACCTCGCTGTCCAGCACCTGGTTGTCCGCTCCGATCACCTTGATGTCCACGTCGCCCACGGCGACAAAATCGCGCACCCGGCCGTCCCGCCCCGCCTCCATGGCTGCGGACCACTCCCGGGCGATCTGGCGGCTGCGCTCCTGGGCCATGGACTGCTCCAGGGGCGCGTCCCCCGGCTTGTAGACCACCGCGAAGCGCACGTTGCCCATCCGCTCCCAGTTCATCCCCATCGCCTGGTAGATGTTCAGCAGGATTCCGGTCAGGAAGGGCATGGACCGCAGCAGACTCACGCCGTAGGGGCTGCCCACCTCCGGCTGAAAGGGGGTGAAGAGCAGCAGCTCCTGCCGGGGCAGCTCCCGGAGCTGCCCGTCCCCACTCCTTCCCCACAGGGTAAACTCCAGCGGCGACTCCCCCTCCCGAATCTCCACGTCCGCCGGGTTGCCGCACAGCACCGCCGCGATCTCCCGGCCCCGCCGGTCAGGGACGATCTCCCCCACCGCCCGGCCGAAGGTGAGCATGGAGTCCAGATAGCCGTCCAGGAAGGACTGGATACCCCTCTGTCCGCGCCCGGTGTTCACATGCTGGAGGAACCAGTCCAGCCCCTCCTGGGCAGCGCTCTCCCGGCAGGACACCTTGACCCCGCCCGCCAGCCGCACCAGCTTGCGCAGGGCGGCGTCCACAATGGGGACGGCCTCCCGGATGCTCCGGTAGAGCTCCATCTCCCCCTGGCTCAGCGGCACATACCCGTCCAGCACGCCGAAGGGGTGCCGTCCCCCCTCCCGGAGCTGCACCGCCGCCCCGGCCCCATTCTCTCTTTTCCTTGCAAATATACCCATGCTCTCCTCCCATCCTCTGCCGCGGCGCGCTCCGCGCTAAAACCGCCCCCGCTCCACACACAGGCCTCCAACGTACCCCCGCTCTCCCGCCGCAACACTGGCGGCAAAATAGCGGATGTCGTCCATGGCGTGGTCGTGGACTTTTTTTACCCGGTCGCCCCCGGCCTTCTCATCCCAGCAGTAGAGGGTAAACTCCCGGAGGGCGTCGGCGCAGCCCTGGCAGATCACCAGCCTCCCCCGCCGCAGCAGTTCGGCGGTGGTTCGGATACCGGCCAACACGTCGTTGTCGGCCTTTTCCACCCGCCATCCCCGCCGGCGCAGGGTCTCGATAAAGCTGGCCGCCGACGGGTCGGCCACCACCTTCCAGATGGGCCGTCCCCCCGCCAGCCGCTCCAGGGCGTCGGCGTGCTCTCCGTCGGTTCTCTGCCGCCCCTCGGCCCGGGCGTCATAGTAGGACTCCGACACCCGGTACCACACTCCGTCCCGCAGCCCCCACAGCCCCAGGGACGTGGGGTTTACCGTACCGTAATCGCAGGAGATGCACCACCGCTCCATGCCGCCCACCGGGACGGGCCTCGCCCAGCTCTCGTCGAAGAAATCGTATACCCGCCCCTGGGCGGCCACCCACTCCCCCAACACAAACCGCCGGTAGAAGGCGCCGCTGAAGCTGCGCGCGTACCGCTCCCGCACCTGAGGCGTCAGCGCCGGGTTATCCTCCATGGTGAAGTGGAGGTAGAGCGCCCGCCGCTCCTCCGCCTTTAAAATCCACTCCTTGTAAAACCAGTGCTCCGGGTGCTCCGGGTTGCAGGAGAACCACATCCGGCTCCCCGGCACGGAGCACCGGGCGCAGGCCTGCTCCACGAAGGAGCGGGGCATGAGGGCCGCCTCATCCAGCAGAACCCCCGCCAGCGTGATGCCCTGAATCAGGGCCGCGCTTCCCTCGTCTCTGCCGCCAAAGAGGTAGAAGGTGTTCTCCTTCCCGCCCAGCCGTACCGTCAGCCGGTTTTGGGATGCCTGCTCCCTCCACTGGAACCCCAGCGCCCCCAGCGTAGGCAGCACCTCCCGCAGCAGGTTGCGCCGCAGCGCCGTGATGGTTTTGCCGCACAGCCCGAAGGCCATGCCGTCGAAGCAGGCCGTGGCCCACAGGAAGAAGGCCAGCCCCATGCACAGGGTCTTTCCGCTGCGTACCGCTCCGTCGCAAATAACCGCCTCCCGGCTTTGCCCCTCGGCGGAACACCACCAGGTGAGCACACGCCTCTGCTGCCGGGAAAAGGCCCTAAACCGCATCGGCGCTCTCCCGCAGCGCCCGGAAAAACTCCTCCGCCCCGTCCTCCCGGCCGCCGGACAGCTCCACCAGCCGCTCCAGCACGGCCGCCCGATCCACCAGCTTCAGCTCCACCGCGCCGTTTCCGCTGCGCTTGAACTCCTTCAGCGCTCCCAGATCCAGCCCGTCGATCTCTCCTAGCTGTTCTCCGTCCAGGAACGCCAGCTTTACCGCGTCATTTACTCTGCAACCTGCCAGCCGCTCCATCCTCCGCAGCAGCCGTGCCCGCTCGTTCTTCACGCGTTTCCCTCCTCACCTCCACTCCGCATCCCCGAAAAAGTGGCCCATTTCCGTCCACCTTTCTTTTGTGTTTTTACTTTTTGTCTACCAAAAGTCTACCAGAAACGCCTTGGAATCCTTTGGGTTCCAAGGCGTTTTCACTTTTCCCGCTCCCGTATTGTCTACCAAACGTCTACCATAGTAACCTTTTGATTCTGTTTTCCTGCCTTTTATATCCCTATCCCCCGAAAACTGCATTGTTTCCTCCCCTGTAAGGGGCGTTATACGCCCCTCTGGCTCAAAATTCAGAAGGAGGAAATCCAAATGAGAAACCTCAAGCGGGCTCTCAGCCTGGCTCTGGCGGCGATCATGCTCATCGGCATGATGGTTGTCTCCGCCAGCGCTGCGGGCTTTGACGACTTCTCCGACAAGGATGAGATCGTCAACAAGGATGCCGTTTCCATGCTCACCATTCTGGGTGTGATCAACGGCAAGGAAGATGGGTCTTTCTTTGACCCCGCGGGCAATGTGACCCGTGCCGAGATGGCGAAGATGATCGCCACCGTCCTGAATCAGGGTGCCGATGTGGACGGCCTGTATGTCGGGATGAACACCGGCCTGACCGACGTGAAGGGCCACTGGGCTGAGAGCTACATCAACTACTGCTACAGCCTGGGCATCATCGCCGGCCGCGGCAACGGCAAGTTTGACCCCGCCGCTACCGTTACCGGCAACGAGGCCGCCAAGATGCTGCTGGTGGCCGCCGGCTACGATGCGCAGCTCGAGGGCCTGACCGGCAACGACTGGGCCATCAAGACCGCTTCCCTGGCCTCTACCCTGGGCATCTTTGATGACCTGACCGCTCCCACCGGCGATCCTCTGACCCGCGACAACGCGGCGCTGCTGATCTACAACGCTCTGGACATCGAAATGATCCAGAAGTACGAGAACGGCTACGCCATTGCCTTTGAGGATCACCGTACCCTGCTGTCCACCAAGTATGGCGTTTACAAGGTGGAGGGCGTGGTCACCGGCAACGAGTGGGCCCAGCTGGAGGATACCGACAGCGAGGATTCCCTGGCCACCGGCAAGACCAAGATGGATCACGTAAAGGTCTACAAGTCCACCACCAGCAACACCGTTGTGGGCGAGTATGAGGAGGAGAAGAACCCCGTTATCTTCAACGTGTCCACTCCCGTCGACATGCTGGGTCAGACTGTGACCATGTATGTGCGCAAGACTACCGTTCTGGCCAACTCCGAGGTTCTGGGCGTGTATGTGAACGGCAACAACAACGTGGTCAAGACCACCGCCGACACCCAGGACACCATGAAGGACTTCCTGAAGGGTACCGGCCTGAGCGTGGACGGCGATACCGCCTACTACGTCAACTACGGCGTAATGAAGGACGAGGCTGCCGCCACCAAGGCCATGGGCTTCGAGTCCGGCGACCGCTTCAACAGCGTGAAGGGCAAGACCAACGGCTACGGCGTGGAGCTGACCGCCATCGACAACGATAACGACGGCGAGGTTGAGTACGTGCTGTACCTCCAGGAGACCCTGTCCCAGGTCATCGCCAAGAGCGACTCCAAGGAGACCACCACTCTGAACACCTTCAACTCCAACAAGGCCATTGACAACGAGGACATCGTGACTGAGGCCGACCTGGCTGAGGGCGACCTGGTTCTGACCGTCTCCTACGGCGGCCGCTACTATGTCTCCGAGCCCCAGGTGATCACCGGCCAGATGGAGTCCTATGCTGCCAACAAGGAGAAGGAGCAGACCATCACCGTGGGCGGCACCGAGTACCACCCCTCCTACATCCAGTACAAGGCTGACACCGCCGACAACACCTATGAGTTCGACGTGCTCAAGTGCGACAACGGCGGCGTGGAGTTCGACTCCGACTACGACTTTATCCTGGACAGCAACGGCAACGTCATTGCCTACCGTCCCTCCGAGCAGGGCCTGTACGACTACGCCCTGGTTCTGGACTCCGGCTATGAGCCCGGCGCCTTTGCCTCCGATGCCTCCGGCAAGATCAAGGTCCTGCTGGCCGACGGCACCGAGGGCGTCTACACCCTGAACTTCTCCGCCTCCGCCAAGAACGTGGGCGAGCAGGTTGCTGACGTTCTCACCACTAACAGCCATACTGAGAAATACAGCAAAAATCAGGGCATTCAGGAGCTGAAGGGCTTCCTGGGCACCTCCGACTCCGACAACTCCGCTACCGCCCCCTGGAAGACTCCTGTTGAGACTGGTAATACCGGCGCCTTTGTCAACAAGAACATTGATACGACTGGTACTGCTGGTATCAACGACGCCGACTACAAGGACGGCCGCGCTGCTGGCTATGTCATCGCCTACTCCCTGAACGATGACAATGTGCTGACCATTAAGTCCATCGTGGGCAGCAACGACGAGGTTTCCGCGGTGACCAGCGTCTTCAACCCCGCCGACGTGAAGCAGCAGGCCATGAGCAGCGCCTATGAGACCGGCGCCGCCCGTATCCGCTACAACAGCAACAACAGCCAGATCACCGTAGACAAGAACACTGTGGCCTTCTATTATGACAACAGCACTCCCAGCGATATCACCTACGGCGTGGCTGTCGGCTACAATGAGATGGCTCATGTGGATAACAACAAGATTGTTTCCGCCCGCTTCCTGGACAGCAAGTCCACCCTGGCCTCCACCGTGCTGTTTGACGCCGAGGGCGTGGCCGTGGAGAAGGACTATGCCTTCGTTCTGAGCCGCAGCAGCGTGGACAGCAAGTATGCCACCCTGAACGTGGTTCTGATGGATGGCACTGTGACCACCCTGAAGATCACCCGCGACGACTACAACAGTATCTTCAACACCTCCGACGATTTCAGCATTCCCTATGCCTACACCACTGACGGCAACGGTGTTTCCGACCTGACCAAGCCCAACTTCTCCAGCGATGACAACCAGGCCAGCAACCTGGAGATCGTCCGCGGCTATGCCCGTCAGCTGCGCACCGGCACCGTGGCCCTCTACACCGACAAGACCATGACCAACCTGGTTAACGGTGCTTACGGCGACGGCACCTTCACCTACGAGAACAACATCTGGAACGTGGAGGACGTGGACAACAGCTATGAGAAGGCTCCTGTCGGCTCCTTCTCCGAGAACGTGGGCCGCGAGGTTGTCATGGTCATCGACAGCGACAAGAACATTGTCCGCGCCGCCTACATTCTGAGCACCCTGGACGGCGTGTATGCCGCCAATGCCAACATTACTGTTCAGCCTGCCGCGAACTCCAATATTACCGAGAACCAGGCGCTGACCCTGTCTGTGACCGCCACCGCTCCCGGCACTCTGAGCTACGAGTGGTTCAAGAGCGCTGACAACAGTACCAACACCCCCAACGACGACACCTCTCTGGTCAATGTGGCTGGCTACACCGGCGCCAAGACCAACACTCTGAGTGTTGCCGCCAACACCCTGTCTGCCGGTTCCCACTACTTCTATGTGAAGGTGACCAACACCGAGACCGGCAAAATCGAGAGCGTCGTGGTCAGCAATCTTGCCACTGTGACCGTGGGTACTTACACCGCCAAGACCATCAGCTACAGCACTGCGGATGCCACCAAATTTGCTGTTTATGCCGGCAACAGCCAGACTCCTCTGACCGAGGAGGACAGCCGTTCCGGCAAGCAGGTGACCATCCCCGCTGATGCCACCACCGTTGCGATCCAGAACTCTGACTGGAATGCTGGAGAAAACTACGCCTTTAATGGCAAGAACTACGAAGTGGATTCCGACAAGTGCATCACTGTAAATGTGGGTGATCTTTCTAACGGTGACACCCCGATTAGCTCCAGCAATTTCACTCAGGTGTATAAGGCTACCTATGAGGTTCCCGGCGCTCCCTATACAAGCGCTGCGGCTCCCGATGCCGAGTTCGATGCTACCTCTGTGACCGCTCCTGCGGCACCTGCTGCTGAGACTGGCTACCAGTTCCTGGGCTGGTATGATGCCACCAACAGCAAGGTTTACAAGCCCGGCGCTACTGTGACTCTTGGCGGTAGCGATGTTACTCTGACCGCTGTGTACGGTTCCACCGTCATGGAGGCTGGCGCTAACGATAAGGACGCTTCCAACGGTCTGGCCACCGCGCAGTTTAAGTTTGACATCTCTGCTGACATCAGCGCCAAGATTACCAAGCTGACTGCAACTGCCAGCACTGTTGGCGGTGCGACTCTGGGAGGTGGCAAGGACACCAATTCCGTTGCCTTTGCTTCCAACGAGATTGCCCTCACCTTCACGAGCGATGGCGTTGACCTGAGCGGAGCCGCTACGGGCAATACCATTACCTTTAGCATCACTATCTCCTATGAGGCTGGCGGTACGCTGACCCCTGGTGATATTACCTACACTTACGCCTGATCATATTGAAACATCCCCCCGGGCTATGCCCGGGGGGATGTTCTATTTCACCGCGAAATAATGGTATTTGGTGCCGCTGTAGTTCATATAGGAGCGGTTCCGGCTGTCCTGGGTAACGGCGAAGCCGCCGGCCTGGATCTGGATGGCGGGCGTGCATGGTCCGTTGATGTCCTGATAGAACACTGGCCAGCCGTCTACCGCCAAGCCGCCGCTGATGCTTTCGCCGCCGTTGCTTCCATAGCGGTTGCCAAGCGCCATCTCCACCAGAACCGCTCTGGGCCGGAATCCCAGGTGAATCGTGCGGCTGGCGGCATTGTCGCCGGTATAGGCTCCTGTGCTGATCTCGGCCTTCTCCCGTTCCAGCCGCTCCGCCTGGGCCTTGGCGGCCCGTATGCCTGTGTCGATCCTGGCAAAGTCCTGATTGAAGTCCGTCCGCAAAAAGCTGTCGGACGGCTCCCATTGGTGCAGTTGATAGTGTTCCGTATAATTTGCCATATTTTTTACATCTCCTCCCCACGTAGGGACACCCCACTATCCGCCGCATGCCCAAACCCGGACAGTCTACAGCCGTGTTTGGAGATTCCGTCTACCAAATGTCTACCACCTGAGGCCCTGAAACCCTTCTGGTTTCAGGGCCTCAGCCCTTTTTCCCTGTCAGGATTGTCTACCAAATGCCTACCAAGCAAACCTTTCCATGCCTTCACCGAGTTTTTTAGGTGAAAACGAGCAGATATTTGTACCTATTTCTCCTTTGTAAGGGGCGTTATACGCCCCTCTGGCTCAAAATTCAGAAGGAGGAAATCCAAATGAGAAACCTCAAGCGGACTCTCAGCCT